>JAAUYH010001434.1_pt1 | contig 14402 bp, 8 predicted proteins | sample 7278061 | NCBI WGS metagenome assembly JAAUYH01 (sample SAMN14350203, study PRJNA611818) | marine sediment metagenome | isolation source: surface marine sediment (0.6m) | place: French Polynesia: Moorea | collected 2018-08
ACAAACGTTCATAACAAAATTTCTATTTTTCAGCCGTGTAATGCCATGCTATCGTTATAGTCATCTTGATTTGGTTTGTTTTGTGCCTCACACTAGCTTATCTTGCGAAAAAGCAAGATAAGCTAGTGTGAGGCACAAAACAAACCAAATCAAGATGACTATAACGATAGCATGGCATTACACGGCTGAAAAATAGAAATTTTGTTATGAACGTTTGTTGAAAGACGACCAGAACTTGAATTCAGGAGAATTTCAGTATTTAATTACGGTTAGATACAAAATTACGGTTATTAGGCGGAGGCGGTTCTTCTCTTTGCTTCGCCTTGTTGCTATAAATACCAAGTGAAAAAAGATTCTACATTTTCACCACAAAAAGTAATGAGATTATTTGTGTCATTGTTGGCATTTACGTTTCCATGGACCTCGCTCAGCTCACGGCTTTTCCGAAACATGCTAATGAGGTCGAGGAAAGATCAGTCGTGGGAGCTAAAATCAAATCATTCTGGGTTTTCTACTGCTTTCTTGATTACAGGTTCTGCACACCAACACCCTAGAAATCATGACATCATGATGAAACAATGCCTACTCGAGATTCCTTTCAATCCACGACTCCATTCATGAATAAAACCGAATCTCTAGTATGATATAAGGGAAGAAATTGAATCTTCACGATGAAGCTATATTTATGCTAGACAGGATAACTCCTAAGTAATTCAATCCGAAGTAAATTTGAGAATCTAAGTTATGGGCATTGGTTGCAAATGTTTGCCTCGGTAAATATGAAGCACCGATGGATTGGACACGTGAAGAGTACAATCGAGCATAATTACTATCTTGGATTCATTGCTTTTTGAAGATACATTTACGTGAGAGCCGTAGTCGTAGCAACGCCGACAATGCTTGCAAACATCGATAAGGCCCAGTGGAATAAAACATGCATTGCTTGCTCCATTTGCATAGATCTTCAAATATCGTGCCAATATTGCCTCCAAGTCACGGACGCCTATTCGAACAAGTCACCAATTGCCATTCATCATGTCTTCGTTCTTCAAGACTGCTATTACTTTGGTCTTCATCGCTCTGTTTTCGATACTGACAGATACACGACCAGTGGCTAACCCTGCGGTTCATGTAGTGGTTACGAGTGCAACTAGTTGTGGTCCGTCATACCGAGTGTGCACCAAGGCGATTAAAGCGTGTAAACCAGGTAACTGGGGCAGCTATTGTCAAGTTCGCGTCACATGTGGGTCATGCAGGCATTTGTGTCGAACAGGATTAAGATTCAAGTGTTCGGAGCGTTGCAGGACAAGAGTGAAAAGGTTTAATTATGGAAAATGTTGCCTGGGTATGAAACCCATTTGTTAGGAGAATCGAAATTGATTCTGTGCAGTGCTGACGTTAGCAAAGTGTATGATCATGCGAATGCATCGCGTGCGATCACCATCCATTGACGTTCTGTATTATATAATGTTGCACATATCCAACCCTGTGCGAGGAGTTCCTCGATTTCTGTTAGACATCGGTCTTCTAAATCGATTTCACAGATCGTAGCTCATAAGAGTGATGAAGAAAGTGGTTGATTTGCATTTCAATTCTTAACGATTCAGTCGAATGCTGTTAATCCACTCACTAACAAGGTTTCATCGCAGATGCACATTTTTCTACATATGCAAGGGAGAATCTTCTGACATTCTTGAAGAAGAGGTTGAGAACCGTGAAGCAGTTGTCCATTCTATTTCTTCTAAATGAAATGCAGAGTTTTCTCTGGTGTGGTATCAGCAATAACTGCGGGACAATTGGTAGGGGTCATTCAGTTTTGAATCCCGTATTTGCACTTTTCGGCTGATATTTCCATCCTTCCACCGAGTGTCTCAAATATTTATTCTAGACAGATTTAGAACAGGGAATGAAGGCTCAACATTGTACCCAGATTTTGACGTTCTAACCACTGCTTCTAATAAATCAGCTGGGATTGCGTGGCTTCGATTTTTCGCACTTCTCACTTTGATGATATACTGTTCGATACAGTCTTTTAGGTGCATACGACGTCTGCATTGATTCATTTCTGTACATTCTCCGAAACACACAATCGATCATTCTGACAACGACGATAGGCTCGTTCCGAAGAAGCACTACAAGCTTCATGCAATACATGGTTGTGGTCTTTTGGCGTATTCAATATTTTGCTTACTTTGTCCGTAAACAGACCATATTTGTTCATGAGCGCCATTGTGGCGAAAGGCGAAAGATACACTACACGACTACATGTTTACATTTCTGTTGTGCATCACAGAACCTTAAACTGTCGTAATCGACGGAATGAAGTTCTGCGTAGTTATGTTAATCCAGTTTAATCGGGCTGAAAGCATGATTTTAAAGTACGAGAAATAGGAACTGAGTCAGGGACACAGCAGTACCCATTTTTGATGCAGACACTCTACTCCGCGAATCGTGCATTTCGTACTTTACAACATTGGTGTACTGTTTGCGTAATCAAGTTGTCCCTCAATACTTCTTGATGCTCTACTACGCAGTACTGCAAGAAATATGAAACATTCGGTGGCGGATCTTAAACAACACTTGTTATGCAGTAATAGTGCATTGACATTGGATAGTCGAATGCAATCTACATTGCCGGAAGTGGAAAATAGAATTTTTCTGTAAAGATGATTTGAGATTGTACAGTAATGAATGATTCTGCTCGAGCATAACATAGTAGTAGCTTGGGCGTTTCACTTACTCTGTTGCGAAATTTTGCTTCCATGGAGCGCGCACTGATCGACTTTTGCATGCATTTTTCTCATCTGCGATGGTTCTGCATATAGTCGAGTTCTTACTATTGGTTTTTTACCTCCTTTCAGCTTTTCAGCTCATAACACTATCTTGGCTCCCAAACTATTTAGGAGATACCGAGTATACGTAGAAATCTCTTTTATTTGCCATCAATAGTAAGTATCGTTTTATTTCGGTTACTTACCAACAAGGAGAAAATGCAGGACATCGTACGAGATAACCACGAATAATAACTCAACAACTATAACATGCGTCAGATGCGGACCACCTCTACTTTTTTATGGACTAGATTTGTTTAGCCAGCGCAACATCAAGGAAGAATCCTTGGGCACGAAATATGCAATGTCGCAAGTCATAATTGTTTACTGGTTCTTCCACAAGATAGATTCAATTTTGTGCTCAAGATGTGGAAACAAGCAGGCACGGCCAAGATACCATGAGTTATGTGAACTGAAATCAAGTGATTTCGGAGATTTGGCCGTTTATTTTATTGCATTTCTCTGCACAAGAACTGTAGAATCCGCGATCTCGAGGCAAAAAATCTCTTACTTCGAAATTGCTTTTCTTTCCCCGACTTTCTCGTGAACAAAACAAATTAAGGGTAGGATTTCAGCGATGAAATTGTTAGTATTCTAGTTTTCATCCTTCCAAAAAGCTCGAGGTTCACGTAACTGTGCTTTAAAACCAATAGTGTTCATCCAGTTTCTCGGCTGCGCCCGGTAAGAAACTCGAGCAATTTCGTCAGGTAAATTAAACGTAGTGTAGTTGTGATCAAGATTCTGAAATATAAAAAAGAAGATAAAATTTCTGCTGTCGTCCCATTACGTAATCATATTACTCTAGCAAATCACATCCCTTCTTTTACCACGACCACGTAATTAGCTTTTCTGCAAATCGAACCTCCAATGTCTTCTGATTGTCCGGATAAAAAATAAATGCGTTCCATGGATGTTTCCTACAGCATCTTCTTCGAAGACACCTGGCACAAATTTCACTGTAATTTTCCTTAACCATTGACTGTTTTCTTTTCAGTAAATGCATCATGTGTACGAGAACGTGTCAAATATTGCGATTTTTGTTAAAATATTTCAACCAATAGAAATTAACAAGTTCAAGGCAAATTAATGCGCTACACATTTGGTCTGTCCGATACATGACCGTAATACCGAGGTGAATGCAATATATTAGACTTGTTTAACAAATTTAGAGCTATAAATTACTGAACATTTCGACTCATGTTAAGGTCAGAAGACAATGATTTTCAATTCATCGGAACTAATTTTCTGTAAACATTAAACCCCAGGGTATCATTTTTCACCTGGTTCAGTCAGAATTTTTCAGCACATATTTCCTGAGTATTCAACCTACTTTTTAGCAGCTTACTAAGAATTATTTGTTCTCATTGGTTGTTAGTAGGCTTGAAATAGAATTTCATTCATTCATCTATTGACATGTTTTTAGAGCACAACATTCTTTTGATTAACGCGGCCATTTTAAAAATATCTGGAAAATGGCGAGTTTCTTGAGTTGGTTTTCTTCTTTGCGTCTCACATGCTTCAGCTTTACTGATCAAAACTATTTCTGAGTTCTTCTGACTCTTCGTTGTTACAGCTTGAGGATGCCACGTATTCATGGTCGAGTGCAAAAACATTTCATTTCCCGCTTTACTTGTTCCATCTTTTCGTACAAGGCGGAACTTTCGAGAATTTCGCTGACAATTCAAATAATTTACTCGCAAAACCCGTACAATAAGTCGAACGCCAATTGCCGACTTTTTGTACTTCATTTATTTAACAGTGTCATAGCCTAAGAGATTTAAATATCACCACATACTGTCTTCATCCATCAATCAAAGAATACACGCTTAACTAAACTTGTCGCATATTATTGTTCAGCACTTTCACGTCTACAAGTACATAAGTAAAAAATTGGAGTACAAATTTTTTCGTTTTAATAGAAGAGTAATTCGCACCACTAATTTTATAGAACCAAAGATGTATATTTCTATTTGGACGTTCAAAATATCCTGATTGCCATATTCTACTTTTATTTTTATGCTGATATCCTTGTAATTGCTTTCCGTCAATTAAAACTACGCCCCCTGCGAACAAACAGCGTTTTACCCGCTTGCGTATTCGGAGAGCAAGTACCTGCTTATAAGCCGTTTTCATCCAAATATCAATATTGATTGCAAGTATCTATAAGGCCCAATGGATCTTCGCTTGATTCATTCATTTTTTTCGATGGACTAATCAAGCTAGACACACGTCTTCATCAATCGTGTCGATGATCTTCAAGATTACCTGAAATTTAATGAGTCCAATTCAAAACTGAAAAGTAGCTAAGAGATAGAGTGTGTTCCTCGATTTCACTTCCTGTATATCCTTAAGTCCTTCGCGCCAGGTACTTCAAATGTATATTTTCTGCCGCATCTATAGTAACTAACTGCTTGAGAATCACATACAAATTGCTACAGTGAAACCTGTCCCACCAATGATTGAATGCGAAGTGTATAACCTAATTTTTCCTTTGGTGACGCCTGTAGAATGAAGAACTGCTCGATATGATACACTGGTTCATTTCTTGAAGTTATCCAGAACTCACAGTGAGTCATTCTGTCGATGCATATGATTGCGTTCCGCAGAAGCACTAATTGACGAACAGAACTCGAACTCAGGATGGATTGCAGTATCAAATTACGGTTAGATACAAAATTACGGCTATTAGGAGGAGGCAGTGTTTTCCTTGTTCCGCCATGTTGCTTTGAATACCGAGTGAAAGAAGATATTCCATTTTGACGCGAAAAAGCAATAGAATTATTACTGTCGTTGTTGGCATTTACGTTTTCTTGGGTCTCGCTCAGCTCACTTCGTTTCTGAAACGTACAAATGAGATCGAGGGAAAATGAGTCGTGAGAGCTACAATCAAATGATTCTCAATTACCAACTGCTGTTTTAATTGCCTTTCGGCACACAAGCGCTGTAGGAATCTTGACATCATGATAAAATAATGCAAACTCAAGATTCCTTTCAAGAATAATATCGACTCCCTAGTATGCTATAAATGAGTAAATTGAATCTCCCAGATGAAGCTATATTAAACTCGTAAATAATTCAATCCGAAGTAATATTTGCTATAATGTCCGAAATAATAGACATGTGAAGAGTGCAATCGAGCATCATTACTATCTTGGACTTATTGCGTTTTGAAGATACACTTTACGTGAGAACCGTCATTGGAGGAACGACGAAAATGCTTTTGATCATCGATAAGGCCCAGTGGAACAGTAACAGGCATTGTTTAGCCGCTTTCGGAGAGAGCTTTAAATATCGCGCCAATATTGCCTTCATTCACATTCAAGTCAAACACGACGAATCGAACAAGTCACTCATTGCCATTCATCATGTCATCGTTCTTCAAGACTGCTATTACTTTGCTCTTCATCGCTCTGTTTTCGATGCTGGCAGGCGCACGTCCAGTGCTTGATCCGGTGTCGGACGTAGTCCTTAAGGGAGCTACTGGCTGTGATCCGTTATACCGAGAGTGCACCAAGGCGATAAAGGCGTACAGACCAGGTGATTGGGGCAGCTATTGTGAAGTTCGCGTCGCATGAGGGTCATGCAGGTATTTCTGTGGAGCTGGATTAAGATTCAAGTATTCGGAGCGCTGCAGGACAAGAGTGAGGAGGTTTAATAATGGAAAGTGGTGCAGAGGAGCGAAACCACTTTGTTAAGAAAACCAAAATTGGTTCTGTGCAGTGCTCGCTTTAGCCTGGTGTATGATCATGCGAATGCGTCGCGTGCGATCACCATGCATTGAAGTACTGTACTATTTTAGGTTGCTAATATCCAACCCTGTGCGAGGAACTCTGTGATTTCTGTTCCACATCGATATTTTAATTCGATTTCAACCGATTGTAGCTCATAAGAGTGATCAATAAAGAAATTGATTTGCATTTTTATTCTTTGAGATACAGTTCTCCGCAGTTACTGTGCTCGCTATCCTGATTTCATGTCATGCACATATTTTTCTCGCAATAGAAGGACGGATCTTCTGACATACTTGAACAAGAAATGGAAAGTCACGAAATACTCGTGTACCCTACTTCTTCAGAATGAAATGCTGAGGAACTTAGACTAAGATTTCTATATCTTGGAATCTGCAAAAACTGTCTAGAAGATTCTGTAAGAATCGAAACTTGCTAGTTGACATTCTCACTTCCGCCGAATATTCTTCTAATGTGACATAGTACATTTTGAAATTGCCTCATATTCTTCTATCAAATAATACTGGCACAAGTACTATATACTCTAACCGAATAGAAGTAAATTGCCTACTAATGTGGAAAAGTTCAATCTGCAGAAGCGCCATTTGTTCCACGCAATATGTGGCAGTATTCTTAGTGAAGTTTTGTCGGAAATATATGGGTGCATGAATTCATATTCGCAAGTAGATACTTCAACGCTAGCAGATCTGACTTATGCGCGACGGTAACGACTGAACTACTTCGATGGTCCGCAATTGGCTAGTTGTAGTATTACTGTTTGTAGTTTATGCGTTAGTTATACTATAACTTATGCGAAAATTTCGCAAAACTATCGTGTACTTGACATAAAAATGCAACGTTATTTATGATTTTTATGATTAGAAGGAGACCATACCAAGTGTGTACTAAACGACTGCGTGATTATAATGCCGAATTCCCGTAATTACTGCTCTCTCCTGTACGTTAAAGAGTTACCGCAATTTCTTTAAAAACTTGTTATATTCGCTCAAGAGTTTCATTGTTGTGAAAGGCGGAGGATGCACCCCACTATTGCATGATAACACTTCTGTTACGTATCACAGAATCTGTAACTGTAATAGTCAGCAAATCAGCCATCAGCGTAATCATGTCAACTAGTTAAATTTTGTTAAAATATTACTTCAAGATAAACAGAATAGGTTCAGAGTCAGGTAGACAGGAGTGCACACTTTTGATTCGGTCAATATATTTAGCGAATCCTGTATTTCGTACTACAGAACATTGGTGTACTGTTGATAGTTTAGAATTTGCTTAGTCCTATTCCATTATCTATAAGAGTTAGTAGTCATACTATTACGACTAGGTATTTTACTTAGAGGCCTATATTAGTCTGGAAATATTGTGAAGTAAAGAGGGCACGCTTTTGTTTACCCCAGAAAGCTATGCCGCGAGTTAGAAGAGCAGTTCTGCCAACCTTCTGCATTATCCAGTTGTGCTGCAATATTACCTGATGTTGTAATGCACTGCAAGGGATATGTTCGGTTTGTATTTGATCTCCGACAGATTGTGGAATGCAATATGCATTGCCGCAGCACAAATAAAGAATCTTTCCGAAACGATTATCTGAGATTGCAAAGTACCAACTCTATCTCAAAAGAAATAGTCGTATTGGGAAGCAAGAATTATTCGACGCTGCAAATATTCGTATCAAATATCCTTTAAAAAATAGAAATTGCACCGTCTAATTATCGGTAACTAAGAATGCGACAATCTTTGTAAGTTTGAGGTATGAATAAGTGATTCAGGACAAATTTTAACGACACAAACTATAGAAATGCATGATTTTAACCTTTTGACGCGACGAAAATGAGCTTCACATAGTGATAGAATTTCATCAGTGAGTTAAGATCGTACTAAAAGCTAGTACTATTCACAAGAGACTGTTGATACATTTTCGTGCATTCACAGGAATACTGGAGATTACGCTTCCATCCGCATAACAATAAAGTCATTTTCTGATAGTTGTAAGATTTTGCTTCTTCTAAGCGCGTGGGGATCAAGCCTTGCGTAAATTTTGTGTTCTCACCACGAATTGTCGTGCACCTAGTGAAGCTCTTTCATTTCGTTCCTATCTTTTAAGTTTTTCAGCTAATAACTCTCACTTTTCTCTAAAGGGACGGCGGCCACTAGTAGCCGCTTCAAATCGAAAGTATTTGCGGACAAGAAACGCGATTCTAGAACAAGTTAGAAATGTTTGCAATTACGGAGTGGAAAATTTGAGCATGTATGGTCAAACATTCAAACAGATACTAGTGCCCAAATGGTTCAAGTAGCTGTAAGCATTTATTGTAGTCAAATCCACATAAGTAGCTGAGCCTCGAATGAGAAAAGGCATCAATATTCAACGAAACTACGAGAAAATGGGACGAGGCGTCTTCCGTCACCCACGCGGGTACACTCTTTGAAGTGCCTCGAGCAGGTAGGCTCGGAACTGTAAGCGGTTAAGCCGTGTGGCCGTTCCCGTTGCGGCTTCTGCTGTTTTGAGGTTTCGCCCAACCAGTTTGGAGGCACAATAAACAGTGCAGAAGGTTGCGTCTGTGGACGGACCGCGGCAAAACCTCGAAAAAGACTACGAGGTTTGCTGGTCTTACGATAACCGGTACAATGTAAAGAGAAAATATTTGAAAACGAAATTTGCACTGTCCCAACTAACAGTAAAAATCTTTCACTGCGTGCTTACAAATATTTATTCAACTTTGGTTGAAGACGTGGAAACAAGCCTGCGCTGTGAACACACGATAAGTCATGAAAAATGAAATCAAATGATTAATAAGTGCTGACTATTCATTTGATTACCTTTCTATGCACGAGAACCGTAGAATTTGCCATCTCAAGGTAAAAAATCCTACTTCGATATTACTTATCTTTCTACGACTCTTTTCGTAGACCAAACAAAATCATGTATAGGGTGTAAAAGAAGAAATTAAACCCTGTTTCGAATTCCCTTCCTTAATTTTATTCCGATGAGGATGGTTTGCATAATAAAACGCAACTAGTTTTCAACCATCATCATATCCAGAATAGTTCTAATGCTTATCTATTAGAAGCAGTTGATTGCAGCCGTTTCACTCATTCAATGTAGGAAGTTGACAAACTGATAAATTATGGTGGAGGCAATCGTGAATCAGTGTTATTGTCGATTCATTTTTCGCAACAAATTCGAATTAACTTCAATAATGCTTTTACCTATCGATGAGGCCTTATGGAACAATCGACCTATGTATTTGATTATTCCTTAGGTAGCTTAAGCGATGAAATGTTTCCGCAATTTAGTACAACGCTCTATCATTTCCATAACCTAAGAGCAACGAGTGACGAAAGTAATTTTAGTTTCAAATTAGTGTGCAGTCCTAGTTTAATTCTCAAATATTGTCGTAAATTTCTGCTGTGGTTCTGACAAATCTTAAATGACAAGGTTGAATCATGACCTTAATCAATCAATGAATACGACAAGAATGAAGAAGCAAATAGAACCTTTTCGTGCCTCGAAAAAAGTCGTTTTTTTACAGCTCAATTTCGTCCGATCCTCCGCCTAGTAGCTTTATTTTTGGAAGTGCCGTACTGCCATAGTTAAAGACGCCGACATTATGAAATCGTCTCTTTGATTTCGGTCAGCTATCGATATTTTTCAATCAATCTGACAGGTGATTGTAATCTTGAGTCTTAGATCACAGAAATTGCTCTAATTGAAATCGATTAACTATTGTTGGAGAAGATTCCAACTCATTTGAATAGGAACTTCAAAACCACACAATACTGTGAAGATATGATGGGAATATTAATCATGCGGTACAAAAGCATATAATCAGATCTCTGTACTCAAGCTGATAACACACTAGACGCGAACAGCAAGTCGAAACAACTAGTATCTTGCCTAATTAGCTACCTGAATTCTATTTTAGAATTGAATCTGTGTCTGTTCTGATGCAAAATCTTCGACATTGTCTGAAATATATCTAGATAGCCAGACTTCGCGTTATGACAGTTTTAGTCTAGTATGAAGTTTTCTCTTTTCCGCTTTCTTTTCAAATCTGTATCTCAGCGAAATATAGACTTAATATTTTTGGCATTAGAGAACATCTCACTAGCGGATAGCTTTCAAAATTGCACTATGATCTTCGATGTGCATGGTGTTTACTTCCTTTATAGACGATACTCCTATGAAGCACTGTCCATTACGATTGATTTGACGCATTCTATTTTGCATTGACCGATTATATCTCTCGAGCGATACTCATAAAATCAGAATACTGCAAGAATTATGCCGGCCTTTCGCATGGACTACCGTGTCTTTTGGAACCGAAATTGCAAATCGTTCTCATACGAACGAGTTTTATGCTTACATTCATTACCAATAAAGTAGCAGCTGCCAATTCTGGCTGAGCTTATTTTAATTTATCGATACTAATCGGTAAAGTAGAGCTGGTCAACTACAGACCGTAAGAAGAATAAATCTTATACACTCTGTCTCTAATAAAGCTGAAATTGAAAAATTTCCCCTACTTCGTATTACAACGTTTTTAAATTTTTATCTTAATTACTGATTTCCATGCTAAGTTAGCTATTATCAAAAATTAATTGCTATTTTCGATTATTCCTTAAACGCATGTAATACTAATAAAATAAATTTAATACGCCGTATCTGCTGCGAAAACGATAACAATTTTATTTATCGAATAATTTTGTACATAAGAAAATTGGAACTATACGTCGGTATAACTTATAACACGCGAGCACACAATTTGAGAGCAAACTATTTGAGTGATCCTATATACCAAGCTTTTACCTTTCCCATTTTCGACTTCAGAATTTCAGTCAATGAAGAACAAGCTATCATCTTGGATTTGTTGCATGTAGTTAAATGAGATTTGTGGTTCTAAATGATTCAGCTTCCAATAGACTGGACCATAATAAATTAACAAGTAATTTCAAAATGAAGGGGTAGTAGAAAATTAAAGTCCTGAAGTTTCTCATTAGAAATACGGAACTACTTTTTCATATAAGGATCATGGGTGACGTATCTTAAGAGTATTGAATCACAGCAAATAGATTTGGATTATTTTACAATTATATTATATTGAAATTTCGTTCGGGTCATATATCATTATGTTATGTATATGACCAGAAATTCACTGATATTATTTCTAGAATTTTCACTAAGATTATTTGTTCACAATTTAATATGCTGCCGATTTTGGTTTTTGATTCCAATGTTTTAATTTTCAGAATTTTATTCATGTTCTTCATTTAGTCTATTAAATGTATTTCCCGAGCATAAATTTGGATTTTTTGTAGAAAGTTTCTCAGTACACGATTTTTCTATTCAATTTTGTGTTAAAATGGCATGGATGCCTTTATTTAATTTACAAAATTCAGTTCTTTTCTAGTTCTATAGTACTTGTGTACCCTGCTTTATTGAACAGCATCAATTCGTACGTACAGAACTACCACCTTAATTTACGAGAGATCGCGACATTTGAAGTAAAACTCTTACCACTCAACTCGATCCTAAAAGGTGTGCCAATATGTGCTAATGATGAACAAATGTGTTTGCTTGCAAAAATGTTTGAAGTCAACTTGATGGAATAAAGACATCTTTGCACCGCAGAGAAATGGAATTTATCTTACATGCATGAGTTGGCACAGAGTTTGTAGAGCCGACACTAAAAAAGAACGTTGAAATAAGTGGAGACCGATTAGTACTCTCGGAAGTTGAATTCAATTTTGGCATTTAACGCCGCCAGAATAATTGAATATACAAACATAGGTCTGCCTCCTTCGCTACTTCACATGCAGGCTTTGTTTCGAGGGCATTTGTCGCGCGACGACCTGTCTTCCTAGTCATACAAGTTAGTTGACAAGGGGATTGTACGACAATGTCTACCCTCCAAAGCATTATATATGTTTTTGTGCTCCCTCGGCCTAAAAATATTTGACTGTATTCAGATATTGGTTGAGATTATTATTTCTTTCAGCTGCAAACTGATGCCTGATGTATGGATTTTTTACTAACTTTCACAGCGAGTATTCGCAATAAAAGCTGTGAGTTACAGTAGAGGATGCGAAAGACTGAGGTTCTAGACCGCAACGGTATTTGCTCTCTATCTCTTCCGTGGGGCACACCTCGCTCTGTACGGCTAGTGGAAGATTCATGTACTCAAAAGATATTGATTGGCGGCCATCTGTCTACATAAAATACATATATCGGACAATTTGAGAACAAAGTTGATAATGAATCATTTCAACTGGCGAATAATCCTTCATATACTTTTTTCGCGAATGTCATCTTGTTTCATGTTCGTGCACTACCCTATTTGGTTACGTTTTAGTCGGCCTCTGTCCCTGAATTCATAGTAAATCTTTTTACTTGGAACTGTGAAGAAATTATGGAACTATTGTGGAATTTTATCACTAGCATGTTTAACCTTATCATAGGAAGAAGGAAGAGCACAAAGGCAGACTAGAAAGAAAATGACAAGTTGTGTACTGCGCTCTGAAACAAGTGTGTGGAGATGCAGATGGGCACGGACTGATACGTTTGCCACTTGCACTTTTCCAGACTGGTTCGTCTATCCCACAGTTCAACTGGTCGTTTGCTATTTATCTGAATTTCTTCAAGGATAGCTTACAAGACATCATGAAAAACACGAAGGACCTTACTCCGATTCACGAGTCAAAAAGATCGATATCGACGACGTTGAGGATCATCATGGAGCGATTATTGTAGAGAGTGTATACTATGCAGTATACGATGGGAAGTGTTGAGGAAATGATAGTGAAGAGTATACTGCAAACGAGCAGAGAAAATGAAAGATAGCCCGTAATTGTTGAATAGATTTTGCTTCTGCAGCAGAAACATTGGCTAATAATGTTCCTTACCTCTTCGAACTGTGCATGTGAAGAACAAGGGTGTCGTCAAGACACTAAACACCACAGTAATACTCAATTTGTTCCACCTTCTCTCATATATTTCGTGTCGACTCTTCTATTGGTTAGGAATCGGTTAGTTCAGATTCAGTTCAGATTCAGGGACGGGGGCCGACTAAAACCTTACCCCATTTTTCTCCTGAATACCCTCATATGGATTATTCAACTTTCTTACTTCGAATGTATTCATTCCACGTCATTCCTTCCCTGTCGCTCACGAACACATACCAAGAGGTGCTTGAGTCATGGACAGGATGGGCTCCGTCACCAGCGTTCAATGAATGAATGGCTTCCAGTTATTCTATGTCCATTTCTTGATGTGGCCCTCGAGGATGCTCGATTAGAGGATAACGTAGCAGACGACAACGGCGAAATGAAAAGTCGATTAAAACAAAATAGCTCAAATCGCCTGTGAGTACAAGCGCAAGGTTGGAAGCAGCCAAATCGCAATAACGGTAGTATTCTTCCGATATCGAAAGCATAATTATGCCGGCATTATAACATATCCAGACCGCCCCCATGAACATCCACTCATACACTTCCCAGCCAAAAATCATTGGACGAGTTAAACCAGCCTCACCGGGAGTGTACGGCACGATTGAGCCGATCGAGAATAGAATGGGCATGCTACCAACGAAAGCCCAACGTACAACGTAGTTACCAACTCCGTGAAACGTCGCAAACCTTCTTACGTACTTGGATGCACTGCAATTTGCGGTGGGTTCGTGAAACAACTCAGTTTCGTTCGAAGCAGCCCAATATTGCGCAGCAATATCTGGATTTATCTTCTTCGGATCCAATCTGTCCCACGCGCATCCCCTGCATTTGGGCTGGGGGAGTTACTGAGGGAAGCCAGAGCAGTATATCGTGAAACGCC
>JAAUYH010146935.1_pt1 | contig 14401 bp, 6 predicted proteins | sample 7278061 | NCBI WGS metagenome assembly JAAUYH01 (sample SAMN14350203, study PRJNA611818) | marine sediment metagenome | isolation source: surface marine sediment (0.6m) | place: French Polynesia: Moorea | collected 2018-08
ACTACACTTGTACTTGATGGACGAAACTAATTTTTTTGCTATATGGGAGAAAGCATCATATAGTACCTTCCCACCAAGCTGCGCATTTCTCCAAAACTCCTTGAGTCAAATTCGATTTCTGTTCCATACAAATACTGACCAATTCAGCTTCGAGAGAATGTGAAATTCTTTTTCTAGTTGAATTGGAATAATCAGATTACGAAATTCAGCACTGATACATTTGTTCGGAATGTCAGTTTCTATGTTTTAAAATTCCTCTTTAAAATTTTTGGTTGACTGCGTTCATGGAAAAGAACCAAACGTGATTTATAATTATAATGAATAAACCATTTTGATTTTTCAATGCTTTTTTTACCGTTACGTCTTAGTTCAAACAGTTTCTGTAGGGATGACAAACTGAAATTGTGAGAATCTTGAATTTTATGAATAGCTGAGTCTGAAAGACAATTGAATTTGCTTCACGAACTGTAATGGTTTATCCTAACCTAAAACCGGATAAAATTTATGTAAATGGTGATCATGTGCGTGAGTTGCAGAAAACGGTGCTCTTACCATCTGTGTATGCCGAAGTGTTTGCGATGCTTGAAGTGAGGCTCTACAAGAGCTTGTTGATTCATGGACTACCAGGGACAGGAAAAGCAAGATAAGCACTGACACTGGCTACATATTGTGGAGCCGTTCCAAAACCCGAACCCAAGCCTGAAACATCGAAACTTCATTCAAGTTCTGAAGGGTCGGAAGTAGCCGAGAAAGGTGATGGAGGTAGTACTGCGAACCATGATGCACTTCAGAAAGCAACGAAGAAGACGGTACAAAACAACACAGATGTGACATCGAAAAATCAAACCACCGTTCAAAAGGCCAGACGGTTCACGGAAAATCCAAGCAACCTCCGAAAATGTCGTCAGAATGTTTCGTTTTCCATATGTAGTGCATCCTAGTGATGGAGCAAATAGACGCTGAAACCAAGAGAAATTTGCAGACTAGGTTTGAAGCTATGAAGCGACATCATCCGTGGATTGCCTTCTTTGACCAAATCGACAACACATTTACAGTTTGTTCTTCTCCTAAAATCTAAAATTTACTTCTGAGATAAAATTGATTCGGTGAGAAAGGATAATGTCTTGCGAAACTAGATGCGTTAGAATGCTTCTATTCGCATCTTACGCTTAGCCCTGGGTCTGATTTCTCGCACTGAACTTGATTACATCTGTTCTCCGTGTTTCCTAACGATAGGCACATATTTTTAAGGTTCTATGAAATCTCTTCTTAATGATGTATTAAGCAATTTTAATAAATAGCACTGAAATGATTTAAATTCCATAATCCTGCCCATGGGTGGTTCGCATCGCAGAGAGCTGCTGAGCACAATAAACAGGCATGCATCATTCGCACTTGAGCAGTACACGTATAGATCCATACTCGTTCACTCGATGCACGCCTCTTTATTCAAAAGGAGCCTACACTACACCTTTATCAGCTATATCATAATTTCGGAAACAGGCTCGAGCTCATCGGAGCTTTTCCGGATTTTCAAGAGTAATAAATATGCTCGCTTTTATCTACTCTTTACCGTATCCCGTTTCAATTCGAAAGACTGCTCGATTTTTTGTAGGCCACCCTAACTTCAATGATCACAGCATCACAGTAGTGAAACAGAGTTATTTTAAAGGTATCGCTAGGTAGAGTTCAAATTAAATATAGTACAGTTCTGAAAAAAAATTACAGGTCTTTTGTTTCAAGATAAGATATAAATAATTGTATTAAGTATAATTTGCGTTAATTCCCGGACCGTTAAGATTAGATGGAAGTTATTATAAACAAAAGTCAAAACAGATACTTCATATAAGTTCTGGGGGAATAAAAGCTCTCCGTATACTCGAGACGTAGTATTGCTTGACTTCGAGGTGCGAAAATGTAGAGTGATTGTGTGGGTCAACAGAAAAACAATCCTACCTTGAGTGACATGTTGTGAGTGTATTCTTCCTTCCATTCCATGATTCAGAGGCTATGCCGATCCGAACGGGACAATTGATCCTTGGGGCTAGCGACTGTGTGTTTCTATGCTAAAGACAGGGAAAGGGAATGTTCTGCTGTTGTGTAGATAGTGCTGATTTCCCAGGGCGGATAGCTCAAAATCATTTAATGGATTTAATAATTTTCCACCGATAGGATATTGAGATGGCAATCAAATTAGTCGTTTGATTTTCCTTCACAATGATATGTAAAATTCAAATTCAAATTCAGCGCTGTACATTTTAGGCAAATTTGACAACCATAGTTAGGGATGCTAACCGTCAGGGCACAGTTCTGTTTAGTAAAATTACTCCCAAAATTGGGGCTTACACCAAGCTATCCGTTCTCGTACTGGATAGTTTAGCCTCCACTGTAATGAAGCGAAATCAGCGCCGATCGGGTATATATTCGACGCTCACTCCCGCGTCGAGAGGACAAAGCCCGACCAGCGTACTTTGCCACTGAAATCCACAGCAGTATGGATGACTCTGAAGATACCGATCTTCGCCAAACCTCCGCTCGCGTCGCGGGATTGAAATCGCCGGCTGACCCGTACCCCGAATCCGAACAACCATACGAGCCTTTGCGAAACGACCCATGTAACGCACCTCTGCGTTTTCTCCACCTGCGAGCTTCTAGCGTCGCAAGGGGTACCAGGGGTGAGCCATCTGGAGCGGTAGCCAACCCCGGTTATGCATCGTCCAATGTTCCTGACGTGAGAGGATATAGTCAAGTCGTGGGTCAAGCAACTCAAATCGTGGATATGCCGTGCCTTGCTCCTGTGAGGCAATCTCACCACGGGTCGGAAATTTCTCCAGCTTCCCCGAGCGGCCTGAAAAAAGATGCTCCCATCCAAGTGGCGCCGCATAAGAAATTGACCGTCTACAATCAGGTTCTCGAGTACTCTTTTCCACCACGCAAGACTATCGTAAAAATTGGGGCTCAAGGCAAAGCCCGAACTCAGCGTTCGAGAGAGGAGCAACCCTTCGATTCAGTGGGAAGAAAGTCAAATAACACATTTCAACGCATTCCCCAGCAGAGTAATTATGGCGTCGGGAACGGTGGCAGGGAGGTGCCATTTAGAGCGGACTACGATACCCATCGAAATTCCGTAGCTAACAAAGGTAATGCATCTCTTGAAGTTCCTGTGGTGCAAGGATACAGCCACGTCGTAGATGGAGCAGCTCAAGTCATAAATATCCTGCAGCATACTCACATGCATCAAGCAACCCACTGGCCGGTTATCCGTTCACCTTCTCCGAAAAACGTTAACAACGATGCTCCCGTCGGAGTGGGGGCGACGAAGAAATTGGCCGACTCCAATCATTTTCCGGAATGCTCTCTCCCACCAAGCATGGCCTACGTCCAAACCGGGGCTCAAGACGCAGCCCGACCTTATCGTTCGGGAAATGATCATCCATTCGAACCTGTGACACGAGAAACACGTAAAGCAACTCGATGCAATCCGCAAGTAGGTGCTTCTGGCGTTGGAAGCGGTGCCAGAGGTGAGCTATCTAGTTCGGACCACAATGTCCATCGAAATTCCGTTGCTAACCACAGTTATGCTTCGACTGAAGTTCCTGTGGTGCGATCATTTTCACAAGACGACTGTAAAGCAGCTCAAGCATTGCTGAAGCTGAGCCATGCTCCCTTAGAGGAAGATAGCCGCTCGGCTGAGATTGTTCCACTTTCACCAAGCAGAATGACGACTGATGCTCCCATCAAGATGGCGCCTGCTATGAAATTGTCCATTATTAATCAGGTTGCTGAAATATCTATGCCACCGCGCAAGGTGATCGACAAACGCAGGGCACGAAATCCTGGACAACCTCCCCGTTCAAGAGGCAAAAAACAGAATGCGGTTGCGCCAGCTTCGACCATTCGGGTACGGAAAGTAGCGCGACTTCAGCGTTCAGGAGGTGTAAAACGGAGTGCAGTTGAACAAGCGGCTACTCCTCGCCTCGCACCACGCACCAAAACACACTACCGACGTGCAGGCGAAGGAGAAGACCGCCCTTTCAAATGCACTGTGACCGGATGTAAGTCTTCGTTTATCAGCAATGGCCATTTGCAGCAGCATATCCGTACAGTGCACGAAGGTGAACGTGACTATATCTGTAAGAAGGTGGTACTAAAATCGAAGGAAGGTGGAGTGATGAAGTGGGGGCTTTGTGATAGTGGCTTTGCTTCGGCCTTCGGTCTAAAGCAGGTATGTTTCGCATTTTATTATTCAGTTGCAATGACGAGGATGTTTCCTTATTCGATGCGTTTACGATACTAACGATGTTTGTTGACTCACTTCTGTTTGCACTCATTCGGTTTCCATTCAAATCGACACGGTTCGACTTGATGCCGTTCAATCCACCTTTTTCTGTGTGTGCCCTGTTCATTTTTACACAAATGCTATGGTTGTCACAACTACCTATGTTTTCTGATTCTGCGCTTCACAAATCACAAACTATTTCCTTCTGGGCTACGCTATCTCTCGACAATACAGCACGTCAACACTGTACATCTCAAGAAGAAGCCGCATAAGTGCGCCATATGCCTGGATTATAGAGTGGGCCAGCGTTCGCACTTGGTACGACACTACAAGAAAAACCACTCAAATCAGCCCATACCTCCGCATCCGCAGTGCAATAATTTCAGTAGTCGACGAACCCCACGGAACGCTCGTACGACCATAGCCGGTACGACACGAACCCAAGTCGAACCTACGAGGAAGAATACTGCTGGCTCGAGACATCGCGTCACACGCAGGGGTCTTCGTTCGCCATCAAGGGTCGGATCTGTTGGAAACCGGCGAGAACGCCGGAAGATTGTGCTGAAACTGCGACTTAAGAGTAATGAGCAAGAAAACTAATTTCATATTGGGTGCGACGTCGTTCTCGTGCTGTTTGGAAAAATGACTTTGACGTTCCTATTATTCCAATTCTACCTGCTCCAAGTCTGTCACTATTCAGAGCTATTCCAAACAGGTTGCAACGCATTTAGTGCATGTGGTAAAGGTCGCTTCTTCATGATTACTCGTCAAGGTAACCCCAGATTCATATAAAACAGTTAACGCGACCAGTAAAAAAGACACTTGGCGAAAGGGATCAGTTCTTGCACTCGTTCAATGGATTTAGCCGTTTTCTGGTTTTCAAAGCCACAGCATGATTGCTACGCAAGCACAGCCGGGCAAAAACAGCTGCAATAGGTGCAGAGCTTACGTCAAATGCTTAGTGTGCCTGCAGAAGAACTCTGTTAATATTTATCAGACATCATGGCATGGTACTAGCAGGCATAGAATTGATCCGACCCAGGTTGAAAGATGCGTTAGATTCTTTTCATTGAGTTCTTAGGCTTAACTCGTTGTGCATGCGACCCTCTCTTTGTCTTAAAGCGCTTCATTTGATTACATCCAATCTCAGTCGTATCCTGGACAATAAGCAATTCGAATTTCCTTAAGTCTCGACAAAATCTTTTCTTCGGGCACCATCACTCAATTTCAATAAATACCTGTGCACTTATTAACGCATTCAGTTTCCTACCTATTGCTGGTCCCGACCGCAGAAGGCTGCTGTGCAAGAAAACAAAACGCTCCCAACGCTTGCACTTGCAGTTTCACATTTTAACGGAAAATTCTAACTTTTCTTTGAGTGACGAGTTGTAAACGCGATCTGTATTCTTTTGGTGATGTTCTGGTGCAACCATACAGTCTACTATTTCTATTTGCTTTCTTACAGCTCCTTGTAACTTTCTCAGCAAACATTTTTTGCTCTGCCTGCAATAGTAAAAATGTATGAATAAAACTTCTGGTTTCAGGCACCTGTTGACGCGACTACTTGGCACACTCTAACGGATGCGATCTATCACGGATCGTCAGAGCAGAAGCGCGTAGCGTAGTGGGGCGGCCTTCAAAATGCCTCAGCGGGATACCGGTTGTTGAGGTACCGGCTTCGATTCCCGCATGGTCATGGATTGTTCGCCGTGGTGGATGCTCCGTACTCGGATTGCTAACAAGGAATATGGCGGTGAGATGGTTCTCTGCCCTTTTTGGCTTGATTTACAGCCATTGGGCATCCGCCAAGTGTCCGTTAAAACCCATCCACACACACTCTGTGTCAACAGCGGGCTGAAAGCCTGTAATACAATGTAGTGGCGAGATACAATCAAAGCAATAGATTTGCTGAAAGCTTCTTTACATAACGTTGACAGCGACTCGGGCCAGCCAAATAAATACATCGCCTGCCCGGATCTCGAGAAGGAGACACATCGGCGGTTGTGACCTCTCTCTACCTTGTCGGTTGCCTGACCTTGCTTTCTAGGCGAAGAAAACAGGCGACGCGTTTCTTTACCTTAAGCGATTGCTCGCCCTCGCCGTTTGGCGGAGCAGGTGGGCGAAGAGCTCTTCTTCTACCTCCGCGGTCACTCGCTTCCGACTTCCAGTGGTGACGACGGGCCGAGCACTTCTACCTACCGAGACTGTCGCTCCCCTCCACCCTCTGGTGGAGCTCAGAGCGACGTGTCTCTACTTCTACCTCAAACTTACACCGTCTCGCGGCGGCACGGCATTCGACAACACACCAGACTTTTATTCATATCAAATTTTTGATATGTCTATTTTACTAAAACAATAAATGCTTTTTCCATTTTTGGTATAATACATCGCTCTATTCCTCTGTCTTGTTGCTTTTCTTTCATACAAACTGCACAAGGGATTAATCCTATATCTGAACTCGAAATGTAGGTTTATGAGTCTCACACTGAGGCTCAACTCAAAGACAGTTTTGAATGTAATCTGTATGTTCACATTTCGTTGTTTTTCTACCTTCTCAATATAAGAGGAAGGTATCATTCATCGAAATGGATGGCTATCAAAAGGGTACCTCTTAGATAGTATCACCTGGCAAGACACGAACAACAGAACTTAGGACTTTCTAGAGTCAATCAAAAAATACTTTGGGGTATTCTTACTTGTACTATTTTTAAATATTTTTAGATTCTTGCCATTACTCAAGTTATCTCACAGCTATCGCTGCGCATTCAATTTATACAATTGTGAAGCAATGAAAGGGCAAAAAAAGGCAATCCATCTTAATACGAAGCCAGTAAAGCTAATCAAGGATTTTTTCGGAAAAGTATTTATTCACAGAAAGAAGAATTACTCAAATTCTCCACTTTGATTCTGATTTATCCCGCCAAGGATATTCCAGTCCGGTAGCGGACGAAAGTGAGTGAGAACATAATCTGATGCAGCTCTACCTTCTCGATGCCGTTGTGGTATTTATAGCGTGAAGTTCTAAATTGATGAATCCTTGTGTCTTAGCTTCATTGTTTGCTCCTTTACTTGTACCTTTCTAAACGTGTTCGACAGCCTTGTTATTAATACTGCAGTAGTTCAAGCTTGTATTCGGCTGTAGATAGGTTATATTGTTACTCTCATACTATTTATCTTCGAAGATTAGTGTAGAATAGTAATGCTAGAGCCCGAAAAATCAAGTACTTCGATTGCTGCAGTGTGAATTTAAAATAGAATGTAGCGCGAGTTCGGATAATCTATACGGCACGGTTGGCGCTGGTTGAGGCAACGGGAGCGCGCACAAGAGCAGTGTAGTAATACCAACGCAGACCAATTGACAGGCTAAGTAATTCCACTAATTCAGCCCGAAGCATGAATAATGCGAACAAGTACATTTGCGTCAGTTGTTGGGAGTACTGTATGCGCCAATACATAATTGTCGACGGTGTGATGCTGATTTAACCCAGCATGACCAAGGTTTACATCGTCTCATTGGAAGTCCTCGTCTGCGTCACGTACCATGCGATGTAGAGTGCTAATTTGGCAGAATGCGACAATGCTGAGGCTGTAATGGACGGCTGTTGCAGGCCATTTGAGGTGAATTTAGGCACCGAATCATTGCCCAGTGGTGTTTTCAGTAACATTCGGTGCAACTCAGGCAATTGGCGTCAATACACAAGGCGTACAAGAGAGAGATGAGACCTCGATTTCATCCAGTTGTTGTGTTGATGGCGCTCTATGTGGAGCTTGGAATTTCGGGTCTATTGTTGTGCCGATGATGATGCTCATCACAAGGCTTTCGTAGATAACTCTTGAATTAATTCCGAGCTAATAATCAGCCTAGTGTATGGTTGAAAACTGAACTGAAGAATCGGGTAGGAGCACTACAGTTTTAGTGATTTTGAAACCCAGGACTGATGGCTGTACCGGTTATATTGCATACATTTCCACAATCTTCGGACTCTAGTTCTTTATTTGTTTGAAATTCACTGTATGCGGTATCTGACTGTTCGTGCCCAACTGACATATCAGATTGAATCCAATTAGTGCAGTAGTATGTAGTGCACTCAGGTCTTGTGGCATAATTACTTAGAGAACTAATTTGTTTCAATTGAGTGCGAGTTGTTAGTGCACAAATAGACGGTACCCTTTAGTAGTGCATGATTGACTGATTGACTCATATTTGAGCTTGTCCTCCTGATCACAGATTGATCTGCAATAAAATTGGCTCGGTCTGTGGGGAGCAAATCAAGCAAAGGTGCACATTTCGAAGGTTTTGTCATACCATACGTAAGGTTGTTCGAATCTCGTACGAATCCAACGTTGGAAATATCTTGAGACTCTTATGCATCGCCTACGGCTTTTAAGTCAATAGTTAGACGCAGCTCTTGAGTTTTTGAACACTTGGTTATGACATCGAACAAACTTTAGGAGTCTATGTATATCCCAAGTGGTACTGCAATGTCCAGAACGTGCTCTAAATCGCTCGCAGCACAGGACACAAAGTCGTTTGCATCAGAAAATGCTTATGCTTCCGTGCTTAAGACGGATGTCGAGACTCGACGACTCTTTTTACTGACATAGTGGAGAACCATGCGTTATTTAGCTTTTCGCAGAGAGAATGGACTTACTCAAGCTGCGATGTGTGGTCTTGATTCGTAGCAAAGGATCTATCGATTGAATATCGACCTTCTGCGTTTTTAATGGCAGGTCTTGTGATTCAAGGAAAAATGTAACTGTATACTCGAACATATTGAAGTGCTTGAGTTCAAATATTGCTTTCGTCACTCGTGCAAACTTGCTAGCGATGACATGGATTGGTGGACTTGAATAAACGATCCACGATTGTTCTGCTTGTGATTTCTTTAGCTGAACAAAATCTGATCACGCGGTAAGTTTTTGAAGCGGTCTGTATAAGCCCGTTGGTGTATTTCAACTCCATTTTTCAGCTTGTCGATGTGCGCACCGCTGAATCTCATATTTCCATGCTCTCTTGATTAGACCTTAAACGCTTCACAAGGTTTTTCATTTAGTTCGAAGAATCGACGATTGCCGAATGCTAGCGGGTAGTCCACATAGGATTCAAGTAGTCCAGTGAGTGCGATGCTTCGCAAATATTGTGTGCCGGTAATCTCCGCTGCCAGCCAGACCGTAGAGTGAGTGCAGCTATTTCAGCACGTATCCTGCCGGAACTTTCAATTGACGATCAAGTTTCAGGTAGACTTCTTGAACTAACTCGCTAGCAGACTGCAGATAAGCTTGCGATACCTCTTCAGTCCAAACATCAAATCCCATAACGGTTGTCATAGCGAATCATAGACTAACTGAAATTAGACATGCGGTCGTAGATCGAGGGTTAGTTGATCTTTTTAGAAGTCTCTATTGTCATGAGCTGCGATGCGTGCTTTGAAAATCAGTGTTTCGGTCTCGACATCTTTGATAGTGACAACGAACGATTCCGTGATCATGTTGGCACCTTTCGGGAAATATTTCTCCTATACCTTTTTCTATGCACCTCTGTGAACCAGATTTTCGATTTCCTGTTCGCATGCTTTTCCGGCTTCAGGAGTGCAATCACAGAGTCAGTGTCACGAAGTACTTTAGCTACGGATACAGCAGGTAAGACTAGTTTTCTACGGTTTCCAGCTTCTCCTTGTCAAGGATAATTACAGAATTGTATTGAAATATTGTAGATATGACATTCACTGCTCACAATTTCGACATATGTTGTTGCTTCTACATTTCGATGGATGCTGGACTGTACATAGCTGTAATCGATGAGAGCGAATAATTTCTTTTCATCAACTCGGATGACGGGTTACCGTCCAACGTAGTTCTTGTCACTCTCACGATAGATCCGAAACTTGCCACCAATTTCTATTGTCGAATCATCATGTGGATGGACTCGAGATGCTAGACTTTCGTGTATGCGCATGTCTGCAAAAATCGAAGAGATTCACTGACACAATAAGGCTAGTATTGTAGCTTCGAAACCACCTCTGCGAAACTCGGTACGCATCCGAACACAAGATAGGATGCTACCAATCCATTAGGTCAAATGTTGTCGTTCATTGCTTTGACGGAAATGCGTAACATAATCCTGCGGCCTATCTTGGGATTTTAATGCTTGATTTGGTTCCAACAGCATCTTCTCGCTCAGTTCACCGTACACGTAATTCTGTTGTCTTCTTCCACTCGCATTTTCTTTGAAAACTCATGTTTGGCAATGCGCAGAATGGAACAAATGAATACTAGACTCCTCCCACCGGTTTGTTCGGTAAGAGAGATGTTGAACTGAAGTTCGTCGCGAGATCGACGACGTGATGGGCCGCTTTTCTGTCGATCCAGATGATGTACATAGCAATCTCGCGATTAAATCCGGTGTCTGGTAGCGATAGAATACCATGATATCGCAGAGGCGATGTACTGAACGTTTGACATGTCTCAGATGACCGCGTGATTCCTTCCAGTAGTTTTCGAGTTCATTCGTCAACTTGGTTCAGTCTTGCGCGCATAAATACCGCATAAAGTTTCCCATTTAAAGGTTAGCGGATGTGTCTATGAAGTTTAACGACTTCTGGTTTGGTATAGAAAACTTCTTCGGCACCCCATCATTGTTACAAGTGTCCAGATTCAATTTCGAAAGGCGTCAATCACTGTAGTAGTAGCGTCTGTAACTCGTAGGTCACATTTTCAACACTGAAACTTTCACGACCTAATACACCCAGTCCAAGTAGCATAAGTAAATCAGATGAGACAAAACCCAGTTGTATGCTCAGAAACGAACTGTTTGGTATCGAGATACAAATCTACTTAGATCCTTATAGTGGATAGCAACCATCACCAAATATGAATTTTGTGGCTAAAAGACAAGGCTTAAAATTGAGATTGTGTCGCTTGCAGTATGCCTTAGCTTGTATCTGCCCGATGAAACTCTGTTGAGCTCCCGTACCAATGCATGCACCATGCGAATGGCCTCTCATTTTATTTGATGCCCTTCCTGCATAGCTCAAATTCCGAATGTCATGCACAGATTCGTCGATATGCATGCAAGCACATGGAGGATGATACGTGGGCCTGATAATCGGAGTATTTTGGCCAGTAAACTTCCGAACAAGCAATAAGAATCTTCATCATCATAAGTGTCAGGAAGAGTGTGACCTATGTCATTAAAATTGTTTTCGGATGAGGAACTGCTAGTGAGATTTTCAGGCGAGTCTTCAACGAATTCCGTGCTTTAGGATCGTCATCGTCACTGTCGTGTATCTGTATGAGTTTTTGTAATCTGTGAGCCATCTTGTAGAGAATTCGCTTGCTGCTGCTTCTTGCTTCATGCTTTTTCCTGCGAATAACCAGCTTTTCTGGCTGTGCGTACTATAAAATTGATGAGCTTCAAGCATTTTGCGTGACATCTACTCTTTCGACAGTTCCAGCATGCATCGTCGTACGATGATCCAGAAAATGCAGCTTTACTCATCTTCTGTGCGTATATTGCGGCGGCAAAGAAAATATGCGGTTTTGAAAAAGCGCTGAGTGCCGGTTTCAGTGCTTTGCGAGACTCAGCTTCAGGTTCAATACAGATTTGTAACGTTTTACAAAGCTCGGTGCATAGAAATTGCCAGTAAGTGGAAACAATAATGCGTGACAACGTATTCGCAGCTCAGTCTTCGGAAATTAGTGCACCATGAAGGATTCGGTCATGTGCGTCTAGTGCCTCTAGGTTGTAAGAAATAGCGATAGACACATTTCGATACGTTTCTTGAGTTCCATAAATGATTTACTCTTGTCACCTTCCGATCTTCCTCAGATACAGCTGTTTGATTCCTTGGAAAGTTTTGCTTGTACTCGTTGTTGCTTACTAGCCGAATTGAATTGATGCCTCATAATTGCAGCGATTCTGAGGAGTGACGAGTTCTTCCAGCAACATTGGCGTTGTAGAGTGGCAGAGCCGCTACATGGAATAGGTTATGGAGAACCTCTAGGCGCTACGAAGATGCCTAGCAAAGGTCGCGCGAGGCCGCAAGGTACTGAACAGAAAAACTCTTCATATCGTTCATCGTCGCTTCCATTTTATTTCTTCTCCTTCGAAGAAATCAATTTTGCAATACACAGGACAATGTGAGTTATCTTGCTTGAATCACTGCTCCGTGAAGAATGGCTTCCTAAACGGCGGATTCATCGTTCGTGGAAGCTGCCAGTTTAGACACTTTTCTGCAGCAGAGCCGGAGCATGCGCTTTTCCTGCTGGTGTAAGTAAAGTTGAAGCTTGAATTCTATGAGTCTGGAACGGAGAAACGTTTTGTTTGGGTACTCCACGGTTTAAAATTCAGTATTGCGGTTTAGCAAACGGGTTCTATGCAGACTTGCTGTTCACTTGTGGGGTACATTGTACTAGATTTCTACGATTTCAATACATAATGTGTCTTATTTGTTCTTGAACAGTGTGAATTTTGTCCACCAGTGCTTGCAGTACGATATTTTGCTGTACCTCAGTCGCTTGATTTTGCGTACGAGAAGTGGAAATTTTGTCATCGTTCTGCGAGCCGGCCGGCTGCCCTTCTTCTTGATTGTTCGTGGTCAATTCTGCCCTCTCGGGTGTTGCCGGATTTCTTACAGCTTTCAGAATGTCCTTCATGTGCTGACTGGCAGCATTTCTGTCTAATAGCCGTGTATCTCTTGCGTAACCTTGATTGGAATACAAGTGTTGTCGGGTAGGCTTGCCAGTAGATCAAAGCCTTGCCTCTTGAGCTTTCTTAAATTTTCAACGAATATCTCTTTCCTGCCCAGAGTTCCTTCATTCAATAGATCCTTATACCTGTCACCGTGCGCATCCTCGCAGGATTCTATCCTTTAAGAACTGTCCTGTTCCTGTTAGCAACTCAATTATTAAAAATCTTGGCGAATTGACAAATAACCTTCTCTTATTCTTCATTGATAGGCGCAAAACCCTATCATCGGCCGATAAGCTCAGTTTTCTGCTGGTTCGTCAAGTTTGAAATTGTTCTATCCTGATAGAAGCAGGTTGCGAAACGTTGCGTCAACTTCCTTGACTTTCTTGTTGCCAATTTTGTTAAGCTTACCTGAGGCGATTAACGAAGCTTGCACTAGCAAACTTCAATGAGAGCTCCTTCCTCGAGCACAATTGGAACTCGCCCCTGAAAATTTCAAATCAGCTCGCCTTCGCAAACTAGATGGGAACGCCGGCCACGCAGGTTCCAGGAGAATAACAATATAAACCGTAATCGCGAGCAAGGTACAGATAGCGTCAAGTTGTAAATTGGTAAGTCGTTATGTAATTACTTCATTGTTCGCTCCACTATTTGTATCTACCTAGGCATTTTTGACATCTTTGTTATTAGTACTGCGGTAGGTCATGCTTGCACTTCGCTGTAGAACAGGTACGACTCTTACAGCTGTGGCTCTAGAAGAATTAAATACGGCACGATAGCCTAAGAGTGTTGGTTGTACTCTTTGGGATCGAGCCATAAGTTTTCATAGAAAAAGAAAGAGCACATAGCTCTGTCACAGATTGGTAACACTATGGCACAGAATTTAAGACTATGCTTTTGTTGACCATTGCCATATTTTCGATTTGAGCTTCAGTTTATTGCAATTCCGTTAAAGAAGAGCCTTGGTACTTGTATTCGGACTTCTGCAGAGCAATCTGCATTTTTCAGTAACGTCTTCAACATAGAACCTAGAATTTTAGCTTATTCGTGATATGCTCATTTGAAAATTATTCTAACGATTGCTGTACAGAATTACATGCTTGTCAGAGCAACAATAAACCAAGCATAGTAAGCAGAAATGTCTGTGAGAATATTAGCTACGAAAGTAGGAAACGAAAAGATCGAATTCTCATGCACTGATACATAGGCTATCGTACCATACACGTCTTAAGATAGACAGTCGAAGAAAACTGTAAGTGAGGCTCAGACTCTGTATACCTGCGACCGAGAAGTCGGCATCTGGGTGAGATAACATAGACTGATTCATGGAATAATGCAAAAAATATTAAATGGCCTGGAAAGTAGCTTTGTGCTCTGCCAGAAACAGTCTATTGCAGTGTCAGTATGTGATACTGGGAATATTTCACTTGTAT
>JAAUYH010039198.1_pt1 | contig 14398 bp, 7 predicted proteins | sample 7278061 | NCBI WGS metagenome assembly JAAUYH01 (sample SAMN14350203, study PRJNA611818) | marine sediment metagenome | isolation source: surface marine sediment (0.6m) | place: French Polynesia: Moorea | collected 2018-08
TATTTCAATCTGCTCACCCCCGAACGTGATGTGACCAAGAAGATTACGCGCGCGCGGTCGATCGGAAAGTAAGGTGTTGAAGGTTTCACAGTCAATCGAAAGCTCTTCCGCAATTCTTTGGTTTCTAGTTGACACCAGAAGTTTGCTACGCGGTGCATCTTCCAACAATCGCTTCAACAGCGGTAGATACCCAAACTCACATCCAGGCGACCGCCACAAATCGTCGCATACGAATAGTATAGCCCTCTTACGCAACCAACTTGAAGCTTGATTGATCACCCCGTCCAAGGAAGACTGTTTTTTCATTTCGATGAGCGTAGACGTACCACCGAAATTGCGGATACGTCGCTCTAGTTGTTGCTGAACATCGCCGTCTTTCGTATCTTGTCCAAATTCCAGAAAACAAATCCCATCCGGAAACGCTTCCTTCACCTCCGGCTGATGGCATATGGCGCGCAAAGCCGTTGTCTTCCCAACACCACCCATCCCATGCGTCGCAGTGCCACGCCTACAACCAACGGCCGACACTCCTTGTACGTTTTCTTTCTCACGCAACTCCAACAACTTGCGCAGTAATCGGCCTTCCTGTGTGTCGTCGGAACGAAAATCTAAAACCACGTTGTTAGGTAACTCGGGGCAATCGAAGTGTGCTACGAATTCGTCTTCCTTCGCATCCGACGGGCAAAGCGTTTCAAGTTTCAGATGCGTTTCAATCTTGGACGCTGCATAAAAAGCTTCATTCAAACACAATTGGACTTTGGTCATAGCGCCGAAGATAGACTTCATTCTCGCAGCCATATGGATACGGCTCGCCTCTTGATACTTGTCCAGACTTTTCAGCGCGGTAGTGGCTTCTTCGACATTCTGGTGCAGTTTACCTTGGAACACGTCAATAACACCACTGGCGATGGCTTCCAGTTCATTTTGAGGATACTTCGCTAATTTCGCTTCAATCTTCTCAACCACCTTCCCAACCTGAATCGAAGGTTTGAGAAGCTTGTGAAGTTGGAGTGGCACATTTTTCGCGTCTTTCCAACACTCTTTCAAATTCATTAACGAAGTCCGTATTTTGTCAATGAGTGCAATACTAGCGTTGACGGCGCCATAAATTCCTAATCCAAGAGTGACAGTAGCCATCGAGCATTCGGTGTGCAAGGAGGGAGTAGGTAGAATCACAGCTGCGACGGTCTGGACAGAAAGCAAGACGCCTTGATAAATAAGCAGTGCAGCTGTATTGTTTTGTGATGACGATGCAATCCTCTAATGACAATTGCATCGAGCTCATTAAACAACCAATGATATCGAAACCTGAAATATCTCGACCAGCCTTCTATAGTACTGTAGTGTTTGTTTTCGTTTAGGTGTAAATTTTGAGCGTCTGGAGGTGAAGGCCAAATTTCAAGGTTTCTTTCATGCAAATCCTCGAATAATGCCGCCCTCATCCTGAAAACGTGATCGTTGACTGTAAATAGCTGACTAACTGTAAAGTATCCCCGCGCGATTAACGGAATGTCTCAGCAGCGTTTTATCTTCGTCCAATATGCTAGTAGAGTTCGAAGGACCTTGTTCAGGTGCTTTCTACAAAACTGAGTAAGATATAGGACACAGGCTTCTGACTTACGTCGTGGTCAAGTTCGTACTATATATCTTTATTTGAGCAAGACAGAAATTTTATCCATGTCACTTGTTAGGCAAAATGGTGTTCGATGACAGTGCCCTTCCGATTAGAAATGAGACTGCAAATTATGGAATAATTGAAATTTTCTCATTTTCAGCCAGAATATTCACGTCTCCTGTTTCGTGACTTAAAGCCTTGGTTATTGGCAAGATTCCAAAGGATGCAAGGTGTAAATGCATAATTAGTCAATTTCTCAAATTGAAAATAAACAATTGAATAATTGGCATTCACTTGTAAGACAGTAAAAATTGAGCGACCGTGGATTACGAGCGCCTGTCGAATTATTCTACTACTTAAAAGTGGCTTGCCCGTTAGTATTCATTAATGCACGTGCATTTGTAACAATATACCGCTTTAAGGAATTTAATACGTAAAATAAAAATTTTGATAAACCGTTTCCCTGAATTTAGAGAGCTGTAAGTAGCAAATGGGTCTTCTCAGCGCATTCACACTAACACATCTTAGCCAAATTAAGCTTACAATACATCATTTTCTTTTACTACACAGACATTCAATCCGTTAAATGGCTTCTGGATATCGATAAGTGCAAACATGGATCAATCAATGACACAATCAGAAGAAATCCTTGAAAATGTCGAAATCTGAGAATCATAACCGGTAAACTAAAAAATGACCAAAACACTAAATGAAAGCAAAAGACAAATTCTTGAATTAGTAGATTATGAGTCTAAAAGGCTTGATAAAAATAGACAAAGAAACCTTACAGGAGACCAGAAAATCATCTGAGTGAAGAGAATTCGCTAAAAATGGATAATAAATGTAACTTACAAAGCATAAATCCTGAAATCTGTGCCGCGCTCACTATTTCCAGTTATCCAGTCGCACATTTTCGAATCATCCGTTGCTCACATTGATTGTGTTTGACAAAATTCCCTGAGAAAAGGAATTGAATGCGACGAGAATTTCCTGCCGGGTAGGATCGAAAGAAAACTTGGCAAGAGCATCAGTCTCATCAATTGAACTAGTTCAAACGCTAAAAGGAACATTCATACAAAACGAAAGATGCAAAAAGGAAATTTTAAACCTCGAATTCGATTTGATTCAACTGGAAAAATATCAAGGTCCAATGCGCTTTTCATAAAGGTAAAAGCAAATTCTGGTTGACATCACGACACTAATGAAGAAAAAGCTTTATACCAGAAGAAAGTGTGGAGTATAGCTATAAGACACAATTGAGAAGAGATGTTTGTCTCTTTTACGACTGAATACTACAATTGTATGATAGTAAACTTCTTCTCGGAAAACATCCCTGGAAAAATTTAAATGAAATACCGGAAGTCAATATTCCAACCAGTGAAAAGAGGATAGAGATAGCTGAGTAAAATGCGTACTCTTGCTGCTTATTTATTTTGAATGTTGAGTCTATTTATAAAACGGTTTTTAGGTTTTGGCACCCTGAAAAAGAAGTCGAAATAGAATGGAGGAATATGGAAGCTCCAAATCATTCACTCGAGGAATGAAAGCACGAGCTCTAGGTACGTTTCACGCTCATATTGCACTATATTTATGTGGGCTTCCGTAAATATCAGTAGAATTTAGAAGGAAATAAAAGAAGAAGATTTTCTTCTCAAGCTCTGCACTTCTGGTGGTTCAGCAGTGAAAACAAGCACAGCAATTAATGTTTATGCAACCGAACGTATTGAATGTGAACAATACATGATAGTTACAAAGGGGAAATCACCACAGCGACCATTCAAATACGGGGTAAAGTATGAAAATGGAACTTCAACACTTCATTGCTCTACATGCTTTAAGAACTTGGTACAAAACGAAACAATAAGAGCTCATTTGATGGAAGAAGTAAGAATTTTAATCACAGTTGTAAGAATATTGAGACTAGGTCTATTACTGACATTCGATAGTTCAGAAATTTGCTTGATACCGGTCTTCACCTCTCGAAGAGCACTTGTTCTGAATTTGGAAACGAAATTGGATAAATCAGAGTAATTCAAATTATACTACAGATTAAACGCATAGCTGGTAACATTCTATATATGGCTTCAAAGGATCAGGCAATTCGAAAAAGGGATCAGCAGGAATAATTTTCTAAAAAAAGCTGAAGTCAACACAAGATTTGAGTTGATTCAGGATGTTCCTGTTCTCATCCATAAGCTAATTCCAGGTGAAGATTACTTGAACAACTACAACGAAACGATTCTTCTATTTTCAAGTGTAACCATAATGATGCGTACAGTATATTGCTTGGAACCACATTTATTTCCTCTCATGATTATGCTTCATTACATGTCTATAAGTTCCTTGACTATGTTTCTGTAGACAATAAGAAAAAGGTTCAAATATGATTGTTGGAGAGAATAAAACTACACTTTGTCGTCCTTAACTCAGGACTACATGTACCAGCCACACGAACTAGAAAAAGGATCTCTAGATTCCTACTCTGAAAAGTTTTACCCGAACAATACATTGGGAAACAAGATACCTGCGAGTGCAATTTTGTAGATGCATGATTATTATCGGTTTCAGAAAAATTATATGTAGATAAAAAAAACCAAGATAGTATCAGAAATAGTTGGACTACGAATGCGAGGCAGAACTAAAACAGTAGGCGAAGAATTCTATTTCAAACATGTTCTAGTGTTGTTTCGAACATCTAGAATGGGTATTTACGAAGACTCTCAGACGAAAAAAGCAGAGGATACGTGCCGAATTGCTTCCAATGCTAGGATGAGAAAAATGCTCGCAGTTATAATTTACTAAAATTCTGGGTAATCTTCAAGAAAATTACGAGGGAAAGAAGAATCTATTAAGATGCTAGCAGTCACTAAAGATATTCGGACGGCAGAAGTAGAAGTTTCTGATGAGAAGGATTCATTACGCCTGCAACGGTCTCTGTTTCGATTATTAAAAAGGTCATAGAAGAAAATTAATGGGATGATATGCCAGATAATCGACAAGCTAGTACAAAAACGTCTCAATTGCCTAACAATTGCTGAAATTTCTTCCGTCTTTTCCTTCAGTTATAAACAAAAATTAGCGTTCATTTTAACGACGAATTCTATTCTAGAATCTTTTCTATTCGTTGACGCAAGTAAAATTCCTGAAATCCTTTGAAGCTGCATGTTGGTGGTGAAGATGGAGCAGGGAAATCAAAGCTCATACAAGCTTTAATTGCCATGGCAAATACCTGGATTTAGTAAATTCTGTAAAACCTGTAGCTCTAACTGAAATGTCTGCTGTGCAAGTTTATGACAAAATTGTTTATTCATTTTTAAGCTCAGTGAAAAGAGATCAAAAACAAAAAGCTGAAATTGACAAAAAAGATTCCTCTAGCACGAGTATGATTATTTGTGATGAAACCAACATGATCAACAAGAGGCAGTTTGCAAAAGCATTGATGAATTCAATAAATACTTCCGATTCTATTGGTTGTGTGCAGTGTAGAATAAAAAATTCGGTTTACTTGGGGATTTCTTCCTGCTCCACCTGTAGTAGGCTTTGATCTGCTTGCATCACCGAAGAAAAAGCGCAATGATGAAGGTTACATCTACAGTGGAGCAGAATTTTCAGGTTAGATGTTCTGGCTTGAATACGATACAGCGGTTATTCTGAACCAGAATATGAGGCGGGAGGATTCTAAAGAGTATGCTCGAATTCTATAATGCTGAGAAAAGGAAATTTACGCGAAGTGACATTAACAGGCTGAAAAATAGGCTACGGGCGCCAAATTAGTTCCGCAGCAAAGTTGGAGTTCAGCTAGAAAAATTTTCCACTCCAATCAAGAAGTTCTTACATGCGTTCACAGCAACGAAAATAGACATACTGTATATTGGATTTCTTCAATGAATTCCGGGAAACATCATGTTACATTCATATCAATACTATTTGTAGCTGAATACGAAAAATCGGGATGATCGAAATTCCCCGAACAAAAAAGTAAATGGATTATTCCGCTTGGGCGATGAGAAAATGAGCAGATTAGCCCATTTCAAGTTATAGCTCGAAACTTATCAGTTTCGAATAAGCACAATCTAGCCGTTGACGTAGGAGTCGCCGATGGATCAACGAGGAAAATATTCATGCTTAAATTTTTCGAGGATATAACTTCTAAATTAAGTTCTACTGATCGATATTACATGTTTATTGCATCATGTCTCCCTAGAGAGGTCTATCTAGACATAACTTCACTTGTATTAAAGTACAGACCGAATATCATTTCGCTTTCCTAAGCAAGAACAACTTTCCCTATCACAAAATATCTACAAAGCGTTGAAATTTCCATTCCTTATTGTAGATTAAATCGAAAATTACTCTGTTACCGTATTTTCTAGTTCTTATCTTACGACATAAAAATTCAAAGGCTAACTACATAATCAGTATTTTACCCAGAAAGAAAGGGAAAGGGAGCAAAGGCTGCATCTTTGTAAGTTATTCTACCACGATTTAAATCGCTAAATGGACTATTTTTAGCCAAATGTATTACCAAAAAAGGAGCTGGTTTTGAAGCCGGACCCTAAATGCTCAAAAAACAAGAAAGACAAGAGTGCTTGTCGAGTGAGACAGAGAAAAAATTAAGAAAAGAAATATCCGTAACGAAACAATGGTGTGGGGAAACAATGGAAGGAGAGTTTAACATTGAATTAACTTAACTAGACTATGATGTATTTAGAGACAGTCAGAATCCAGAGAAGCGAAAGAGAAATAGAGCGAAAGCTGGTCAACTCTTCTGTAATGTAAAGAAAATTGCAAACGCTTGGACAAAAGCTTATTTCTGACAAAAAATAAGCAATTCGTCTCCAAATTAATTTTTTGGCGAAGATACTCGGCGAATGATACGAGAATTAATTCAGAACTACTTAATGGAAACGGTTGATCTGCTGGACTTGAGGGGAACTTGGATACACTAAGAAGGACAATGCTAACTATTTGAACCAGCTATTATAGCCTACGCTAAAATTCATAATAATGGTAATTCGTAGAACAGGTCACCGGATTGTCATGACCTAAGCTATATTTCTTGCTTTGCTTTTCAGTTTGAAGCCCTATAAAGAGTTGATTTCAACAATTTACTAGTACTAGATGTACCATGAGACGACAATTCCTGGGCTAACGCAATATTTTACAGTATTAAAGCATATTTATGTTGATCAATTTGAGCCCCAGCTTCTACGTAACGAAATTTCTAGTTTTCAAAGAGTTTATCCGACAGGAAACCAACAAATATGTCACTCAGATCATATAGCATAGTGAACCGTACGTTTCAGATTAATTAGCCGAACAGTGTTGCAAATATACTGAGCATCTTGTTTTGTAAATGCGCGTATGAAGCAATTTGTGAAATATTACCCATCGGTACTCCATACAAAAATACATGGCAAGGTTGTCTCGGCTTAGAGTTAACACTAACAGCCACAGTTCTGAATTCAATAAATATTGTGCTTCGAAGAATTTAAAAGTGAGGCAAGAGCCTTTCCGGTATCGAAAGAAACATGGTAGTGGATAAATATTACGAGCGCTCCAACTGAAAATCTCAATTCAAAAAGTCCGTGCAATGCCTAGAATTCTTACAGAATTATACTTTATTATTTACAGTACCCAATTTTTCGACAAATACATTTATATTTCTTTGACGAATCCACTGCTTCTGTTCAAAATGGTAAGATTCTTCCGATACTTCACAGCAGAGATGGAAAAAAACATTTTGACAATGCGATTCAACAATGCATTGTAAATTAATAGATTCCGATTTGCCATTTTGAACCTGCAGATTAAAGGATATAAATACTGCGCATAGAAGGATTATTTGCATGCTATCATTGCGGTCGAATTGAAGTCAGGAATATCAAAAATATATTGCACAATCAATAAGTCCAGGGAATCTAAAAATTTAGCTCAATGCCTGTTTAGATGTCATCATGACCAAGGCAATCAGTAACAATATATTATTGTCTTACCGCTCGCAGTTCAGTATATAAAAATTGTCATTCGTAGTGGAATAGAACAATCAGCCAACAGCTACTAAAATGGCTACACAATTCCACGAAATGCAAGCAAATATGTCTGAAACTCAGGAATCACCCGTCTTTCACCGAAATTCGTGAGAGATCTGCAGATAAAACCTATCGCCGACGATAAGACGTCATAAGGCTCGAAATGACAATCCACGAGAACTTGTGTGGTTGACGGCGCTACAATTCACTCAAGAGAAGGTTGAAGAAGATAATTAAGATTCTTCATGAAGTCAGCTGCAACTATCCTTTGTCTCAAAAAGCTAGCAAACATTTTTCAATAGAGGTACGGTTCAAAATGAAATCGAAGGGTTCTTAACATGGGTTGAGAAAACTCCCTCAATTACGAAGCAAAATATACCCAACTGAGAGAAATGATACTTTCATGAGTAATGTAAAATGGTTAGGAGCAATGTGATAGAAGTTCATGACAACTCAATTAGTGCAGAAAAATAAATTTGCAATGCTTACCACTACTTCGATCATTCAGATAGACGATCATGTCAAATAAAGCGATCATTAAATTGGTGTAGAAACATAAATTCATTATGCTTACCACAATTCTGATCAATTTTAATTCTTGTTTGGTCTATCATTATTTTAAATTCGCTCAATCAATACTGATTGTCTCGGTTATAAATTTATTTCTCATCGGCGAATTAAGATATCTTCCGCTCAAAGATGGCAATTAATGAGTCCAATGACTATGTAGATTCTACTAATCGCCTGAACTGATCACCGCTGGAGTTCCTGAACATTACGATCATGACTCTCTGTTCTTCACAGCCGTCGTTCTTATCGAAGAAGATGTCGACGAGCCGATCTTATGTTTCCTGAAAGATATATCTCAGGTCTCCCATGTTTTCACAATCAAGCGGTCATGTTTACTTCTGATGTGAAGTATTGTGTTCGATCAAAGCAGCGTTAAGCGCCGAAAAGCAATTTTATCTTTTTATTTTAATAATAGAAACCCTGCGAAATACAAATATTATGTTGATATTTGTGGATTCAAGGTTAGATTTGATACTAAGGGACAAAATCTCTCTCTTGCTTACTATTAATTCTAAAATAGTAGCTCTATTTACTCTTGATGCCTTCATCAAATATAAAAATGTTCTCTGCTAATATGCTTTTCTTGTTTAGTTTCTCGGAAAAATTTAACAAATCTCAAGTAAATATTGCTTCGGTTCCTTCAAAAGAACCAAAGTCTAACATCAAGGAATACTTGTTACTATTATCTGTGCATTATAAGCCAAACACCACCGTAAAAAGTAGTACTACTCTTGCTGTGTTTTCTTTACTGCACGTTAAAATTTATGAATTTGAGAATTCGTACCATTATTCCTTAAAATTGCATTGTGCAAAAATAGTTTGAAATGACATGTCACCAATTATCTATTGAATCGTATCAGCCCGTAGATAATACTTACTTTTTTGAAACAGAATATTATAGTTTTATCGTTCTTGTCTCAAATCAATTCAGCCATTGTACTCGCGATTTCGGAGCACATAATTATCTAGACCAACCTTCTATGTTTTTGTTTACGTGTAAATTTGGAGCGTTATGAGTTGACAGTGAGGCCTAATTTCAAGATTACGTCAACACAAAACGTCCAATTCTGGCGATCTCTTCCAGAAAACGTGCTCACTATCTGTAAAACCCAGATTAACTGTAAAATACTGTCGTGATTAAGGTTTCCGTAGCTTTTTGTTCAACATGCCTAGAGAGTTCGACCAAGGACCTTGTTTATGTGCTCTCTACAAAACTGCCTAGGATAAAGGGCACATGTTTTTATATTACATCGTTGTTAAGTTCATATTGTTGATCCGAATGGAAACTGCAGTGTGTTTCATTTGAAGCAAGACAAAAATAGTATCTGTGTGACTTGGTAGGCAATATGGGTGCCGTTCTCGCATGTATCCTCGCTCTGAATACATTAACATACATCCTCAGATAAAACGTTAAATAAAGGGAATAGGGGAATTGGGATTACAATATTTATTTTTTCAACATGTTCTGGGCGGGGGGTACTGTACACGCACATTGTAGAATATAATACAACATTGCGCTCGATGATGCAGGTTCAAGATGTTAAATTTTTTCATTACTTTTTAAAATTATAAAAATTTAATAGGACAGTCACGTGCCGTACCGTACCTCCACGACTTTAGCAACCCTGCGCATTTGTAGGTGCTGTGCGAGCTCGTGTTCGATGTACTCGTTCGACTCTTCTTCTTCGTCGGCACTCTCCGCGTACCACCTTCCCTCCACCTTACCCTCTTCTTCTTGTTCGTTGTCGTCATTCTCGGCATCTTCAGATTCTTCTAGCGGTTCCTCATCTTCATCCAGCAAACTTCGGTTTTCGTCAATCTCATCGACTGCCACGGAAGGTGCGTTTCGCGACGGTGAGCGGTGCCATCGTTGTTTTCTCTTACAGAATACCTTCCATACAAATGCTGCGATAACCAGGAAAACGACGAATACACGAACATGACCACCCACAGCTCCTTGTTCGCCGATACGGGAATGGCATCGATATCGCACGCATCCTTGAATCGAGACGTCACATCCGCGGCGGTTGTATTGACGCGTGTTTAAAACGCTCCGAGGCATCCTTGAAGCGTGCCGAAGCGGCGAAAACTCCGTCGCGCGCCTTTTGTTCCGCCTTAGACGCGGCATCATTCAGGCTACGCCGCACACGCGCCGCAGGGCTGTCCGTTTCAGACACCGTCGACCCCCGAGGTTTTTCTTCATTTCGTCCAGGATTTGTGTCGCCGACACAGCCTCGTATTCGAAGTGTTCTTCCTAATCGAATATGTCTGAAAACACTTCCACGTTAGGTTCGGGTTACTCCTCCGCGACATCGTCGATAGATAGTAATTTTCGTGCGCTCGTCGGTATGTCTGATTGTTCGTCTCCTTCAGGTGAGTGAGCGACAGTGTTGGGCAAAGGCACGACCTGGACGGGAACTGCGGAAGCAAGGCGTTCGGCCCAATTTCGTAATCGCGAAACACCATCTTTCTAGTACGCTACTCGCAATTGCATGATTCCGTTCATCGCACACACCGCCGTCTTCTTCGTCAAGCGAGAAACACGTTGGAGTGAGCGGTGCGCGGCGGTGCGGTCGGTCGCGGTTCATACGAGTAGCCCGAACAGGCACTTGCTGGTCGCGACGTAGGCGTGGACGTAGGCACTCAGCGCGGACACGACGCCCAGCCCACGGTCGGCCCACGGTGCGTCGGTCAGCTTGCTCGCGCGTTCAGCAGCGCGCTGCGCGATGGCTTGAGCGGCCTTCAAGTCGCTGCCTTGCATCTCGTTATTATCCGCGGTGAGCATGCTACATAAACAGAGTAACACGGCGAGATCAGGCAATTTCCTCCATTGCACCAGCCGCAGTCTTCTTGACGGAATCAAAACCACGTTTAGGTGAGCGCCTGTCAACAGAGTGGTCAGCAGCTCTTGGCATCAGTGAACTGAAAAAGCGCTTGCAGTACAGAGTGAGCGCCATACCATTTCATCGTTGATGAGAAGCTCACTCCAATTTGAATTTCTTGTGCAAATTTCCGAGGATAGGCCCCTATTCAAACAGAACATCTGTCCGCTCTCGTAGCGAACCTCGTGCTAGTAGTGGATACCGAGTCGAATCTATCGAGTCATCCACAAACCGCAGTGAATTTTACGTTTTCAAGCAGCAAACACAGAAAAAACTTACCAGTGAATATCGCAAAATGCGACCGCTCCACTCCTCGACCCGGCTGCGGCGACGCCATGATTTACGTCGATAGCACACGTAGCCACATCATTCGGGAGCGGCAGCGTAGATGTTTCGCGAATCGTACCCCATGGTTCCACACTCCACAATGTTATCGTTCTAGTAGTTGACAAAGTGACAATTCTGGTGCCATCATAGTTGGTCCATATATCAGACATCCGCTCTTGTTTGTGAACAGATTTGCCTTTCCTTTGCCCGCTAATTGCATCCCAAAGATACAAATTACAGCCATGCGTGGTTGTCACGATTATCGTTCCATCACCACTTAAAGAGAAACAGGAAATCCCTTCATCATGCCACAAAGGTTTCCCAATTGGTTCTCCATTTGCACTGACCCAACGAATTATAGAAGTGTATGAGCCACTCACGATGATTTTGTCATCAGGACTGAATGCAACACATTCCACACAATCCCTGTGCCCATGCATCACTTCTCCTTCCGCATCGCCGGTGGTTGCACAATGTCGTTGCAATGTGCCATCACTTGACCCCGTCACTATCATTTTCCCGTTCGAACTCACAGCTGCGCAAGTTAACACAGTTCCGCGGTTGACCATTATCGGTTTACGTACCATTTCACATCTGTTCATGTCCCACAGAATAACTTCAGGTTCTGATCCGGGCCAGAAGGAGGTGTATATTGCCAAAACCCACCCACATTTCTCATTTATCGCAAAGCCCGTCACAGAATCAAGTCTTCCCTTCATTGTTTTCTCGATTGTCATACCGTTTTTTGAATCCCATTGAAGCAGTGTACCGTTTCTGTAGCTGGCGATGGCCTTCCGTCCGTCGTTAGCGAGCACAATTTTTTCCAATTGTCCTTCACATCTTTGAGTTAACTCGCTAATCCGTGTACTGGGTGCTGTGCTCCACCGGCGCATCGTCCCATCACGCGATCCAGATATGATTACACCACTTTCTTCTGTAAATCCCACAAATTCAACACTGTCGGAGTGTCCTCTAAATGTTTCACCCATCTGTTTGCCATTGACGGCGTCCCACATTCGCACTGTTTTGTCCGAGGAACCAGACACAATCATTTTTCCACATGGACTGATTGCAACGCACTGTACCCCTTTGGAATGACCGCACATTGGCTCATATTTCGGTTTTCCGGTTTTGGCGTCCCAAAGAATCAAAGTTTTGTCGCGCGATCCAGATACAATCATTTTACCATTTTCACCTACAGCAGCACTTGTTATCCAGAATTTGTGTCCGCACATAGGATCTCCTATCATTGCGCATGTCTCCATGTTCCATCGACAAACAGTCCCATCGAATAATCCCGTCACAATCAACGACCCACTTTCGCAAATTGCCACGCTCATCACCCCATCTTCATGCTTCATTAGTATGCCTTTCGGCTCACCGTTCTTTGCATCCCACATACGTACACTCCGATCGTACGAACCAGTGACGATTGTTGAACCGTCTTCGCTAATCGCAAGACAGGTCACACGTTTGCTATGCGCTCCAACCCGGACTCCTACTGGGTTACCACTCACAGCATCCCATCCAATAAAAGAGCCGTCGCTGTGCCCTGACACGATTAGTTCCCCATTGGCGCTTACCGCTAAACAACTAAGCTCACATTCCCACGTATCCGGCAAAATAAAGGAACTCAGTTTTTTTTGGGCATATGCAGACCATACCGATATCTTATCGACGGCCCCCAAGACTGCAATACCTGTCGAGCGTGAAAAAACCATAGGCATAATGCCGCTTGAGAACCATCGACAATCCATCAGAGACATCTCCCGACTGTCCTGAGCTCCCAAGAATTTCGACCGAGGGACCAGAAAAGGCCGAGAAAGATGCTCTGTCATGCTATCAATGTACATTGCTGTGTATTTGTTCTTGTGATCCTTTACCGACAAACTTCCTCCAATAACGTATCCCAGAAACCGTTTATCTTCCGAAACTTCACACCAGTGCCGTTTCAAAACTTCATAAACCTGACTGACATCTGCATAGGCACTGTCTCTCAACAGCAGTTGAAAGTCTATTTGCAACGCAAGCCACCCACCGACATCGACTCGACGTAGCGTCCATCGCGCGTCAGATAATAAGTTCGCTAGAGCTTGTATTTGGCCGCATTTCACCATATGCCGCGATAGATTCCCATAGACATACCCATTGTCCTTCAGACGCCACCATTCTGTAGGCGCTGGGATTCCTTCGCCAATCCACGCTGATTTCGAACGCTTGAGCGCATCAATTACGTTTCTATGTCGTTCTTCTTGCTCATTGACAGTCATTTCTTGACAAAGTACAAGAACCAAGTCATGTAGACGGACACCGTACTCTTCTACAACCTCATTCGAGCTCTTCTCTGAGGTTCTTGTCTCCGTCGTTTTCGTTATCAGGCCTAGATCCGCGAATTTGTGCACGATACGGTCGGTTTCTCGTGAATCGAGTCCCCATACCATCGACAGTATGCTTTTTGGCATGATCATCTGCTTTTCCAAAACACATAGAGAATGGAAAAGGTTCCAAACATTCACCTTGTTCCGTGATTTCTCAACACATTGTCCACACTGCACGAGGCTGGCTTCCACAATATACGACAGTCCACGGTCGTATAGCTGGGCACCCCTTTGCGTTTCGTCTGGCCTTTGGTCATGTTCAACTTGAATGGCGTACATCTCGAACACTTTCCGAATGTCACCCACTCGTCTTATTTCGGTTCTTAACGCGCGTCCTGCCATACACAGTGCAATTTGCAATCCAGCACATACATTGAGAATCACTTCAATGTGGTCTTGAATATCAGGCCTTTCCAGTATTTCAATCTGCTCACCCCCGAACGTGATGTGACCAAGAAGATTACGCGCGCGCGGTCGATCTGAAATCAAGGTGTTGAACGTTTCACAATTAGTCGAAAGCTCTTCCGCAATTCTTTGGTTTCTAGTCGAAACAAGAAGTTTGCTGCGTGGTGCATCTTCCAGCAATCCCTTCAA
>JAAUYH010083736.1_pt1 | contig 14397 bp, 15 predicted proteins | sample 7278061 | NCBI WGS metagenome assembly JAAUYH01 (sample SAMN14350203, study PRJNA611818) | marine sediment metagenome | isolation source: surface marine sediment (0.6m) | place: French Polynesia: Moorea | collected 2018-08
GGTCACCGGCCTTGCCTGGACGCCGGACCGCCGGACCATGCTGGTCGGCATCCAGCACCCCGGCGAGCGCGGCAACAGCCATTGGCCCGAGGGCGGCGACGCCGTCCCGCGCTCGGCCATCATCGCCGTCACCCGCAACGACGGCGGCGTGATCGGGTAGCTTTCAACAACCCGTCCGTGGGGCCGGCAATGCTGCCGGCCGCACCGCGCCGTCGTCTGGACCTCGACCGAGTTCAGACTGCGGTTCGGTCATGTTGACGCCGTTCGAGCCTGGGCCGGCAGCGGGGATCACAACGGCTCGCTTTGCTGCGCTGTGCATGAACGACTGCAATGCGAAAGCCGCGCCACGGCATCGGAAGATATTGGTCAGTGGTGGGTTAGGGCCGGCCTCCCGGCGGGGACCGTCCGCTTGGTGTGCTGCGCGCTCGTTCGCCCCCGCGCCGCATCAATCAAGTCGGGCTCCGACCGGACCGCCACCGCACCGCGTCGGGCCGGTTCGAGCCCATTGCAGAAATGCCAGGACGGTGCTGCACGCGCTTGCAGCTAGAATACCTTTGCAGCTGAAAAAATCGCATTGCTGCATTGCCGAACGAAATCCGGCCGTTCCTGCAAGACGCAGCGTGGTTCAATCTGCCACGCCATACGACAGAACGCATGGCTCGGTCGCGACTGGGTGGCGGCCAACGGTCTCGACATTGACGGACAGGGCACTCAACGACTGCGCCGGACCAGGGCATAGGATATCCACCGCAGAACTCACAAACTCCGAGCGCTCCCGAGCGATTCGGGGGCGTTCTCTGCGGTGATCGAGACCCTCGGGACCGGAGCGGTTTCTCCGAATGCAGGCTCGGACACCCACGCGGGTGCGGCGGAGAGAAAAAGACCGAGAGTTTTGAGTATTGTGTTATTGGGACATCTCCTTTCTTGAGATCGTGTTGAAGAACCGGAAAGATCAGGCATGCGGTCTGCGATTGAGAGGCTTGGTTCTCAGCCCCTTGATTCGGTGTCTTGTTGTGATCCTGAAATCGACGCGGAGCATTGCCCACCACGTGCCTGTCAGGTGCCAAGGAGACATCCGCCGTTTTGCTTCCGGAGCTGTGTTGTCGCAATCAACTGCCGGAGATCTGCGCAGCCGCGGCATCCGCAACGGCCTCGGCAAGGTCATCCTTCCGGGTGTGGTCGATATAGGCGTCGGACGGATTGTCGCCGAAGAACGGCTCGATCAAGGCCGATGGGATGTTCGACGCGGACACGCTTGCATAACCCCTGTCACCGGGGTCGCGCTCTTTCAACCCGCGGTCCCGCAACTGGAGGCCGGACAGCATCGCGTCTTGCAGGCGCTGCGCCCAGGCCTTCGACCCTGCGTTTCGATCGGCATCGAAAAACGTCTCCGTGCCATGCGCTCGCAGGTTGAAGGCGTTGAAGTGCAGTTCGACCACGAAGGCAGCGCCCCACGCCGCGACAAAGAGCGATCCGCTCGCCCCATAGTCAACTTTCATGAGCTCTGGTCATGCAGCCGCTCAGCGGCCGAGCGCGGCAGTGACTACGGCGTCAAGGCCATCGAGGTACAACTGACCGCTGGTGAGAAAGCCGTCGTTGTGCCCACCCCGGATTTCGAGAAACTGCTTGGGCTCACGGGCCGCGGCATGGAGCCTCAAGCCCTGGTCAAAGGGGATGATCTCGTCATCGCGGCTGTGAATGACGAGCACTGGGCAGGTTGCGGACTGGAGGAACTCGGCGGCGGGGAAACGGATGCGCGCCAGCCACCGCACCGGAAGCCAGGGATAGATCTCGGCACCCAGCTCCGGGAGCGAGGCGAAACCGCTTTCCAATATCAGAGCGCCAGGCTCGTGCCGGCTGGCGATGTAGGCCGCAACGGCCGCCCCCAGCGACCGGCCGAAAACAACGATCTCGCTTGGCGAAACGGCCCTCTCTACGGTGAGATGCCGCCAAGCCGCCTCGGCGTCGCGGTAGAGCCCGGCTTCGGATATCTTTCCGTCGCTTCTCCCGTAGCCGCGGTAGTCGAAGATCAGCGTCGCGAGGCCGAGGCGGTTGAAAATCCACAAAGAATCGAGCCGGTGCGAGATGTTGCCGGCGTTGCCGTGAAAGAACAGAACGGTCCCTCGTGATTCGGAGACCGGTACGTACCACGCGTCGAGCCTCACGCCGTCTTCGGTCAGAATGTCAAGCTGTTGATAGGCCAGTCCGATACGACTTGGGTCGGCGTCGACAGCGCGGGACGGTACGTTCGGAAAATAGACAAGCCGCGACTGGAAGAAGAATGCGGCAACAAGCACTGCCGCGTAGCACGCAGCGAACATTGCAGCGATTGAAATAACGGTGCTCAATGGTCTTTCCATATCCCGATCAGTATCATGCCGCGGCCCACTGATTGTAGGAAATTGGTATCACGTACCCGCCGATGGAGTGCCCGACGGGTTCAACGAGCGGCCTGAATCGGCGTGAACTAGACGCCATCCGTTGCCTCCTGAAACGCGCGCTCGACCTCGTGAGCAAGCTGAGTGCCGTCGTCGGCGTACCGCGGCGAGAAGTGGAAGGGCTCGACCCGGGCGGCCCCGGCTTCCCTGGCAAGACGGCCCGCCCGGCCGGCCGTGAGATGCGCCCGCTCGGCGGCCAGATCGGCATCTGCCTCTGCGAAGACCGCCTCGATGAACAGGATGTCGGCACCCCGCACAAGCTCCACAATCGCTTTTGCGTTGGCGCGGGTCGGGGCGGCGTCGGTGACGTATCCGATCTTCTGGCCCGACGTTACCGAGACGATCTTGTCCCGCAGCAAGCCGAGGGGCAAAGTGTCCTCGTTCGAGGCGGCCCGCTGGACACGGATCGGCGTCGCGTCCGGCAGCCCCTCGTGAATTGCGCGCTTAAACGTCGAAAGCCAGGGGCCGACCACAAGACCCAGCTCCGCCACGCGGTTCTTCCAGATATTGACATGGGCCGTCTCTTGCAGGGCGAAAGCAAGGCAGGGTGTGCGGTGTTCCAGCGCTGCAAAACGTATGCTGAGCGAGGCTTCATCAAGCAGGACGCCACCCTCCAGGCTGACGTCCTCCTCCTCCTCAGGCCGGAAACGGGTCTTTAGCCGAAATCGCGCCCGGCGGCCATGCGCATTGCCGATCTCGGTCACCGAAAAGACCAGATCGGTCTTGAAACGGTCGGCGAGGTTCCAGGTGTAGCCGTTCAGCTTTGCCCCGACCCTGTCGATGAAACCGGGCGGGCCATAAAGCCGCAGCCGCTTATCACGCCCGACCAGGACGCGCAGCAGGTGATCGAAGCCGAAGAAATGGTCGATGTGGGCGTGCGACACGAAGATGTCGCTTATGCGCAGGATGGCACGGGCCGGGAGGGCCCGAATATCGCCAAGGTCGAACAGAAACGCCCGCCGCTCCATCAGGAAATCGACGAAGACCGCAGGGTCTCCGAAGCGGTCGTTGACGAGCGAAGGGTAGAATCTGGGCCGCATTGGCTATCGATACAGCGTCGGGCGTCCGGCTCCCTTGCGCTCGGTCAATCCTTGTGGCCGGCCTTCTTCCTGGCGCCTCCGCGTGAAACCGCGGGCAGATGAGAAACGAGGAATGCGTCGCCTTCCTGCAATGGTACCTGCCGCAGCTTGGCATGCGGGGGGCCGGGTTGCGAAAGGTGTGCAAGACCGTCTGTAATCAAGTGGCGCGGCGCCTGCACACACTTGGCTTGCCGGATGCAGACGCCTGGGCGTCGCTGACATAGGCCACGAAGATCGCGTTCGGCGGCGTTCCGGTTAAGCTTCCCATGCCACTGATCGTTGCCGCGAAGGCAAACCGTGTGCTGGCTGGCTGCGAGATTTAACGGAATTGGCCGGTGCGTTTAGTCGCTCTCCGGAGCATCCAGGCGGAGCCTCTCGGCAATTTCCGCCTCGCTTAGGCCTTACTCGGCGCGCTTCAGCATCAATGCAGCGTGCCTGACACCGCCTTCGTCGTAACCGTAGAGCATCGACTGCGCCCGAATGCTGGTTGGACCCGAAAACCAGGAACGTCGGCTTAGCGGGTCGATGTAAAGAGTGGATTCGGCGTAGTGCTCTTCTCCGCTAATTACGTCGGTTCGCGCGAACATGATCTCGTCAACGCCCTGGTGTTCGAATGCCTGGCTAATGCTTCGGAAGTGCGAGTCCATTCTCCCTTCCGCATCGATCCCATATCCCTTGATCGATATCGTCGACATATCCTGAGCAACCCGCCAGACACCTAAGTGGCGATCGCCGTTCGTCTCGTAGCTGTACGTCCAAAGCCCCTTGAGGAACCTCTTCCGAAGATACAGCGAGAGCAAGAGGTCGGAGCTCCTGCTCAGCCAGTACACCAGGAGGATCAGGATCCGGAACAAACCAACGCTGGTCAGGAACGTGATGAACCACTTTAGCCTGGGTTGGATTTGGTCGATCTCGGCGAGGAAATCATTGAGCGCAATGATGTAGGATATGGGGCACCAGTGCGTCTCTCTTCTTAGCAATCTCCGGCCGCGCCGGCAGAACCGAAGCATCGGCGGGACTGACCCAATGGCCATCCGCCATCTCCAGAAGCTGATCTTCGTTGGCTGCCGGGAGCTGAAGCTCGACGCCGAGGCCCGCCGCGACCTGCAGCTGAGCGTCACCGGCAAGCCCAGCCTCGCCACCATGACCAAGGCCGAGATGCAGCGCGTCATCGCCGAGCTGACAAAGTCGGGCTTCCGGCCGAAGGGTTCCGGCCAGCGCGACCGGGGCGGCCGGAGCGGACCGGCAGGCCGAGGCTACCACAAACCCACCCCCCGCGCCGATCTGCGGCTGATCCACCTGCTCTGGTCCAAACTCGGCCGGGCCGGCTTGCTCGCCGCACGCGGCGGCACCCAGATCTCCATTCCCGCAAAGACCAGGGGGCGGCCCTGGCAAAGGTCATCGGCGAGGAGGCCACCGCCCGGATGATCGCCGCCTTCGGGCCTGGCAAGCTCACCCTGCCCATGGGCGCCGCCTCCGGCCGGGCGGTGGCCAAGCAAAGGGCCATGGCCATGCTCGCCGCCGGTGCCTCGCTCAGCGACATCGCGCAAGCCTGCCAGATCCACATCCGCACCGTCTCCCGCTACAAGGCCGAGCGGGTGAAGGGCAAAAAGACCGGCAAGGCCTGACCCGACCCTCCGCCGGCCGCGGCAAACCACGTCCGATCCTGCCCGAAATCGCCGATATCGACCCGCAGAGCCGAGTGCCGCCGAACCCCCGCCGCAGACTTCGATTCTTTAATCCCGTTTAATGGCCTGGAATCGACGGAACGGGTTTTTCCGTGCCCGACCCACCGGGCAGAGATTACCGGCCGTCAGCGGGGCGCTCAGGGCGCATGTGACTCAGGCAAAAAACCGCTTCTCGCAGGTGGCAATTGCCGGACCGGGATGCGGGCGGACGATGCGGCAGGATTGGCGGGCCTGTCGAGGCCGGGCCCGCGCCCTTCAAGGCGCCGCCCACTCGCCTCCGGAATCAACGCGCCACACTGACCTTTGGGTTCTGCCAACTCAGTCCCGCGCCGGCATTCCCGGCGAGACGGCGGTCAGGGCGCCTGCAGGTTTGCCGCGCCCGACCCCTCGGTTGCCGACAGACGCTGTTGCAGCTAACGTCGGCGTCCGGTGCCTCCGCAGTTTTTCGCGAATGCAACGCGATGCGCAGCGCGACAGCGGATATTTCCACAGCGGTCGCTCATATGAGCTCCTGGTCGCCACCCTCAATCCTGACGTTCGCTGGGCCATCGATGAACCGGACGGAAACCGGACCAATAACCTTCAACACATCACTCCCCCCAATGCGGCCAGTTGAATTACCATCTTCGCATCTCATGCAGCGCCCAAACTCCTTGTTCTCGCACAAAGTACGGTGAGGCGCTCTGTATCCACGTCCGTTTCCCGAACAACGCAATGACGAAAGTGACCAAGGCGCACTAGCCACTGTGGGCAGGGCTGATCCGGGACCGCATTGATTCAGGTCATGGCTCTCCCCTGCCGCCGAAGAGCATTCCTTTTCAAACAAGCTTTTCTGGGCCCAGCCATATATGCGCATCGGTTTTCTCATCAATCCAATTGCCGGTATGGGCGGACGCGTCGGCCTCAAAGGCACCGATGACCAGGTCGAGGAGGCAATTCGCCGTGGCGCCATGCCTGTTGCGCCCGGCCGCGCCAATCTGGCATTGTGCGCGTTGCGTCAGGCAGCCGCGAGAAATGCGGCGTCCGTGTCGCTCCAATGGCTGACCTGCTCCGGGCAGATGGGCGAGGATGCGCTTCGTGCCACGGGGTTCGAAAAGATCCAGATCGTGCTCCGGGTATCGGATGTCTCGACGACCAGGGATACCATCGAAGCAACACGCGCGTTCGAAAAGGCGGGAGCGGATCTGATCCTGTTCTGCGGCGGCGATGGCACGGCGCGCGATATTGCCGGCGCCTTAGAACACGACCTACCTCTCGTTGGGATTCCGGCGGGGGTCAAAATGTACTCGGGTGTTTTCGGCGCGACACCTGCAAAGACGGCAGAGATCCTTCTCGGCTTTGTCGAGGGACGGCTGTCTGTTGGGTCGGCCGACATCCTCGACCTCGATGAGGAAAGGTATCGTCAGGGCGAGTGGGCTGTGCAGCTCTACCAATCCGCCTATACGCCCTATGAATCCAGGCTGACACCCGCGGCCAAGATGCTGATCGAGGAAACCTCTGATATTGAGGTCAAGTATGAGATCGCCCGCGAACTTTGCGATCAGATTCGCAAATGCGATGGAACCCTGTTCCTGCTGGGACCGGGCAGCACGGTTCGCACGATAGCAGACGGGCTTGAACTCGACAAAACCCTCCTCGGCATCGACGCAATCCTCGGCAGCGAAGTGGTCGGACGCGACTTGGATGAGAAAGGCATCAATGACCTGCTCGACCATTACCCAAAGCGGACACTCATTCTCAGCCCGATTGGGGCGCAGGGGTTTGTGCTCGGCCGTGGGAACTTGCAGCTTAGCCCAGAAATGATCCGCCGGATTGGGACCGAGAACCTGATCGTCGTTGCGACGCCGGCCAAGCTTGCACGGACTTCGGTGCTGCGTTTCGATACCGGTGATGCGGCGCTCGATGCCAAACTCACTGCCCGTGGGTATCTTCCGGTGTGGATCGGCTATCGCCGCCGTCGCCTGGTGAAAGTCCAGCGGTAAAATGAGGAGGCTTGCCCTTGTGAAGCCATTTCGGAGACAGCCATGACATATCTTCCTCATACCGATGCGGACATTGCGGCGATGCTTGCGTCTGTGGGGGCGTGCTCGCTGGAGGATCTATTTACGGACGTCCCGGAGCGGATCCGGCACCCCGAACTGGATTTGCCGCCAGGCATCTCGGAGATGGAGGTCGAGGACGAGATGGCGGCCCATGCCGATCGCAACCGGCTTGTTCATCGGAGCGACCGGTTCCTTGGCGCCGGCACATACAACCACTACATTCCGCCGACGGTAGACTATGTGCTGCAGCGCGGCGAGTTCTACAGCTCCTACACGCCATACCAGCCCGAACTCAGCCAGGGCATGCTGCAGGCGATGTTCGAGTATCAGAGCATGATCTGCCGCCTCACAGACATGGAGATTGCGAATGCGAGCCACTACGACGGCGCAACTGCTTTGGCCGAGGCGGCGCTACTGGCTCTCGACGTCACTAAGGGCGATCGCGACACAATCCTGGTGTCACCTGGGGTCAACCCGCAATATCGGCAGGTCCTTCGGACGTATCTGGCAGGCGCCGGTGCGGAGGTGACAGGTTGCGAAGAGGCCTTGACCAAAATCGAAGCGCTGAAGGAAAGGCTCGACCGGCGTACCGCCGCGCTTGTGATCCAGAACCCGGATTTCTTTGGCCAGTTTGAAGACGTCAAGGGTTTGGCGGAGGCGGTCCACGCTGCAGGTGCTTTGCTGATCGCCGTTTTCGATCCGATCGCGCTTGGATTGTTCCAGCCACCCGGCAGCTATGGCGCCGATGTCGCTGTCGCGGATGGCCAGCCGTTCGGTATTCCGGCATCCTATGGCGGCCCACATCTGGGGATCTTCGCTACGCGCAATGAGTATTTGCGCAGGGTCGCGGGTCGGCTGGTCGGCGAAACGCGCGACATCGAAGGCACCCGCGGGTATGTCTTGACGCTCGGCACGCGCGAGCAGCACATTCGCCGGGCCCGGGCGACGAGCAACATCTGCACCAACTCGGCGCTGAGCGCGTTGGCGGCCACTGTGTATCTTGCAACAATGGGGAAGTCAGGCTTGCGGCAGGCCGCCAAGCTTTGCCACGACAAGGCGCACTACACAGCGGCAGAATTGGCCGAACTGCACGGCGTTGAGGTGAATCCGCAGGCGCCGGGCAAACCCTTTTTCAAGGAGTTCGTCGTGCGCCTGCCTCGGCCTGTCGAAGATGTGAACCGTCAGCTGTTGGAGGAATTCGGTATCCTTGGCGGCTACGACATCGGCGCCGACTATCCGGCACTTGGCGATCACATGTTGTTGGCGGTCACCGAAGTGAACGGCCGCCGGTCGATCGACAGGCTCGTTGCAGCTATGCGCGTTTGCACGGCCTGACCGCGGGAGGCGTCGATGGAACCGACTGTTTATGAAGCGAGCGTAGCGGGGCGCTGCGGTACGAACCTGCCAACATCCGATGTGCCGGAGGCGCCCTTGCACGAAAACCTCCTGCGCAACGACAACGGCCTGCCCGAGTTGTCACAGCTCGACGTCGTCCGGCATTTCCTGCGCCTGTCGCAAAGGAATTTCGGGGTCGACAGCGGGTTCTACCCGCTTGGCTCCTGCACGATGAAATACAATCCAAAGGTCAACGAGCAGATCGCTCGCCTGCCGCCATTTGCCGACAGCCATCCTCTGCAGGCACCCGGAACCGTTCAGGGCAACCTGGCGCTGATGTACCGGCTGCAGCGATGGCTGGAAGAGATAGGCGGTTTCGAAAAGGTGTCGCTGCAGCCTGCCGCCGGGGCCCATGGAGAGCTCGGTGCGCTTCTGATGATGCGCGCCTATTCTAAAAGTCGCGGCGAAGGCGAGCGCAACGAGGTCTTGATCCCGGACTCGGCCCACGGCACCAACCCCGCGTCGACAACCATGGCCGGGCTCATCGCCGTCGAGATTCCTTCCGACGCGCGCGGCAATATCGACCTTGCGGCACTGAAGGCGGCCTGCACCGAAAACGTCCTGGGGTTGATGTTGACCATTCCTAACACGCTCGGCCTGTTCGAGGAGCAAATCGAAGAAGTGGTTGAGGCCGTGCACGGATGCGGCGGTTTGGTCTATGGCGACGGGGCTAACATGAATGCGCTCGCCGGGATTGTCCGGCCAGGTGATTTGGGCATCGACCTGATGCACTACAACCTGCACAAGACCTTTGGCACGCCGCATGGCGGTGGCGGACCAGGTGCGGGACCCCTCGGAGCTTCGGACGCGCTGAAGAACTATCTGCCTGGGCCGGTGGTTGTGGCGCCAGGTTCGGAAAGTGATGCGGACACCGGATACCGCCTTGCCATGCCGGAAAACTCGATCGGTCGCCTGTGCTCTAGTCACGGCAATTTCGGAGTGTTCCTGCGCGCCTATAGCTACATTCGATCCCACGGAGCAGACGGTTTGCGTGCCAACGCAACGCATGCCGTTCTGAATGCCAACTACCTGCGGGTTGCGCTGAGAGACCGCTTCCCGGTTCCCTTCGATCGCACATGTATGCACGAATTCGTTTGCCAGGGCCGGCCGGAGGGAAGCGACGTGCGGGCCCTCGATATCAGCAAGCGGCTGATGGACTACGGATTCCATCCACCGACCAACTATTTCCCGTTGATCGTTCCCGAGGCACTGATGATCGAACCGACCGAGAGCGAAAGCCGAGAGACACTCGATAGCTTCATCGATGCCATGTATGCCATTGCGGAAGAGGCCGTGACCGAACCGGAGAAACTGCGCAGTGCCCCGGCTCAGACACCGGTTCGGCGGCTTGATGAGACCCGAGCGGCGCGGCAGCCGATCCTCAGAGACACGACGCAAGGCCGCGAGCTATGAAAGACATCTTTGGCAAAACGGTCCTGCAGCTCGGCGGCGCGGGAATCCAGCGCCGGTAAGCGGAGTGACTTGAAGAAGCGAGGATACCGTGACCCAAGGCCCAATCGATCAAAGCATGGTTGTGGCTTTTCTAAGCGATCCGGCAACGCACGGGACCGATGCGGGCGTCGAGGTCATCACAACGCATTGTTCGCATGTGTTCCTTGCGGGTGATCTCGCGTACGAAATCAAACGCGCGGTCAAATCCAACTACTTTGCTTTCACAGCTCTCAAGGCGCGCCGCGACGATATCGAGCACGAACTGTACCTGAACACGCCATCGGCGCCGATGATCTATGATTGTGTCGTCACGATTACCCGCGAACCTTCGGGCGCGTTGGCTTTGGAGGGCAACGGTGAACCCGTCGAGAATGCCCTGCGGATGCATCGGTTGAGGCGAACTCTGCCCAGCCGGAAGAAGACACGGAGGCAACAGCGTGGCAGCAGACACAGGACCAGGTGATAGCGACGACACGACTAAGGAGGACGCAAGCGACGTCCGGCGCGTTGTATTGGAAGAACGCGTCCACCGGACTATCCGTGCACTTGCGCTAGAGCTTCATCCGGAATGGAGCGAACGGATTGTTGTCGCGACTGAAACGGATCTGGATCGTGACCTCGGTTTCGACAGTCTTGCGCGGGCAGAACTGCTCATGCGACTGAACCGCTCATTCGGGATTGCGCTTGCGGATCGATTGATCGTCGACGCCGGCACGGTTGGTGATATCTGCAGTGCGGTTGCCACGGCGAAACCGAAATTGCCCGCGGCGACGCCAGCAGTCTGCACGCAACCTTCGATCCTCCAGGAAGCCAACGCACCCGGAGACGCCAACACGCTTATTGAGGTACTCGCCGCGCATGTCGATGCCCACTCCGATCGACTGCATGTCCGCGTGCTGGATGATGAGCAAGGTGAAATTCCGCTCTCATATGGTGTCCTCGATCAGGCCGCCCGGAGACTGGCGCAAGGATTGCTCGACCATGGCCTTGAACGCGGTGACCGGGTTGCGATCATGCTGCCGACGAGCATCGCGTTTTTCGAGAGTTTCCTCGGCACGCTGCTTGCAGGCGCAGTGCCGGTCCCAATCTACCCGCCTCTTAGGCGCGCGCAGATTGCCGACCACATGCGCAGGCAGGCCGGCATCCTGCGGAATGCCGAGGCCGCGTTCCTCATTACCGACGATGCCACTCAGCCATTTGGAGCGTTGCTCTCCGGCCTCACCCCCAGTTTGCGCGGGGTACATACCGCCGCAGATATCGTGGCAACGCGCTCGGCGATCCCTGCACCGGTTCGTGTTCGCGCGTCTGACACGGCCCTGATCCAGTATACTTCTGGCAGTACCGGCGATCCCAAGGGTGTTGTGCTTTCGCACGCCAATCTGCTGGCCAACATCCGGGCTATGGGGATCGCGATGAAGGCTACCTCACGCGATGTTTTTTCTAGTTGGCTTCCGCTTTACCACGATATGGGCTTGATCGGCGCTTGGCTTGGTTCTCTCTATTTCGCGGTGCCCGCCGTCATCATGTCGCCGCTCAGCTTCATCGCAAATCCCGCGCGTTGGCTGTGGGCGATTCACAATTATCGCGCCACGCTTTCAGCGGCACCGAATTTTGCTTTCGAGCTTTGCCTCAAACGGGTGACCGATGATGACATCAAGGGGCTTGATCTCAGCTCGTTGCGCATGGTGGTGAATGGCGCGGAGCCGGTCAGCCCCAGCACGATTGCACGCTTTGCCGAACGGTTTGGGCCATACGGCTTCGCGCCCGAGGCAATGGCCCCGGTTTATGGCCTTGCCGAGAACTCCGTCGGACTTGCATTCCCGCCACCCGGACGTGCCCCGATAATTGACCGTGTTAGACGCCGCACGTTGACCGAAAGGGGCTTCGCTCAACCTGCCACCGCTGACGACGAAACCGCCGCGGCATTCGTCGCCTGCGGTCAGCCGCTGCCTGGCCACCAGATTCGCATTATCGACGAGACCGGACGCGAGGCGCCAGAGCGGCAACAGGGACGGCTCGAATTCAAGGGACCATCGTCAACTGCAGGCTACTTTCGAAATCCCGAGAAGACGAAAGCCCTTTTCCAAGGGGACTGGCTGGACAGTGGCGATCTGGCTTATTTCGCCGACGGCGATATCTATCTCACCGGCCGTGTCAAAGACGTTATCATCCGTGCCGGGCGTAACCTATATCCGCACGAACTTGAGGAATGTATCGGCAATGTCGATGGCGTCCGAAAGGGCTGCGTTGCAGTGATTGCCGGTGCCGACGCTACAACTGGCACCGAGCGGTTGATCGTCATTGCGGAAACGCGGCTTACCGAAAGCGCAACACGCGACGAGTTGAAAAAGCGGATTCTGTCCGCTTCCGGGGCGATCCTCGAACTGCCGCCGGAAGAGATCGTTCTGGTGCCGCCACACGCGGTGCCAAAGACCTCGAGTGGGAAGATCCGCCGCGCCGCTACTCGCGAGCTCTATGCAACCCAAAAACTTGGTCGGCACGAGCGGTGGCCAGGGCTGCAACTTCTGCACCTCGGCCTTGCCGGGGTCACTGGGCGGGTCGCCCGGGTCGCACGCACCGTGATGGCTTATGTCTATGCCGGCTGGTGGTGGATGATGTTGGTTCTGATCGCCTGCATCATCTGGCCGTTGGTCGTCATATTGCCGCGCCGGGAATGGCGCCATTGGGTGCTGGGTCGCGGTGCCAGGGCGCTCTTCGGTCTGACCGGGATACGATTCCGCATCGAAAGCGAAACCGAAATCCCACGAAGCGGTGTCATCTTCGTTGTCAATCATACCAGCTACATTGACGGTGCGGCCCTTTCGGCAGCAATATCTGGGCCCTTGGCCTTTATCGTGACAGAGCGTTTAAGCGCGCAAATCATCGCGGGAAGTTTCCTGCGGCGGCTGGGCACGATCTTTGTTCAGACAAGGGAGGCGGGCCTGCATGGCGCCGAGGTGGCAACGATTGACGCAGTCGGTACGGGTGAGCGGTTGGTGGTTTTCCCCGAGGGCCGGCTGCGGCGCATGCCGGGTTTATTGTCGTTCTTTCCCGGCTCCTTTCTGGTCGCGGCAAGGACAGGTGTTCCAGTCATTCCCGTCACGCTGACCGGGACACGCTCGGTTCTACGCCACAGTGGGCAATGGTTTCCAAGACGTGCACCCATCACGGTGCATATTGGACGGCCGATCTATGCCGAAGGTCAGGATTTCGAAGCGATCCTTCGACTGATGCAAAAAGCGCGCCAAGCAATTTTGTTGAGAAATCGGGAACCGGACCTCGGCAGGGAGGAGATCGAATTCGGCCTGTCCCACGGCGACTGAGATTTGCTGCGAGAGGACGCATGCCGGACCGAGAGTTGTTCCCCGGCGCCACGGTCGTGTCGCTGACGGACGCACAGACGAGGCTAGAGCTGCTCGAAACCTATCCAGAACTCAAACTTTGCTTGTCACCCAGAAAAGCGAAACCGGCGGTGACGGTCAGCCTCGAAACGATGATCGAGCATGCGTTTGGGTGAAGTGGGACATCCTGCCTGACTCCGGACACAATTGACTCAGAATCAGGAACTAGCACCCACCTTCGGTGGCGACGCAGCTTGCGGAGGAAACCGAAAGGAGACTGTGGGATCAGAGGATCGAATGGCCATCTGGGGCCGCCGGAAACTCTTTGAACTGCTTCGTCGAAAGAACCTGACCGAATGCGGATCGCAATCCGGAACGGACCCGCTCGATGTTCAGGGCAACCCCGATCTGGAACCGTTGCCCCTGGTCAAGCCGCTGCGGCCAAGTCGAATTCTTCGGTCATCGCGGCGACACGGCCTCCCGGCCGACGCGTTCGAGTTTCGGCCGGTGTACGGTGATGATGCATCCGGCAGGTAGTCAGAGGTGACCTCGCGCTGAGTTGCGCCTACATGCATGACCTGCTCTGACCGGACCTCCGCGCCCCTGGCCGACGCCGCAATGCGGCTTTGCGAGACGGCCATTCGTGCACCGTGCAGCGTTTTCCATCACTAAAAAGTCCGGGCCGCGGACGCAGCTGCCACTTGCGCAATGTCCGCTTCTGGCTAGCCTTGTGTCTCCGCTGTGTATCTCTCAATCCATCGTCTGCTTGTCGTATCCGCGAGTCTGGCGGTGGGCGTCGGGATGCTGTCAGCGATTTCGGGGGTGAGGCCAAGTGCATCCAATACCTGGGCAAGGACTTCTTGCGGCGCCTCTGCGAGTTTTTCGTAGCTCGTGCGAAACGGTTCCAAACCTTGCCCCGAAAACCATTCGTCCCACTGCCTGTCCAGAACCGTGAGTTCGAC
>JAAUYH010142953.1_pt1 | contig 14397 bp, 7 predicted proteins | sample 7278061 | NCBI WGS metagenome assembly JAAUYH01 (sample SAMN14350203, study PRJNA611818) | marine sediment metagenome | isolation source: surface marine sediment (0.6m) | place: French Polynesia: Moorea | collected 2018-08
ATTATACTCCTTCCTCATATGTGGCAGCTTGTAAGTCTTGGTGGCATTTATGTTCATGGTACTCTCCACGACTTTTTAAAGAGTTAAAAAGCTATAGTAAATACGAAGAGGGTCACATTTACCAAAATTCTTTAGGGACTTTGGCTACCAGTCCTCCTCAATCTTCGGCGCAAACTCATACTACAATAATTAAATGCTATTGAATAATCCCAAATCTAATACATTGAGATCCAAAACGTTCGGAGATTGAGCTTCTAGACTGATGATAGTTCTTCCTCGTGTGTCAGCATTCGCTACAGCAACATCATCTGCTGATCCATGTGCAGGAGCATTGTTGTACTGCATCATGACATTCCAAGGCGTACCTCCGGGCCATTTCTATATAATAGTAGGAATAATTGTCCAAATTAGAAATTAATTATTAAGTAGTTTAATAATTAATTAATGTCTAATGTAATTGATTAGCTATTAAATTAGCTAATTACGACATCCATAACCGTCCGTGGATCCAAGTAAAAGAAAAAGGAAGACGAACAGATTGCACAAGCTCGCTTTGCGACACCAGTCAGACGTGCAGACACGAGGGCGGTAGCAGGAGCACGCACTGCTCGCACAGCTACCCCTAATTAATCGCTATCTACTGTTTGATCTGCTGGTCTTTCGCCTAGGGGTTGACCAAACTATCTATAAACCTATCGCTACGACAAGGTTTTTGTGTTATCATTCTGCATCCACACATGCAGTCAAGCAAGGGCTCGGGACCTTGTCGCCTGTAGAAGGAGTAGGTAACCAAAACTACTACAGTATCATGCTCAATTAGATACTTCTAGCACATCGCACTGTCTACGGCAACTGGATTCGTTTCCATCGTTCCCTTCACTCTGTTTTTAGAGCTTATCCTCGTTCTTACCCATTCCAAGAATGGCCTCTGTCCCATTTTTCTGTCAAATGCTACATCCTTTTAATATTCTATCAAGGACGGGCCACAGCAGCCAGAAATATGACCTTTTGAATGTATTCTTTGTAACTCCTGTAGTATGTAGATAGTTCTTCATCTCTTTCTAACTAATATTTCGATGTCGACTTTGTCGAGTAAAACCATTTCTCATCTATATGAACATAGTAAATAAGCATCACCAAAGATATTTCCGGCCTCTGGTCGGACGGCGCTTCCTAAAGGGGGAAAACGGAAAAATTAGTGGTCTGAATAATCTACATACGGTAATTGGAATAAAGTGCTTTAGCATGGTTATTTGTAATGATAGATAACTAAAGAAACACGTCATAGAGATAAGCATATCGTTAGTGAGATGTCTACATGGTTGACTACAAATAATGTGAGCGCTGTGTGGTGAGGATGTTACCCGGCCCGGAGTGTTTTCGTTTGAATTTTTTTCTTTTCTTTCTTAGGGTCAGTTGCGGGAAGGCTAGAGTGGGTATAACGGTAGGGCTGTATCGGGCGCGCCGTGGCACGCCACCATAGTCCACTACTACTGCGTGCGGCATCTCGCCGTGGAGCCTACCTGAGCCACCAGCGTCCACCACGACCAAGATCATCAAATCGAGCATCGTCGTGCGCTGTGTGCCTACCGCTTTTCTTTCTATGCGCCGGGCGCACTTTTACGTACTATTTCTCGCGCTTGCTGCGCAGTCTGCCCTGCGCAATAACTTCGATCCTCGGTTCTTTAAGGCTTGTTTGCTGGCGCGTGTGTGCTTACCGCGCACTGCTCATTCCCACCTCAAGATTGGTGTAGGATTTATCGACGATGCCAAATGCTGGCGGTGCCTCCGCGCGGTTCAGTGAGCTCTACTTTCACCCTATGATACTCTATCTTTCCTCGCGAATAATAGGGGAGGGTTATCGGTGTTTGAGAACTACTCCTGTGCCTGTGTGCGTGCGCCCCCTGCGCTTCTCCCTTCTAATGGAGAGAATATTGCGACATATATAAAAGTTGTCGGTCCTTGCGTACGCGTGTTGGCGCGTCCCTACAATACACCACAGCCTTAATAGGGAGAGAATATCACATTATTCATCTACCATCTGTTGTTTTCATTGCGTCTGTGTAAGCTTGCCTTACGTATCCTCCCCAGCTGTGAATAGGGGAGGTATTTATCATTATGGACTTACCTGCAGCGCTTGCGCGCTCGCCCTGCATACTCATGAATATTACGATCGGTACTATCGTGCTCCCACTGCCCTCCCCGGTGACAATAAATGAGTGGTTACCAATTATTATGGCATTAGAGTTCTCGGTGTGCCTCTCCTCAGACTGAAGGAGGAGCGGTCTTATTGTATATCATTAATGCCCTCGTTAAGGAGATATACTTGGGCAGGAGAGTATGGTGATGTTTCCCGTGGTGCGCCCAGCGTGCCGCGTGTGCGGGTGGAGCGCGATTGCGCTGCGCGTCGACAACTAACCTAGCGACGCGTGCGGTGCCCCAGGAGTAGACATACTAGGCGGCTCCTGGCTCATTCAAGTCGCCCTCGTTGTGGATCCTACTGCTGTCCGACCCCCATCATGGCGCTACCGGCTGTTCCGAGCACGATCCTCTTTCAAGTCCATATCGGGGCTATCTGGGCTGGGTAGCAGATGTAGGTGAGTCGTTCGAAATGGCCTGCGGTCTTCCTATGAATATGGGCGAATGCCGCACGTTGAGCGAAGTCAGAAGCGGGTCATCGTGATTGCGAATGGTCGCAAAGTCGTCTTGATGCATTGATGTGCCCGATTTCTGCCCCAAATAAATAAATGGTGACGGCGGTCCTACGCCATGAGGAACACTAGCGTAGGAACGTCTTGAACGCCCATGATGTTCCTGTTTCCGGCCTTGACGGTGGTGAGGACGATCAAGATGACCGTGGTTCCTAGTTCCCTTTTCCCGGCCATTAAGATGGCAACAAGGCAGGTTTTTCCCTGTGTGTGTCCCGGTGCGTCTGCGGTTACGCTCATCGTGGATCGAAATATTCAGGACTTTTCCGGTGTATTTTGGCGTCTTAATATGTTACTCTTCGTCAATGGAGCGGAGCAGAATCGCCAGAAGCCTACGCTTGCGGGTCGAAAGAAGATCTCGATCGCGCCATGCGCAATCTGGACCCCGCTGGAAACTAGTTCAACTACGCCTATAGTGGTAGTTGTGACTATCCAAACTGGCAAGCTGCGGAAGAGGAAGAAGTGGACGGTGAAGTCGAACACGATTTGGGTGACGAAGAAGAAGGGGATGCAGGGGAAGAAACAGACGGAGATTGTGATAGTAGCAGCCAGGCTGCTGGGTGCTACTGGGTAACGGTGACCCACATCTGTCTGTATCGTGAAGCCATCATGTTATCGAAGTCCAGACGCTTAGAATCTTCATATTGCACCTTGAAGTGTTGTAGGCATGGAATTAAAAGCGTTTTTGATCAAAAACAACATCTAAGCGCTGTCTACGACAATTTGAGCATCCACTACGGGACAAAGAGAATCCTAGGCAACCCGGATCCAGGACAGTGAGGTAGATTAGAGTTGTGCTTATTCTGTCTTGTTTTCTGTCAATGCAAGGAGCTAGAACAACACGCGCTCCTGCTAGGTACGCAAGAACTCAAGAGTCGTACGCCATCACCACCAGAACTGCTCTCATTGCGGATCAAAACCATATCCATCGGTGTATGTCCCTCCTTCCCTGCAAGGGTTCTCGAATAAGTTTAGTTTGAATCTCCAGACAACTCATTGGAGTTACAAGCCAAAATTTGAGCCCAAAAGTTTATATTCTGTCAAGTCTATGTTGCAAAATTCTCCTAACAATCTCAAAGCTAATAAATGTAGCGTTTCCACTCGAGACGATCGTGGCTTTCTTGATCCGACACTAACTACCGGCTGCCTCCTGTCTCTCTCATGGTAATAGGCTTGATGTATCCTCCTGTACCGGTCACACACAAGACCGAGATACAGTTATTGACCTCACTGATTTGGCGACTTGTACTACCCCAGTATCTCCTGGCCCATTATCCATACTTGGAGACTTCTATGCGCCTATAGACGCTTAAATGAACGCCATGAAAGGGCTTTCTGTCATCCAGAACAGGACAATTACTTTCTAAATTCTATGTTGATGTGTGTGACCTTCCATCTCTACGCGATTGAAAGTGGCTGTTGTCTGTAGTCCTGGAATCTTCGCTGAATTGTCCAATGGTACCCAATCAAGCAGAAAACTTATGAAATGGCTTGGAGTCCACACGTTCTCTGTAACATGGTACGCATTCCTCGCAACAAAGGGGTATAGGTAGTCAAGTATGCAACGATGTGAGAGAGGTGCGAAGATTGACTGGCCATCCACCTCTCGCATCCTTACTCCAGTATATGTTAACAAGAACCACTACGTGCTTGTGTATGTGGATTTGAAGAATGCGATGGTTGCCATGTTCGATCCGAGGCAGGGGTCACGATGGGACAGAGAAAAGGTACTGAAAATGTGCGACAAATGGCACGAGACGCTTTGAATGTACGGCTTATTACAACGTAGGTACTCAATTACAGCTTCTCGGACTGGGAATTGGCGCACGAATCACAAAGGGTACTGCAACAAGAGGGAGGATCCTGCGTCGTCTTCTTCTACTGCTTTGCTGCGCGCATAGCGTCCGGTTCGCTATTCACCTTCGATCAAGCAGATATCTCATGCATGCGAAAGCGCATTGTTGTTTATATTTAAGCCAGTTCACTGTGTCTCAGGACAGATCATCGGGTTCATAGGACAGCTGTGACGGAAGAAAGGGAATGACCAGTAGTCTCTGCCAATGAATGCGCCCTGGCCAAGCCAACATAAGCGTAGACTGGAACACAAGTCGGCTTGAGCACTACATCTCCTCGTACATGGTTGCAGACTTGAAGTTGAGTGACGGAAGATACCGTATCGTTCTTTACAAAGAGATATACGTCCTTGATTCTCGGATTGTATATGCCCGGGCAACGGTATGAGGCAGCAGTAACAGCGACTCATTCTATTTGTCCTCTATCGCCCACCCCGAAGATCCCCAGCCAAGCTCGCCGCTTCTATCACCATCACCAAGTCCTATCCGCCTCCAATACCCACGTACGTACCTGATGATCCAACTACATTGCCTGGTTCTATGACGAGAAGTCAGAGCCTGCACCGTCGCCGCCACTAAATCCGTCACATTTCTTCGTTCGTTCTCACTTTAGGCCGGACAGAGGAGGCCAAGAGATAGGTGCACTCTCCGGCTAAGGCATTTCTGTCTGCATTACCGACACTGGACGCATCTTTACCACATATGTCCCGTTGTTGTCGCATGTACCACATGGTGCTCACACACAAGTATGCGACGCGCTGTTAAACGTCTTCGATGATTTCAACTTTGCGAAAACCAAGCAGAAGGCTTGTCACTCATTTTTCCGGCTGCTCGCCTTTTTACCGTGTCTGCTAGCTATATCCTCTGTAAACCGACGCACATCGACATTAGACAAGATTTCGATAACGTTGTATCTAACCACTCTGCTAAGTTATGGAACGAACGGTCATATGGCCAGCTATAGAGAGCCGTGACGCGTTGATGAACGACCTTGAGCCCAAGGTCAAGCAATGGCACAAAGAATCGGGTGGAATAGCATTGTACTACGTGTATTCTACTGTGATACTGTCTCTCCATAGCAAAACACACGATACTGCAGCGGATACTAGAGTACTTTGCTACGATTTCCATCTTCCCGTAAAGAAGTGTCAACTCTGTTGGCCTAGTGCTCCCTCGACAGAATATAAAGCTGAGTACCCGAGTGCCATTCTACAAGAATAGTGCACGGGTAAGCGCATACTACAAGCAACGATTGGCAATTTGGCATCTATAGAAGTGATGATAGCGGAACAAGCTAAGGGTTCTGAGCCCTTACTCGATGCGATAGCGGAAATATCCGACACCGAGGTCGCCTTCTACCTACTTCGTGCATCCTTTGATACTTGACCTCTCGCCTGCACTATTCAACGTGTTCTAACTGAAGCATCATTGCGCGCGGCGCACATATACAATACTACACGGGAAGGCACTCTCCGGCATCTGATCTGTGGAGTATTGCAGAGAGATGTATTTCACGAACTGTAAATTCCGGTGAAGTTACCCACACAATCTTTTGATGTCGGCCTATTGTCTGCAGTATCATACGCATCTTCAGCATGCATCTCTTCGCGGAAGGACACACGGAAACTGTTGCACAGTCTTCTCTGTTGCATCCATTGGATGATGTCCAATTTGAAGGGCCTATCGCAATCATGCTTGCAGTTGTGTTCCGGAAGAGGTGCCTTTGATCTGCAAAGCGGGATCTTCTCGTGCTGAATTCCTCAAGCGAATAGTGGCGGGCTTTCACAAGGCATTGCTTCAAATCAAAGACAATGGTGAACAGCGATCGTGGTTGTTCTGGGCGCAGCTTACATTACCTGGGGCAAGCGATTGGTTGAAATGCGCACCCGCCCCTGATCCACATACATACTTGCATAGTCGAACGAGACAGTCATGTGATACATTAGACATGCCTTGCTGGCGAGTCTTATTCTTAATTTAGAAATAGTGCATAAGTATTTTTTAGTGCACAAGCGTATTTAGTGCACGGACATTTTATTGCACTTTCCATTAGGCACCGCTCGCTGAGCCATTCTACTTTAATAAAACCATCCGATGTACTGTCGGATGGGACAGGACACATCACAACCCGCGTGCATCCCCAAGACAGTCACTCTTTTACTCGTCGTGAAGACAACGACTTGCGCCGACGCGTTACAACCCAGTGCGACACGTGGCAACATAACCTACCGAACGTCCGGGAGGTTCTTGGAACTGCCAGCTATTGCGATTCGCGCCACCTTCTCACCAATCGAGAACTACCGAACATCCGAGAAATTATACCCTTGGTACTTTTGTCACGAGTACCACTTCGTGTATTCATTCTTCCCACCTTTTTGTTGAACTTCGTGGATCGACACGCAACAGAGACTGAGCAACTGATTCCGGTACTAGTACCGCGAGCTCATATTCAACTTTTGCGATTCATGTCCGCGGTCCGAATTTAACCATCAGCTTGAGCTGTACAATGAATACCTCCTCGGATGTGCACGCGATGATTCAAAGGGAAATGATCCATCAATATGGAGGCATGGTGCACTTATTCGCTTACTGAATTCCGATCTAGCGGTGTTGAAGCGGCGCCTGATTCTGAAACGTCGGGATGTGGAGCCAGAGAAGTCTCGTCCAGACATAAAGTGTCTTGGTACTACTGGGGGCGTAGAATTTTTATAGATTTGTCAATCAAGAACACACTCCCGGGAGCACGAACACTTGAAAATGCCTACATGAGCGGCCAGGCCAGGTCTTGAAGTCCCTGAAAAATGCGATGGCTGAGCAACACGCTAGTATAATAGAGAAAACACCAGACTCGAAGCATTTTTGTGCTTCTTACTAAACTAGAGAGCTGGCAAAAGTCATCACGGAAGTATGACAAAGAATTTATTAATAGCAGCACATCCCGTTTGATGGATGAACATCGCTTTACCATTCAGGCAGAGTTTGCGTGGTGAGAGGTCTGGTTGGTGTCTGCGAATATCCACTCTATCATGGAAGGTTCTATAACTACTCTTAGACCCGATGCGACGTAATTAACGGCACAGATTTACCTCCTTTAAGCTTACCGTCGATAGAGCTTTGAATTTTATAGATACTCTACCTTTCTTAGTGATCACATCAATAGTGATGCCGCGAATAAACGTGTCATGTGATCGTATAGAGATTAACTTCTTGTAAATCAGTAATCAAGAAACTATGGTTGCGAGGGTGAAATAAAATACCAGGTCAAGCCATGCGTTCTTCGTCAAATCCCCCTATAACAAACTTGAAGTGTAAAATGGAACCTGGGACAAATAAATCTCTGTTTCAGCGGTAGAAAGTAGTGCCATGCAATGCAAACGAATTTAAGTCGTTTTTTCTACTGAAGTGGTGTAAAGTCCCTTAATTGCTCTATGCACGAATTAAAATTTCTCGATTCGAACTAGTTGGTCGACTAGAACTTAATGAGAGGGGTCCTAGCCTCGATTATTCTGACTTTGGATCGGCGCTTCTGAATTTGCAGACCTCAGTTTGCTGGATATCACAGGGAAAATTCCGTGAACCTCATAGGGCCAAAACGTCTGTTGTCACTGTAGGTGTAGCCGTGCAGCGAAAGTATGCACAGTGCCTTGTGTACGAGTTCTGTACTCAAAGAATTTGGAAACATGATTGATGATGAGCCAGTGTATGTTCTCTTTGATATAAATCAATCTATGAAAGTGTGATTTCGTAATAGACGGTTGAATTTCGCAATTCAGTCAAAAATAGAAGCAGTTTTAGTTGAAATTATCCCCGTAAACCATTAAAATAGTACTATTTTATGTGCAGATAGATAGAAGGAAATACAAAAGGGATTGTAGCCGCAAAGATGGGATAGGGCATTACAGTAGACGACTGCGAACTCTTCGTCCACAGAAAAATGTCATTTTCATTCATCGAAATGCCTTCTTCTATACCCTCTCGCAACAGCTTAACTGAGCCCTTCGCGTGCACAGGCACCTACGGACGAACCAGTAGCCTACTGAGCTATCACTTTCGTCAGTCTCGCTTGGTTACATTTCAATGCTTGGGATTAAAATAATCTTTAATTCACATCAATGAAGCGAAATCCGAAGCATTATTATTTGGAATTGTTCTCCCGTTGATTATTTTACAGCTAACCTTCGCTGAAGCTCTATTGATTTTCGTGTAGTTGAGTCATTTTTGGCGAAAAGTTTTAGAATGCAAGGCGTTAAGTTCATCTCTCTGCCACTGTTTTGTTATTTTAAAACAAGCGCAAATTTTAATATTTGAAGAAATGAAACATCTAAACTCCGAAAGGCCATTTACGCAGGATATGAAACAAAGTTAATGAAGAAGAATAGGAGTACAGTACTGCTTTGGTAGAAATCAATCTATTTTGGCCTATTATGTCTTCAAGATCGATAGAGATGTTACAGATATACTTCCTGGTTCATTACATTATTTGAATACATTTCTTACGCCTCCTTGTAAAGTACACCCACTGATCCAAGTCTATTTCTCTCTCTGCTCCGATTCTACTCTAGCTACGGCTCTTCTATGAACTGCATTAGCTCCGTTATTGAACGTTTGCAATGCTGCGGCAATGATTTTTTTACCTGCCTTTCTGTGCCTCAGGACTTCACGCTGTCATCTTTGCGAACCCCCTTTGTATTTCACGCCGATCAGTCACCAGGAGTGTGCTTCGCAGATTTCAGGAACCTGCTAATCCTTGGCTACTAAGTGACGCCGCTGTTAAACCGACTATTCAGATGTATTTGTGTTCGCGGGTCCTTCTTAGCCGATCACAAGAACATGATGACTTGTGTTTGTTTGGTAGACCCTAATTGCCGCTATCGTATCATCGAGAAAGTTCAGAAAGAGTTCAAACTATATTGATGCTTTGTATCCAAGAGGGCGCCTGGAATCAGAGGTCGCTGGGGATCCAGTGAGCAGTAGTTCTTCGTAACATTGTCCCAAATAATTTAGAACATTCCAAAAAAATATTTCTGCACGCATTAAACATTCTAGAGTTGAATGAAAATACAAGCAGTTCTAAAATTTTAAGTATTTGTAGGCGTTTTAAGCAGATAGAGTGTGTGGAAGAAACTAATGCGAAAATAGAGAGAATTGTATACGCGTCAAATCACGAAAAATAATTTAACATATAGCACGATTTGTTTCGAGTGCTACGCAAGATGACTGTCAACGATACTCAGTTAGCGTTCGCAGCGCCTTTCGCCTATCTGCGATCACGCCGCTGCCTCTTGCCTATGCTCGCTCGCTGCGGCCGCGGCGACCGCATTCAAATCGCTCGATGAACGTTGTTGTGATTTCTGATCCGCGGTGCTGAGGCGACAGATTTATTGACGGTGATATTGGAATCGTCTGCTGCGGAAGCGAGCACAAGGTGAAAGGCATGATGACAGAAAACTTGCGTGATTTTCGACGAGCCTTCGTTGCCTTGTCGTCACAAATGTGCAATTGTGAGGGGAACGTCTACAGCGCGTCTAAGGAGCTGCGTTTAGCTGCAGATTACTTACTGTCTGAAGATGGAACGGAATCCAGCCCTGAACGAAAAAATTTTACTTTCTTCTTCCCTCTATATTCTGCTCTGTCTACGGTACTTCGGTCTAGAGCTTCATTACAGCATATTATTATTATTAGTTGTATTAGTTGCTGTTACTGCTGCTGTGGACCATTAAAAATTTCGCTATACTATAATGATTTACATCTATATTGAATTGTTAATTTTAATTTTATCTAAGGTGATAGCCAACTGTGATAGCCAATACTACTATCGGGCTAAACGATCTACTGCATTTCAACTGTACATTTATTGCATACTAAGATTTATGTTGTGGTAAAAGCCATAGGTACTTTAATATAGAACATTTAGGTCACAGAAGAGCGAGAAGACGTCCTCATATTTAAAATATAGTGCAGAAAAACGTCTGGGATATATAATAAATCTTTACAAGGAATCGCAATGATTCATAAAGGCTGAAAGAGAAAAAGTAGAAAAATTGTTTGCTGGAACCCGCGCGGGTACCCAATCAAAGCACTTTATTGGGATACTTGATGCTAAGTAAATGTCGGTGACTTACAGCATAGTGAGATCTAGCCGAGATGTGTTCGAACAATGATGCCTTCTCGAGGCGAAAAACAGTAAGAAGTACGTGTCGTTTTTTGTTTTCTTTTAACTCAGAGAAAAACGTTAATAATGATCATCCCAAAGAATTAAGCACACACACTTTTCATTTAAATTTAAGAACAGCTGAGAAGAAAGTCTTCTAAATAAGGCATTGATACGTTCGAATCAAGTGATTTCCTGCACATTATAGATAGTCTACAGCTTTAGATGACTGCAATGAAAATTTATTTGAGATTTAGTCTGCATCAAGGCTCTGCAGAGGATTAGAGAACCAAAAACTTTAGCACCAGTCAAGATCCATTGAATGTAGTTTTTAGAATCATATCCAGCAGATTAGTATACGATGTTCGAGAGATGATTGGATCTTTTAGAAATTTCATATACGTAGCATCTGGCACTGTGAGTGAGCCTTCATTTGATCTTTCATGTAGTCCTAATCCAATTTGGAAAATTAAAAGGATCGTTGTTTAATAGCGGTGGTTCTTCGGGCTCATTGGATACCACTGCAATAATAAAATTATTTCAATGACAAGATTTCGAAAACAATTTTGAATCATACAAGTAACTTATCAAGCTCCATATTTTGAACAGTGATTGCCAGCCAACGTACAAGCCTCTCCGACTCATAGGGCTCTGTCTTGCAGTCATCATGAGTAAATCTGAATACAAAACGCATGTTGTATTAAACTTGAAACTTTGAAAGCTGTTTCAGTCATAGAGGCGGCATAAATGATATCATGAATTCGTAATTCTGTATTCAGCATACAGATTGTACAGCTTCGAAAAAAATAAGCGGATTCTTTCAGATAATATTATACTTTCTTACAATTACTGTATGTCTCATACAAATTCAAGGTTCCAAGTGCCGAATTTCTCACACGAAACGTTGTACTCGTTACTGCTAATGGTTGCAGAGAAATAAAAAAACTATGACGTTACTCCGAAATTCAAATGTAAATTTTTCGATGATCTCCAGATCAGTATACGATGTTTTTTGCTCAGCAATCTATTTTCTGCTAGTCAAAATATGAGAATCTAATTTTGCATGACAGAACTCTTCGTTGGGAGGTTTTTTAATTGATGAAACAATCTGCAGAATATTTTCATGGTTCCTAGAATGTTCTGAGGAACAATAATGTGGAATCTAGTTTATGGGAAAAGAAAACCATGTTTTTGATACGGAAACACCTAAATCATTTCTCTTCTTTTAGAAATAACCGAAGTACTAAACCCATTCAATCATGGAAAGGATCACTTTCCTCTTTTTGATAGCTGAAAGATATCGCTTCGTTCGAATACTGAAGTATATACTAATTTTTCAGTGAATAGACTCGGCGGCTACAAATACAGCAAATTCGAAACTTCGAATCACGTCGGCATGAAATGGAAGATGCTTGGAGAAACTTGTATCTATTTCGTCATGAATTCGTTCAGAAACTAGTCAAACTCAGTTTCCTGATTAGTTTACAAAAATAGCGCATAGCGAAACAAAACCATATGATCTCGTCGCTTGGTCCGTTAGATTTCCATTTCGTTTATAGCTACCCCAGTCTAATCATTAGTGTAAGAAACGTACTCTGAACTAGCCACATTTGCATAAGATTTACTGTTTATTTGTCTCTATCCCAGGTACTAACCAAATTACATGGAGGCCAAAACAGACAGCCGTTTTACGATAATAACTCGGCATTTATACGAAAGAACAACAATTTGCATCATTTTTTTGACTTAATCAAAGTCTTCGACGATTTTTGCGTGGCAAATTTTTTTGAGGCGGCTGAAAAATACAGTTTAATGAACAAATTTTATAACGCTCGGTTAATTATTATGGAAATTAGAAAAGATGATGAATATTTACATTTAATTCGGTTTCGGTTTGTATTTTCAAAATCACATCCGATCTAATCCTTTAAAAAAATAGCAAATAAAGACACAGAATTAAATTTGATGCCGAGATAGAACTATGTAGAATTAAAATGATTGGGGCCAGTAGAGCCTAATTTGCTTGAAAGTTTCCTTAAAATATTGTAAAAGTCTGGTTCTAATTTGTCGCAACATTAACTAAATGTGTGAAAGATCTATCCTTGTTCAGGTTTACACTATACGAGTTGGTCGCAATTGCGGACAGTGGCTACAAAAAGAGCATGGAGATGTCATTTGAAGTCAAAGAAGCATGTTTCGGCCCAAGGCGAATTGATTCAAGAATATTCTGAACTCTTTATCCCTTTCAACGACTTCCAAGGCGTAAATGCTCGATATCGTGAAAGCTTCTGCTGTAAAGATCGAATAGTTGTTATGTAGTATTTGATGCCTTGACAGAGTACGCAGAGGCTCGGAAGTAGGTTGAATAGAGCAGCAGGTAAGGTGACAAAAGAGGAACAAGTAGAAAAGGCGAAATGGAACTCTACAGCGACAGAAAAGCACGATGAGCACACCTCAATGTTAACTGTGCGCGAGAGAATGCCCAGCACGGGTGAGCAATAGAATTTATTGACGGATCCAGGGAAATGGACAGTGTAGAAGCGTTACAAAGTAATGCAGTTCTGATGCCCTATTATTTGTAGCAGTACGTTCTAAGCATCTATCAAGCGTAGGTAATAATATAAAGTGTAAACGGCTGATCATGCCTAGGCGACACTATCTATCGCCTCCTCGGTACGGTGCGAATAGTTTGCACTCGCCAAATGTCGATAACAGTATCACCAAACTGGTAAATTTGTAGAAGAATATATTTACGCGAGGAAACTGCAATGCGAAAATTGTCGCACACGAAATGTTCCTGAACTTCTCTCAGCTGTTCCAAAATTAATATTGCCTCCTTGAGATCATTTCAAATGGAGGCTGCTTACTCACCAATAGTATTGACATACGATCAAAATTTTGACATGTAAGTAAAAAGATGTTGTACATTCTGTGAAAAGGAAGACCGCTCGAGGATTCCTAGTCAAAGATTGGGTAATATGATTCTTCAAAAGCGAGAAAGTAAATCGTTGAAGTAGGAAGGTTATCTTCTTTACCTAAGTTATACATCTTTTCGTTAGTGCACAATAATAAAATGTAATAAGAAATTCATTCACGCTTGACGCTTGCCTATGGAAAGATGGATTGCTTTGATTTCTTGCTCTGAATCATAAAGGGTCCAGAATCTGCAATCTACTAACTGAGGAAGACAAACTTGGAGTGGAATGAACAGCTCGTTCGATGCACAGTGATCTATAGTCTTAAAAGGCTCGATTGACCAATATTTCTGGGTGAATGGACTCTGAAGGTAAAAACTCTGTGTGCAGGTCCGGGAAATCTGCTGCGGCAAAAAAATCTGTTTTGGTCGGCCATGAATTTTTAATTCTCGGCACGTACAGTCCATGCAGGATGCTCATGTGATTCTCGTTACAGATTGGTCTGTTTGTTCATGACTGAAACTATGAATCGTGCAGATTCCAACTTAAATGTGTCAAAGTGAAACCTGGTTGACTAGTTCATTCATTACTGAACGACTGTAGCGAACAATATGGATATGAAACATAACGATCTATTGCTCGTGGCAGAAGCGAGTTCAAATCAAGGATGGAGAAGAAAAGTTCATTACCTAATTGGTGGAACGATAAGGTGTTCGTATCGTTAACCCGAAAGCATTTAGCAGAAGTTAATTTAGTTAAGTGTATTTTCA
>JAAUYH010012883.1_pt1 | contig 14395 bp, 9 predicted proteins | sample 7278061 | NCBI WGS metagenome assembly JAAUYH01 (sample SAMN14350203, study PRJNA611818) | marine sediment metagenome | isolation source: surface marine sediment (0.6m) | place: French Polynesia: Moorea | collected 2018-08
AAAAATTAAATAATCATTTGAAGCTTATCATTTTAAGTTTAGAGCTGATTCAAACTCAAAACATTTTGTCACTAGCAGAGAACATTTTTACATCACAAGGCCCGTCGGCTGCCAAATACCGAGGTTTAATTACACTCATTTAGTCAACAGCAGGAAGTTCCTCACTATTGCAAGAATGTATTACATTTGTCTACTGTTTGGAAGTGAAGCAGCTTTCACAAGCCGGAGAAAAAGGCTCTCGACGCGTATGAGCGCCAGACGACTTATCTTTTCAAGTATCAACCGCTGAGTATGGAAGAATTCACTAATTTTTCGTCAACTTCACGCAGGAAGAATTAAATTGGATCCTGAACAAGGCAATAGCAGTATCTGACATCTGCACAGGAGGTAGCACCCAAAACTAGACCTTCCATAGAAGCGAACACTATAAAAGTGCAGATAAAGACCTTTATGGACGGTGGATTCAGTTGAAATGCAACTAGTGTTCTGCCGCTGTATTAAGCATATCGAAAATCTTGCTTAGATAAAGAATTTACGATTCCGCCTGCGATTGAAGTTTCTGGCTTATGAAATGAAGCAAGAGAAAGGTTACTCTTTTCCTGGATGAGAAACAGATCAATTAGATGAAATATACAGTGAGACGCGTATCGACAGCACTCATTGATATTGGAAAGAAGCGCTCTCTGCCGTGATAAACTGATAGTTTCGTTTGATTTTAGTACGAAGACTTTGAAATTCAAAACATTCCGAGCTCTATGGACAAGGCAAACAGGTCGGTTGAAAGGTAAATTCAGAAATAAGCGAACAAGAAAAGTACGTGAAGCTCCTATACTCTTTTCCGCCAGTATCGTTCTCATTGTATGACTTCACTTATGCCCTTCTTAGTTCATTCTCTTTCATGATACTAGAGACACTCGCATTTTTGGCGAAGAACGGAGTTAAATTCAGCTGAACTTTAGTGTACTTTCTTTTGCGACAATCTCTGTGGGATATTTTAAAAATGTAAATTCGTCAATCCGTTTTGGGAGTGACGTAGTAAATAAGTTATGCATGATGTAAGAACCCTTAGCTCTGTATTGTACATGGTCTATATCTGCTTGAATTTCCGTATACAAAATGGCAAAAAGAACTTCTCTACTTCAATATTCATAGCTCTCGTGAATTTATTCTGGTAGTCTCTTTCACGACTGTAAGACCGATTCCATGTCTGAAAGATATAATTAAAACAGAAAAAGATTTATAAGACATTTAAAATTGGTATTGGACATGATCAACAATTGTTTGATTTTGAATGACCCGAATTCCATTCAGAATTGTACGAACTTGGTTTACGAGAGAACATTAAATACTGCCTTATACTAGAATAAATTTAACGAACAGCAGCTATAATTTCCCTTGTCTTAAACGCAGTGTATTGCACTGCTGACGGCACGCCTAATCTGAAAATGGAAACAGTGATATCTTCAAAGATAAATTAAATATCACCTGCACTAGTTTATATTAAACCTCAAGAGCAGGTTTAGTGAAGAAGTACTATTCGGCACAAACTATCCGCTATATTTTGCGTATGGAAATATGAAAATTTAAATATTACTGTCTCAGTCTATTTTGATTTCGGTAGATGAGGAGACAGATCGACACAATTTTCAAATTAATTTACTTCGAAAAACTCTGAACTTCAAACTATACAATCACTAATAATTGAAATAGTGAGAACATATATAAAATGCAACTCTCAATTTTCTTTTGCTTGTATAAATGAACAAGAGCATATGATTCTAGGAGTTACTCCAAGCCAAACTTAAAGTGAAATTTGCGATCTCAGTTTAAAGGATTGCTTTAGTTAGTACTTATACAACAGACTAGTCAATTATAATGAGATGCAAATTAATTGAAAAGGCGTTTCCTTTTAACGCATATTATCAGCAATAGTTGAATGGTCAGCACTTAAACAATAGGCCAATCAATTTAATTTGAATGGAACTCAACCGGAATGACTCTTACCGTTACATCATGCTATCAGCAATACTCCGAAGGTTTCGCACCTATAGTACAATCCAGTAAATTATAATTCTACATAACTCGAGCCATAATTACTTTTATTATCAAATTTTACCATGAGCGATAATTTTGATATTACAGTTCTAACAATAATCACACTACAGGACGGATACTAACTTAAGCACGTATTGTTGAATGAATTCTAGTTTCAAAAAGTACTTTGCATTAATGGGGCGTACATCATTATCCTTAATCGAAGAAAAGGACAGCCTCCGATTTCTGTAGTGTTTTCCTACTAACGGAGTGAGAGAATCGCGGTACAACATTACGAAATAGCAGTACTTTGAAGTCTTGCATGATCTAGAGAGTTTTCAGACTCCTAAGTATTATATTCGAAATACGAGTAGCAGATCTAGGACAAGAAAAGCAGAAAACAACCTATGTCTTGAATATACCCTTGGTAATGGCGCCGTATTTCCGGGGCTCAGTAGAATGCTCAAGGCTCGGAGCATCGAAGATAGAGAAAAACTGCTTAGCAAGAGCTCTAATTACAACGAATGATTGGACTACAGTGGTAGCAAAAGCGCGGCATCAGAAGCTCAGTTTACGAAAATAATAGTACATGGTAGGCTAGAGGTATCTTTATATGACATATTCGAGTTGTGTAGGCAATCCATAAAAATCCAAATGGCACATTTCGCATCTGAAAATATTCGCAGAAGGTCTAAATATATATTCGAAAGTCTTTCAAAAGGCAGCATGATTCTTATCTATATTGTGCACTATTTGTATCCTGCGAGCACTAATGCACGCTAGCCTATACATCGAGGCACTGATACAGTTATTGCACCAGCAGTCATTCCAATTCGACACTCCGGAATCGTTGTTCTCACGAAGCGAAACTCTAATCTTATCTTAGCAGCAGCGGGAGATTTTTCGTGGATCGGGCACCATACTCTAGATCGAGTAACGCCTGTTGGATCTGATGAAGACAGCTAAAGTATTATAATTAGTTTTTAAAATGGTTGGAAGTCTTAAAAATAAAATGAGAGTCCTTTGTTATTTATTTAGTTACGTCCAGAAGAGTTATCTAATTTGAACAAGAAGAATTTTTTGGAATTCAGCATAATCGGTTTCATCTAGCTGTCATATCTTTGAAAGCTACAATATTCAATCGCTTTTGGTTGTCAAGAATTTGACAGCTAACTCATTCGATTTCTTCCTCCCTGTTCATTTCAATCTACTTTCGGTTACTGCTAAATTGCTAGTAAAATTAAAAATGAATGATTAGTAGAGTAAGCCATCCATATTTGGTTGCTCTAGATTTGCATTCGAATTAATGATTAAAAAGAGATAGTCTTGCTTATTGTGATTCCCAAAGACAATCGATAAGTAGAATAATAATTCAAAAGCTCTTATCTGGGCATGAAGCAAACAAATGAATCTGTGTTCTCTGCCGTAACGTAACTCTAATGATGATTCCCGAAAAGGACGAAAAGTGTAACCGAAAAGTCTCGATACTACACGACTGAGCTTTTTGAAGGACGTACACCTCAGAAAGAGTGAATTGAACTTGCATGAATAAACTTAGAGATTTGACCGCTCGAATTTTCAGCCAACTGAATCTAATGCCATCAATTCGACTTAAATGTGCATGATGAAAGTTTGCGCTCTTTTTGTATTAGTTAAATCGTGGGTTGATTGAGTGACTTGAAATGAGGTATCAAATGAGAGACAGAAATGAAAGCAGGCCCAGTCAAATCTAAAGTACATGACTGAAGCCTACAGCACTCTTATTTTTTCTGGAATCGATTGAGATTCTCCTCGTAAAATGAATAAAAAGTAGAAAGAGAAGCCAAAGACTTCGAGGGGGTAAAAATTGACCGCTAAAGACGCAGGCTTTGACTATTTTCTAAACTTCGGTGCTGAAAGTAAAAGGCTCGAGTTTTCAGTGGTTGATTTAACAAAAATGTGCACCACCTAAAATGAACCCGTTTCTGAGTTCTTCGTTGAAGTACTCCTGCTGCAAAAAAGGATTTTCAAGAATCTACCGTGCCATAGAGATAAAGCAATCAGCAACTACTGCATTAATGAATACAAGATATTGGAAACTGGGTAACAAAAATATTTTTCAATCAATAGCGGATGAAGATGAAGCGGAAGTACTAGCATGATGCAGAGAAAAGATGTTCGGATATGAATCTCACGTGAAAATAGGCTCTAGTTTAAAAGAGAAATGCAATGAAGAAAAGGTTTCGAGATATTCGTTTTGGTTCGAGTACGGTACTGTGATTATTCTCTATGAAAACATATAACAAAAAACAGAAACCGATAAGGCGAGGTTCTGAAACGAATTATATTAGATCAATGGGACGACAAAGGTCTAAATCTGAAAAATAAAAGAGTTTGGATTGTCCGGTTGGTTTCGATTTAAAATTTTTTCCTACAGAAGGTACTGATATTTTGGTTTGCGTACGCAAATAAGGAATATGGCACGCGATCTACCGGACCTTATTTAAATCCATGAGTGCAAACGGAACTGTATCTACTTCAATTTTATGCTTGGCAAATTTTCAGCTCAAGAAATTTTCTAAATCTCTTATTCAAGCAGAAAAGTCTCACAGACCTATAGGATACAGTTCAGAATTTAGTTCTTAAATTTGTTGGAAGACACGAATCCAACGATTCAATATGAAAACACTTTATAAATACCCGCTTTTACTTCTTTTCCTTGACACTTCAAGCCTTCGTGTTATAAAAAAGAACACATCATCATACTCAAAACGTTTTCGAAGTATAAGAATCTTCACTTTTTTAATCAAGTATCACGGCTTATTCGTATAAATAACAAAGACTCCTACTAAAACTTATCGTACAACAAATCTTGTACAGCCTTAAATTAATTCTATGGTTCTCAAATGTGCCCCGAAGCAGGTAATTACATTACATGGTATTAGCATAAAAGACTTAAATTATATAAATTACATTTTCTAGATAAAGAGTCGCAATAATTTTCGCAATAGTATTCGTATGCGAAATGCATACGTTTATTCACGGTTCAATTTCATAATACTATGAATTAGCAAATTTGACTTAGTTTCCATCAAGCGCGTCTTATATAGACAGATGTATATAGTCTACAGTGATACTGACAGGCTGTTAATCCCTAATTCTATGCATAATTCAATTGGAAAAGGAAATGCTTCTTGTAATTCAAAGTAATAAAAGGGAGGTATTTACCTCGAATACAACATGAAATTTCTCAAAAATACTTGCTTGCTTCCGAAAAGTGGCACTAAGACATAAACTAATCAAGGTAAAACGAAATAGATATTTAGTGCAAAAGGATTTGAACGGTGAGCCGGCAAAATCAAACAGAAAGGTGGTGTTCTACGCCAACAGAGGCTATCTGAAAAATTAACTCTTGTGAGAAAGGTAAGAAAAGATTTTGTAGAGACAATTAATTGAATATAGCAGCTAAAAAGCTAGGGTCGGCTATATATATATGTCAGGTTAGTAGGAGCGATTCGGCGGAAACAATTAAGTAGCGAAGGTAAAAAGGAGAATGGGCAACAAAGAAGAAATGCTCCGTCTAGTTCCAAACAAAAGTACTCTTATAAAATTTACACACGCCTCATTCTTTTCATTAGAAATCCAGCATACCGAAAATAGTTTTGTAATTGTAGAATATGTGCCTGATCAAACATTTGCTCGGAAGCGAAAAAATCATAAATGCACTGAAGGGTAAAGCTACATGATTTCGTTGAAATGAAATCAGAAAATCGAGTGGTAAGAAATACTACGTAGTACCTGAGAGAGCAATAAAACGGGAATTTTCAATGTTCAATACATCCCCTAATTAGAACAGTACGTATCGACAAAATTATGTCAATTTATTTTAATAATGATTAGCTGTTTTCGGGTGTGGGTTTTCACTTAAAAGATACGCAGTGCTTGGACATGTGTGCTGAAATTGCAAGGCTAAAGAAAGGAGTATTTCTCGATTTCACAGTGTGTTGATTGACAAAAAAATTCTTCTTGAATTCGACGTCTAGCTGTACTCATTTCATTGCTATGCGAGCAGCTTAAAAATTCAACTCGAAAGAAATTTAAAGTCGAACCAATTCGTTCGCTAACCCAAATTGTGCAATAATGATGTTGTGCAAGATTTAGGCCTAGAAGAGTTTGTGACTCTAAATACGGATAGGAAGGATGCCATAGCGGAATTTCTATTTTGTGCATATGATAACTGCGTTGACTGTGCTTTCACTACCATTCAGGTCTGATCACGTGTTGTTGCTGGTTGTTGTAAAGGGATCTTCGTTGGTTCTGGAGATGTCAAGATGTTGCATTGAATTGAATCAGTTGACTCATTATGTTATTGAGACAATGAATTTTTATTGTTTTATTTATCCAATCTATCGATTTAACTGTATTTAAGGAGATTAATTTACTTTGTCGACAATAATCGAAGTATATTATATCAAACAGCGAACTAGCAGGTCAGAGAAGATCGCGAGACGGTTACATTGACTTCCTTGCGATTCAGCTTGCAAATCTTTTGGGCGCCCCCATCCTTTTGGCTCAGAACCAAGTCAGCATGTAGAGCATATACTCGATATTGAGCTTACCGTCGGCTTGCCCGTACAAGTAATGGACAAAATTTTATCAAATTTTAGTTATTGTACAATTAGCGTTGACGAAATCAGTCCAACAAATACGGACATTTTGAGTTTTCTGTATAAGTTCTAGGATGCACTCGATCAAGAAACGGGCTTCATGGATTTAATAAATTCATAAGATTCCTACACGGTTTTGAAATAATCTGGGAAAATATTGAAGCCCATGTTTGTTGAAAATAGTAATCTGATAGCCCCGTAGAATTTTACATTAACTAGTGCATTTGACAACTCTAGTGTGGAGCATGTTCTTAAGGGTAAATATATTCATCAGTGCACTTTGTACTTTGGTCAAAATTTGACACAATTTTGTCTCCCAACCGTAAAACTGAAAGCTAGCAATAGTGCAGGAAGGAGTAACTGTAGCCAATGGAAGCTGAACTGGAGAATTTTTACTCAAATAAATTGTGTCTATATGGCCTGTGTTTTAAATTACAAGATAAGCAGCGCTATAGTTTCAGGTCCTCTCTGAAAAATGCTTCATCTACTGGGCTGTGATAATCAAACTATCCTCACATTACAAATTTTTAGTATCGTAAAGTATAAAAATTTACGCTCATCTCCGAAGCTTATACAAATTGGCAACGATTTGCTGTTAGATATCCCATTTAGATAAACTCGACTTGTGCAGCTATCGCACAAACGCTGCAAATGGCGAAATATTGAATTTTATGCACCAGTATAGTATTTTCCACATAGAATTTCAATTGTATTTGGATACAGTATAAGACAAAGAAGCAGTGAAAGTAACAAGGTTGCCAAAAACAAAGATTTCCTTGCAAAATACATATCGTGCGAGAGTTGGACTTCAAGTCATGAAATTGTCTCTAAAAATAGCTTGACAATTCATAAAATCGTTAATGTGAGAATCACACTTCGATTAATCTAGCTTGTGAAATTGGTCTATCAGATAAATTCGCGATCAGTCGTGCAGCTTGCATGAGAACTGTAGCAGAAGTATCGATGTCTCTTCTCCACGACAGAAAGACACTTGGATCAACTGCAGCAACGATTAGTGGGAGCTCTCGCAGGTAGTTGTTTTGTGATTCTACTCGATCGATTCCTGTAAAACGTAACGAACGCCCTTAAGTATTGTAGATGTTGAATGTTGCCACTGAGTAAGAGCGAATGGCAGCGCTTGGTCATCTTCATTATTAGTCTGGACGCGCATTTATTACTTGGCGTTAATACAATCAAAATAGGAGTGATTGAAGGTCAAACAACGTACTACAGAAATGTTAGCTCCAGCGAAGAGATAAATCAGGAAGAGTCCGGCCAGTATCAGGAATGTGATTTTATTTGGAGATCGATTGCAAACGTGGAGAGGGTTTTGTCTTCTGCTTAATATACCCGTGGTGATAAACAAAAGCAATGAACTCGGAAATATTTGATTTTCTCTTGTATCTGAAATAGAAAAAAAAGTGCTGGCTTGATGAACATGTTTCAAGAGGGTAAAAACCGCTGTAAAACTCAAAAAAGTATCCGAAACAAGTATTTACAAAAAATTCAAAATTAGTTGACATGATCCATTAAATCGAGCTCCTAATTTCCAATTTTATTTGCGGTTAGCCATTTCTAATGAACTTTTTCGAGTTCAGACGCAATTTTATACAATCTATCATGCTTATACTGTATATTGCTTGCTTACCACACATTCACGATCAGGTCTGTGACATGAATCAATTATTACAATGCAGTGAATTGCGGATCAGGAGTACCTTTATTTCGCCATGGTTCATGTTGTAATAGCCAAAATTATTACTGCAACTTTATTTGCAAGGTGCATCATCAAACATGGCTTTTCTCTCGCTGAAGCGGTATGAATGAATTTATTCGCTGTCTAAAACGCTATTTTGCTTTTCAACATGAAGATCATCCCGGAACTCTATCTATTTCAATGATCTTACGTAAATATTACGTGACGTCGGTGATGAGAAGTGTAGACTGCATTGTTGAAGTGTAAACTCTAAATCACTAGTAATCATTGAATGTATTCTGAAACAAAGGCGACGGGCGACATGTGGAGCGTTACGAGTCTCCTCGTCGAAGACATACAACTCGAGGCAAAAAAATTGGCCTACATCTAGGCTTGAGGACCTCGGGGCGTAGGTACGCGGTCCTTAAGTCAAGATCTCGGTTTGCTTTGTTTTATGTTCATTCTCAGAAAAGGGCAACAGCCACTTCTTGAATTCTTCGGTAAAAACGTCGACATAAGAACGAGAGCAAATGATTTCGCGGATTCCCATTATATACGGACATATAAATAATTCGATTTTTACCGTACTATGACGTCATATCCGAATTGCAAACCATCTATGGGCCACAAAGTAGGCGCCATGTTTTAGTGAGAAACTTATGTGGCGAAATAAATTCATTCATCGTGGAACCTAGATGACCAATGAAATGGAAGGAGGGATCTGTCTCAACCGGAGTCGTCTTCTCATTCAATTTCTGAGCGAGTAATTATGTGCTGACCTTTACTAACCGACAGCATTTACGACGATAGTTTTCAGTCCAGTAAAGCAGCGTTCAAATACGCCGTTGCTTGACAATTTATCAAAGAAATCTTGTAAAACCTATGTTTTTCCCAAATATTTTATGTGATGCAGATCGCGTAAAAGATACACTGATAAATAGTTTTCTTCGAAAGACGTACAAATTTCATGAATTTAATGATTAAGCGGATAGTCTTAGGCTTCCATACTTTCAATGATTGAGGAAATTATGTGACACTTGAGTGCGCGACTAAAATTTTACATGAAAGCTTCGAATTGGAATAGGTGAAGAGGATTAGATTCAATGGTTGCAAATTTCAGAACATCTCCAGTGGAATCAGGTTTCACGGGAAATGGAAGAGGTATAGTGCACGAACTGTACATGCTTTTTTATTTCATTATTCACACAAGATCTGAGCGAATCATGAACTTTGACTGTCTTTAAATTCAGAGCTTAACGAAAAATACTCTTGAGGATCTTGATCCACATTCAGAACAACTTTTGGCCGCACAATGTTGTCGTTACGGGTGGGTCCACTTTTCTGACACCCGTTAAGTTCCCTAGCTCTCTCATGGTCGTAGTCAGGAAGTTTCTAGTCAAGTGTAATCGTAGATGCGAGAAGAACACGCTGTAGTTGTCGATACGAATATTCGTAATTGCGATGCGGGTAGAGCACGCTCCTGCTACCGCCCCCGTCGCCAGACGACTGCCAGGTCTAGCAATTCTGGGCTTTGGTTACTATTCGTCTTATTCTTTTTACTTCTGTTGACGACGATTATAAATATTTGGTTGATTAATGTAGTTGCTAATAAATTAAATTGGCCTGCTATCAATTACCTAATATCTAATCTAACAATTCCTTAAAATTGATACTTCGACAATCGCTGTGCTCGATGTTTATAATGCATGCATTCGTCATTATGCAGTGTATGTACGATTCATGCATTTTGTATGTAGCTCAAAAATGTGCATAAGGAGTATAAATAGTTACGGAAAATCATTTGCCTGGACACTGACTTAAGGAAGCACTCGAAAAACCATGTTGCCCGACGGCATGGTCGGCTTCTCACACCAAAAGAAAATCCATCTCGGGCCGATGACTTGTAAATAGGACCCTTATCCATAAATCAGTGTACGCGCAAGTGCCCTTTCAGTGTTTACTCTTTTCAGATTAATACGAACAGTTTGATTCATGACAAAATTGAAATTAGCGGGGTCGAAATGGTATAAATTGTCTTCGCTACCTTGGGAACACGCCATGTCTCAGCGTCCTCTACTGACTCCGAGAGGTCGTATCGCGCATGGATCGCGTGCGCGACAACCGTTAATTAATGGTGCTTCGTTGCCCTTATCTGCTCAACTGCGCAATGATTCTTTGATTCCTCAGCGTGTTGATTTGTTTCAACGTGCACTTCGCGTACATTTCGACACTTTTGCGCTGTCATTCGCGTGATGTATATGCACACCACTCAAGGTACGATCGAGTGCTGTACAATGGAAGTTTCCAGCGTTCAAATGGGTTTCCCCAGAGGCATCAGGAGAGAAGCTTCGCGAGAAAATATTTTGGTGGATTACATACCCGTTCACGGTTAGGAGTTTCTAAGTTTGGATGGTGAATTCGACACAACGCTGTGGCTGTCGACAGATTTCAATTTGCAAATCGATCCGGTGGTCGAGTTGAAAGTGTTCTTCGTGCTCGAACGCAACCAATATTGGCGGAACTAAGGCGCCGATCTCTGGCGATTGCAAGATTTGGGCACAGTCAAAAGAAACCGCTACCGTGCGAAAGCGCACATTTGCGTTGTATTCCTAGCGCAGATGTGCTCGTATGCTGAGACGCACTTGCGTGAGTAAGTGATGAACAGAGGAATTTTTAGTCTCAACAGTACGCTGAACACAACCGTCGTACTGAGAGAGATCTTCGATTCGCTGTGTTGCGGATTCGAAACCCAACCGCTAATCAGAAGCGGATTACCACGCGCACTAAAGTTTTTCAGGCCGATGACTTTGACACTGTTCTCAGTCATGACCACAACATAGATTGGCATCGTGAAATGCGTAGGGCCGTACGAAAGTGCCAGGTATAACCAAAGAAAGCATTGCGTGCATATGCTTGTGTAATGGAACCAAACAATGGCGCTCGCAACCCTCCCTCGGAGCGTGATGATGCCGCGCCTGCGGCTTAGTTCGCGATTCATCGCGTTATTTCGTTCCATTGTCAATTTTTCTGTTACTTCATGAAGCAAATGAATTTGTTTGTGCTCGAATAATAGACTCATCTAAATGGATAATACAAGCAAATAGCGTCTTGCTTCGAAGTATGGTTGATTCATCGCAGACGCGTAGCATACCAATGCTGGCCCGTGAATCCATCGAGTGTTGCACAGATATTGTGCCCCTTATTTTCCAAGGCCGGGTTGCTCAAATCCTTTCGAAGTGAGGTCGCGGCTTCGAAGCTGTCGATAACGCTAGCGCAGATTCACTTTGTTGACGAATCTATAGTCCGTACAACACATTGAGCTTGCTGATTCGGAAAATGTTAAGTAATTCTCCTTGCATTTTCCCTTTTGTCAAACCGACTGCAACGTTTTTTGCCGAGCGAACGAAGCCTATGCTCGAAATTTCTCGAGCCAGATACTGCTAAAATGCCAATAGATGTCCAGCTCGATGCGTTTTTCGCTAGAGTGAGAACCTTTGCTGATTATGTGAAATAATGACTTAGAGTCAGTCAAAAGATGGGTTGGCTTGGCATGAAGCATTGCGTGTTCTAGTTGCAAACGGATCGAGAATGTGTTCGTCAAGTAGGTCTACAAATGCTATAATTCCAGCCAATAGTGCCAACCTTGCGACTCTTCAATATTGTAAGCATTGTACGGTTCGGGTATCGAATTAGCGTTGTCATCTACGAGGAGAATAACCCTTCCAAGTAAAGAAACGCACTTGCGGTTGTTGATGAACGCTGCGTCTGAGTATCGGACTATTTGAAGACTATCAACATCGAGCATAGAGGATTTTAGAGATGCAACATTATTGTGGGCATACCGTATAGCAGCGTAAAGTAACTGCATGCAATCATTGGCGCTGTCATTGAACATTTTCAGGTTGATTCGTGCCAGTTGGGAAATTTCAAATTGGGTGACAGGGCGCATGTTCCATAACCACACGAGACGCATGCTCATTTCTCGGAAATCGCTGAAGGCTGTAGATGCATCATATAATTCTTATACCTTCCTCAAATAGCACGTCTGGTCATTTCGTACGTCGCTTTTGCGAGTTTGCGGTTGTTAAAACCCGCGAAGGTGAAAGAATGATATTCATCCCCAGCTGTTTCGAAATGCAGATGATCAGCCTACCATTCCTTCTGAATCCTTTTGACGCCTGCACGAATAAGTTCCTCAACGTAGGAGCCTTTGAGTCCAACATATTTACCGTTACAAAACGAAAAGTACAAATATGGATCCGACTTTACTGTAATCATGCCTAATTCATCTGTCAAATGGTTGTACAATGTTTGGGCCATAAGTCACCAGCACAGCAAAGCCCGTAGATTAGCCCCAAAACTTCGAAGAATTCATTGTGCTTCAATTCGAACTCGGGAGCCGAGATCTTGATAAAAGCCTCAGCGCATACATGGTTCTACTGATTGGCCTGAAGACCAAACGCTGAATCTGAAAATATTCTGTAATGTGCGAAGCAACTGAGTTAATTATAGCAAGGCATTTGAGCGCTGTGACGTAGGTAATGTTTTACGCAATCCAGATTTCTTCCTATTACGTATTGAGCTTTATATTTTACCTTGCCGTCAGCATTGAATTTGATGGGGAGGGCGAAGCGATGAGAGAACGCATTTGCGCTATCGGGAAATTTTTCCTTCAAAATTACTTTGCGTGCCCCGCGCCGAAGCAGGTTTCGCACTTCTCTTTGTACAGCGGTTCGCATTGTTTCAGATTTCACGGGAGGGCCGCTCTTATCCAGGGCCTAGATTACATTGATTGAGGGAGTCAGGAATTGCAAGCAAAAGTTAGCGAACGTACTGTAGAATACGTCTATGAAATCTGTAGCCGCGTGCTCCTTATCCAAGAAGTGCTTGCCTTGTACCATCTGAAAGCGCTCATGTCATGCATCCAACACTTCGAGGCTCAGGAAAACAGGAACATCGACTTGTACAATGACCATCGCTATCATTATGTTGTGCATTTCTGTTGGAATCGCAAGTGCGATTTCGATGAAACCTGGCGAATGAACCGTTGCGTCGCCGGAGCGAAAGGAACTCCTAGCAAGCAGTTTTCGACCAGGTACAGACCGCGGTGCACCAACATCAACACAAAATCCGGGTGACTCTACTAATGAATTCTTGTTTGTGAAGAAAAGGTGTCAGCAATGAAACATCCGACGCAGTTTTGAAGCACTGTCCAGGTTTTTGTGTCAAATTTTTTGGAATCGAAGCCAGATTCAATATTTGACTGGAGTTTGTTTCGCTTTTCAATATTTTACATCGATTCATCAAACTGAATTTGGGGAGTTTCTTCGCCATTGCGCAGATGCGCGATGTCCGAGGAGGTTGAACTTCGGGCATTTAGTTGTGAATTCGGTGAATGAAATTGTTCTGCAAGATTCATTGCCATATCTTCGTCCGTCGAAGCATGTTTGCGCAAGTTTGCTTTGATTGTGCCGATTGTAGGAGTGCGCTTTCGATCACTTAATGTATGACCTATGGAACGACAACCGTAACAATGCCTTCTACCAGACCTACTTGGGTTTGGCTACGCCTGTACACCCCTAGTTGTATGAAGTGACATCATTGGCGTGAGTCCTTGCTGACCTATATCGATTGAAGCGGTTAAACGTTGAGCGAGAGCGGCTTCTTTGCGGATATGGAGACTGTCGACGCATATGCGCTTTGCTGCTACTGTTGCATGGCGACGGGCTGTTCTCCGAATTATGACGGCGACACATTTGCGTCACCATTTCTTTGAATTGAATGTTAGGTGAGCAGTGTGTGAAGAACAATTTACAAGCCGGAGCCGCCAACACGTTGACGGAAAACATTGGCATCTTAAATTGGCGAGGCATCGTCGGACTGCGCAGATTTCAAAGCCGCGAATGAGATTTTCTACTCACTGTTCAGGAGCACTTCCGAACTTACTTTCTCGAAAATAAGATTCAACAGTATATCTTTTCTCGCTCTCTATGAAGTCATCATCAACCGGAGACTGAGA
>JAAUYH010152469.1_pt1 | contig 14391 bp, 14 predicted proteins | sample 7278061 | NCBI WGS metagenome assembly JAAUYH01 (sample SAMN14350203, study PRJNA611818) | marine sediment metagenome | isolation source: surface marine sediment (0.6m) | place: French Polynesia: Moorea | collected 2018-08
GTCGCGCCGAAAGGCAGCACCGGCGGGCGCACGCGCCGCGAGCTATTGGCGGACCCGCGCATCCTGGTTGCGATCATCTGCGCCATGGTCTCCTACGCGCTGATGAACCTTGTGATGACCTCGACGCCGCTCGCAGTCGTCGGCTGCGGGTTTTCGCAGAACAATGCCGCTGATGTCGTCACCGCCCATGTGCTGGCCATGTTCATCCCGTCGTTCTTTACCGGCCATCTGATCTTGCGGTTCGGGGTGGAGAAGATCGTGGCCACGGGCCTGACCATACTGGCAGGCGCGGGCATTGTCGCCCTGGCGGGCACCGATCTTTACAACTTCTTCGGGGCGCTGGTCCTTTTGGGCATAGGCTGGAACTTTGGCTTTATCGGCGCAACGACCCTGCTTGCGAATTCCCACACGCCGGCAGAACGGGGCCGTGTTCAGGGCATGAACGACATGATCGTCTTCGGCTGCGTCACGCTGGCCTCTTTGTCGTCGGGCGGGTTGATGAACTGCGCAGGTGGCGATGCCGTGCAGGGCTGGACCGCCGTCAATCTGGCGATGATTCCCTTCCTGTTGCTGGCCGGTGGCGCGCTTTTCTGGCTGGTGGTGAAAGAGCGCAGCCAGACCAACGCCTCAACATAAAAAAACGCCCGCACAAGGCGGGCGTTAAGTTATTGAGGCAGGTTTCATACAGGCAAGAAACCTATCGAGCAGTACATTGTTTATACGCAAGCTTTCGCCTCTGGCCAAGCTAAAAGTTTGAAATGCTTGGGAACGCCCCGTAGGCTTGGCACAAACACCCAACGAGCAGGGGGATTGTTGCCAGTCATGCGACCAACGGCACTTTTCGCGTTAACGTTTGCAGGGATTTTTGCAACAACTGTAACCTTCGCCGAACCTAAGCACGGCATAGCTATGTATGGCGAGCCCGCTCTCCCACCCGATTTTGTGTCCCTGCCCTATGCCAACCCGGACGCACCGAAAGGGGGCAGGATCGTTCAGGGCGAAGTCGGCAGCTTCGATTCGCTGAACCCCCACATCCTGAAAGGACGCGTCCCCTGGCAGCTCAGGTTCCTGGCACATGAGAGTCTGATGGGCCGGTCCTATGCGGAACCCTTCACTCTTTACGGGGTCTTGGCCGAATCAATTGAAGTGCCCGAGGACCGCTCGTGGGTCGAATTCACCTTGCGCCCGGAAGCACGGTTTTCCGACGGTACGCCGGTGACGGTCGAGGATGTGCTTTGGAGTTATCAGACCCTGGGCACCGTCGGGCATCCTCGCTATCAGGGGTCTTGGAAGAAGGTGGACACGGCCAGCCAGGTGGGCGAGCGCACCGTGAGGTTCACCTTCAACACACGCGACGATGAACTGCCGCTGATCATGGGCATGCGTCCCATCCTGAAAAAGGCGCAATGGGACGGTGTCGATTTCGCGGAAAGCGGCGTGGACATGATCCCGATCTCATCCGCGCCCTATACCATTTCCGATTTTGAGCCCGGGCGTTTCGTGACACTCAAGCGCAACCCCGATTACTGGGGCGATGGCGTGGTGCCTTACATGAACGGCTTCGCCAACCTCGATGAAATCCGGATGGAATTCTTCACCGACGGTACGGCGATGTTCGAGGCCTTCAAGGCGGGTATCCTGACCACGGCACGCGAGACCAGCGTGCAGAAGTGGGAAACGCAGTATGACTTTCCTGCGGTTCAGTCAGGCGACATCGTCAAAAGCGTGATCCCGCATCAACGCCCGACGGGCATTCGCGGGTTGGTGATGAACACGCGCCGCCCGATGTTCCAGGACTGGCGCGTGCGCGAAGCGCTGATCACCGCCTTCAACTTCGAATTCATCAACCAGACGATCAACGGCGCCCCGCAACCTCGGATAACGTCCTATTTTTCCAACTCTATTTTGGGTATGGAGCCTGGCCCCGCGACGGGATTGGTGAAGGAATACCTGGAGCCTTTTGCGAGCGAGCTGAACCCCGGTGCGCTCGAAGGCTATGCCCTGCCCGAAGGCGATGGCACCGAAGGCAACCGGCGTAACCTGCGGAAAGCACTGGCTTTAATGGAAGAGGCGGGCTGGAGCTTGCAGGACGGGGTCTTGACGCATGCCGATGGCACGACCTTCGGCTTTGACATCTTGCTGGCTTCAGGCGCGAATGAAACGCAACAGATTGTCGATATCTATTTGTCTTCATTGAAAAGAATGGGAGCCGAGGTCACGGTAACCACCGTCGACAGTGCCGAGTACAAGGAACGCACCAATGCGTTCGATTTCGATATGACGTGGTACGCACGTGGATTGTCGCTTTCACCCGGGAACGAGCAGAACCTCTACTGGGGGACCGAGGCGGCCGATACAGAGGGTAGCCGGAACTGGATGGGCGTTAAAAATCAAGCAGTTGAGGCAATGATCGAGCGGCTTTTGACCTCGCCGTCGCAGGAGGCTTTCATTGCCGCGACGCGGGCGCTGGACCGGGTTCTGACCACGGGGCGCTATGTTATTCCCGTTTGGCACCAACCGGTTAGCCGGATTGCTCATGCCAAAGAACTGAAATATCCTGAGACCCTGCCGATCTATGGGGACTGGCTTGGGTTCCAGCCCGATGTCTGGTGGTATGAGGAGTAGAGCTATGAAAAAACTCGCAATTTTCGCCGCACTCGCGCTGGCGCTTGCAGGCTGCAACACGCTGGAAGGCTTCGGCGAAGACGTCTCGGCCGGGGCACGCGCGGTCGACCGCGCGATTTAAACTCCCGCAACCTTCCCTACCGTTTGGTACCACGTACGTTCGCGCGTGCGGGGATTTCGCACGTTTTGTACATGTTCGAGCGCCCCCAAGTTCACTTTTGTACAGACGAGCGGGCGGTGGAATTAAGGGAGTGTTACGACAAGGACCGAACTGGCGAGGCGGGATCGGATTTGAAACAACTGCACCCGCGTCACAAAACCTTCACTTGCGTCGAGCAAGGGGCTGCGTAGATCCGTCTTATAGTGGGCGAGAGGGATGGGACGATGGCGCGAATTGCCCTGAACGGATTGGGCCGGATCGGCAAACTGCTGATGCGGCGGATGGTGGACGAGGGTCTTGCCGATCAGATCGTGCTGGTGAACGAACCGGGCGGCGATCCGGATCAGCATGCTCTGCTGCTGGAGTTCGATACCGTGCATGGGCGGTGGGCGCACGAGATCGCAGCGACGAGCGAAGCGCTGACGGTTGACGGGCATCGGATGGTCTTCACGCAGAAGCGGCGGATCGAGGACCTGCCGCTAGCCGATCTGGGGGTCGATCTGGTGCTGGATTGCACGGGCGTCTTCAAGACCGAAGAGAAGGTCGCGCCCTATTATGCGGCCGGCGTGAAGAAGGTGGTCGTTTCGGCCCCGGTGAAGGACACGGGCGCTTTGAATCTGGTCTATGGGGTGAACCATGACCTGTACGATCCGGGGGCGCACGATCTGATCACGGCGGCGTCGTGCACGACGAACTGCCTCGCCCCGGTGGTGAAGGTTCTGCATGAGGAAATCGGGATCAAGCACGGCTCGATCACCACGATCCATGATGTGACGAATACGCAGACGATCGTCGACAAGGCGCATAAGGACCCACGCCGGGCGCGGTCGGCGCTGAACTCGCTGATCCCAACCTCTACGGGGTCGGCGACGGCTATCACGTTGATCTATCCCGAACTCAAAGGACGTCTGAACGGGTTGGCGGTGCGGGTGCCGCTTCTGAACGCCTCGCTGACCGACTGCGTGTTCGAGATGGAGCGGGCGACCACAGCGGAGGAGGTGAACGGGTTCTTCAAGACTTGGGCCGAGGGGCCGCTTGAGGGTATTCTGGGCTATGAGGAGCGTCCGCTGGTGTCGACCGACTACCTGGACGATCCCCGTTCGGGCATTGTCGATGCGCTGTCCACGATGGTCATCAACGGGACGCAGGTGAAGGTCTATGCGTGGTATGACAACGAGTGGGGCTACACCTGCCGGATGGCCGATATCGCGCGCATGGTGGCGGGCGGGCTTTGAGGCGGAGGGAGCATGTCGCGACCTGACGGATTGAAGGCCTATATCGCGGTCACCGCCGCCTATTGGGCGTTCATGCTGACCGACGGCGCGCTTCGGATGTTGGTGCTTCTGCATTTCAACACGCTGGGCTTTTCGCCGGTACAGCTGGCCTATCTGTTTCTGCTCTACGAGGTGATGGGGATCGTCACGAACCTTTCTGCCGGGTGGTTGGCCGGCCGGTTCGGCCTGACCTCGACCCTATACGCCGGGCTTCTGATCCAGATCGGCGCGCTTCTGGCGTTGACGCAGCTTGATCCGGCGTGGGGCATCACGGTCTCGGTCATCTTCGTGATGGCGGTGCAAGGGGCCTCTGGTGTCGCCAAGGACCTCGCGAAAATGTCATCGAAAAGCGCCGTCAAGCTACTGGCACCGTCGGAGAACAACGGGTTGTTCCGCTGGGTCGCGATGTTGACCGGGTCCAAGAATGCGGTCAAAGGGTTGGGCTTTTTCATTGGAGCGGCACTGCTGGGCGTGGCCGGGTTCACGGCGGCGGTCCTGTTCATGGCGGTTGTGCTGGGGGGCATCCTGTTGGCGACGCTTCTCTTCATGCCGCCCGGCCTGCCGCGGGGCAAGAAGGGCACGAAAGTCTCCGCCGTGCTGCCGAAGGACCCCGATATTCTGGCGCTGTCGCTGGCGCGGGTGTTCCTGTTCGGGGCGCGGGACACCTGGTTCGTTGTCGGCATCCCGGTCTTTTTCTATGCGGTCCTGTCGGATGGCTCGCCCGAGGGCAATCGCGCCGCCTTCTTCATGATCGGCACCTTCATGGCGACCTGGGTGATCTTCTATGGGCTGGTGCAGGCCTCGGCACCGAAGTGGTTGAAAAGCCAGACGACCGAGGTGACGGCGACCGTCTTCGCCGCGCGCCGGTGGGTCGGTGCGCTGACGCTGATCCCCGCTGTCCTGGCTGCCTTAGCCTGGGCGGAGGTGCCGGGGCTGGTGGCGATCGTGGTGGTCGGATTGCTGGTCTTTGCCGTCGTCTTTGCCTTCAACTCGGCGCTCCATTCCTATCTGATCCTGGAATTTTCCAAGTCCGAGCGGGTGACGATGGACGTGGGCTTTTACTACATGGCGAACGCCGCCGGGCGGCTTTTGGGCACGCTTCTTTCGGGCCTTTGCTACCAGCTTGCCGGGGTCGCGGGCTGCCTTGCTATGGCGGCGGTGATGGCGGGGCTAAGCTGGCTTGCCGCGCTGAGGCTCTCGCGGCGGCATCCACAAACTGCGTGAGACCTCCGCGGCGTTAACCAAAGCTTAGGAATCACCCGAATACGGTTGACCCGTCACATATCACAAAAGCGAGTACCCATGGGCATCGTTACCAGTTGGACTGACCTTGTCGACACTGTCGAAGCACGTTTCCCCGAAATCAACCGCCGAACGCTGATGGCGAACGAAGGCGATATTGCCGCGCTGATCATGCACCTGTCGGCGGTGCACGACCTTACCTTTGCCGAGGCGGCCGAGATGGTTGCTTTCCGGGTGCCGCAGTATCTGGAACCGCAACGCCTGAGCGCCTGATCGTGAGATAGGGCTTGCGGTTGCGCTTGGGGCCTGCGAACCAGAGCAGGCCATGATCAAGCTCGACATCCTTTCCGATCCGATCTGCCCCTGGTGCTATATCGGCAAGACCCATCTGGACCGCGCGCTGGAGGCCCATGCCGACCACCCGTTCCAGATCGAGTGGCATCCGTTCCAGTTGAACCCGGAAATGGCGCCCGAAGGCATGGACCGGCGGGCCTATCTGGAAGGCAAGTTCGGCGGCAAGGCGGGCGCGGACGAGGTCTATGGCCGGATCGCCGAAACGGCGAAGGCCGCGGGCCTTGACCTGGCGCTGGACGCCATCGAGCGGACACCCAACACACTGGACGCGCATCGCCTGATCCATTGGGCCGGGCTGGAGGGGCGGCAGACCTTCGTCGTCTCGCGGCTTTTCAAAGCCTATTTCGAAGAGGCCCGCGATATCGGCGACCATGGCGTTTTGCTGGACATCGCGGAAGAGGCGGGCCTTGACCGGGCGATGATTGAGCGGCTTTTGCAAAGCGACGCGGACAGCGAGAATATCCGCGCCCGCGACGCCCACGCGCGCGAACGCGGCGTGACGGGGGTGCCGACATTTGTCGTTGCGAACCAGCACGTTGTCCCCGGCGCTCAGCCGCCAGAGCTGTGGGAAAAAGTGATCGAGGAGTTGACGGCCCAGCAAAACGCGGAGCCGACGTGACCTGCCTTGGGGCGTGTGACCAACGCCGATGACCGATCAAAAACCCGCCATTTCCCAGACTGAGCTGGTTGCGCTTTTGGCCATGCTGTCCGCGACCGTGGCGTTTTCCATGGACGCCATGTTGCCGGCGCTTCCCGACATCGGCGCGGCGCTGAGTCCCGACGATGTGAACCGCGCGCAACTTGTCCTTGGAACCTTTGTCCTTGGCATGGGGGCGGGCACGTTTTTCACCGGCCCCCTGTCGGATGCTTTCGGACGAAAACCCATCGCCGTTATCGGCGCGATTGTCTATTCGATCGCGGCCCTTGTCGCCGCGCTGGCCCCAAGCCTGGAAACGATGCTGATCGCGCGGTTCGTTCAGGGCGTGGGCGCGGCGGGGCCGCGCGTGGTCGCCATGGCGATTGCGCGCGATCTGTTCAGCGGGCGGCGCATGGCGCAGATCATCAGTTATGTGATCTTCGTCTTTACGCTGGCGCCCATCTTTGCCCCCACCATCGGCTGGCTGATTGCCTGGGCGTTCGGCTGGCGAGCGATCTTCCTGAGTTTTGCTGTCTTCTCGATCGTCTCGATGGCGTGGTTGCTGCTTCGGCTGAACGAAACGCTTGCGCCCGAGAATGTCCGCCCATTCCGCGTGTCAATGCTGGTATCCGGTACGCGCGAGGTGTTCCGCAGACGGCAGGTCGTTCTGGCGATGATCGTGCAAACGCTGATCTTTTCGATCCTCTTTGCCTGCCTCGTCTCGAGCCAGCAGATCATCGGAGAGGTGCTTGGCGCGGGCGATCAGTTCGCGCTGTGGTTCGGGTTCATGGCGCTTCTGGCCTCGGGCGCGAGCCTTGTGAATGCGCGGATCATTATGGCGGTGGGGATGCGCGACGTGGTGAAATACGCGCTTTTGGTCCACGGTTGCTTCTCGGCGCTGTTCCTTGTGGCGCAGCTGCTGGGGCTGCTGCCGCCTGCCCTTGTCTTTCCGGTCACCTTCCTGTGGCTGACGTCGAATTTCTATCTGGCGGGTTTCGGGCTTGGAAACATGAACGCGCTGGCGCTGGAGCCGATGGGGCATATGGCGGGACTGGCGACTTCGATCATCACGGCGCTGGCAACCATCGGCGCGGCGGCTCTGTCGGCGCCGATTGGATTGGCGTACGACGGGACCGCTGTGCCCCTGACAGCGGGTGTCCTTGTGCTTGCATTCCTGGCCTATGGACTGGTGTGCAAGCTCAATGAACCAGAGCTTGTAGAGGCTGCCTAGGCATGTCCGACCGATTTAGCCAGATTGCCGTTTCGCGAACGCGTGCGCTGACGCAAAGCTACCTCCACCCAGCCTTATTTCAAAACCGTCGGGGGTGAAGGGTTACTTAACGCCGCTGCATTTGCCCATCAGCGCTTTGTCGCATCGTCAGGTGTCGCCCTGCCCCCAATCGGCGGCCTGCATTTCGCGCAAGCGACTGGCGGTGCGCTCGAATTCGAAGCTGCCTGTCCCTTCGATGTAGAGCCGCTCGGGCACGTCGGCGGCCGACGCGATCAGTTTCACCCGCGCCTCGTAAAGCGCATCGACCAATGTCACGAAGCGGCGCGCCTGGTTGTAGTTCTCGGAGGAGAGCCGCGGGATATCGTCGAGAATGAGAACGCGCACCGCATCGGCCAAGGCAAGGTAATCCGCCGGGCCGAGGGGCTGGCCGCAGAGGTCATAGAAACTGGCGCGCGCGACGCCGTTTGCGAAATGCGGCAATTCGACGATGCGCCCCCGAACATAGAGATCGAGCGGTTCTTCACTTCCGCCCGAGAAGTCATTCCAGATGGCATCGAGGGCCGCGCGCGCATCCGCATCCGCCGGGTGGAAATAGACCTGCTCGCCCGCAAGCCTGTCCTGACGATAGTCCTTGGGCGAGGCCAGTTCGTGGACCACCAGCCGGGTCTTGATCAGCTCGATGAACGGCAGGAACAGGTCGCGGTTCAACCCGTCCTTGTAAAGGTCATCCGGCACCCGGTTCGACGTGGTGACGACTGTGATGCCGTCTTCCATCAGAAGATCGAACAATCGTCCCACCAGCATCGCGTCGGTGATGTCGGTGATCTGCATCTCGTCCAGGCAAAGAAGCCGCAGGTCCGTGCCGATGTCGTCCGCCACCGGCAAGAGCGCGTCATCGACGCCGGTCTTGCGTGCTTCGTGGAGCTTGGCCTGCACCTCTTGCATGAAGGCGTGGAAGTGCACGCGCCGCCCGCCCGCGACCTCGTGAAACATGTCCATCAGCATCGACTTGCCGCGCCCGACGCCACCCCAGAGATAAAGGCCCCGGATGGGCTCGGGCTTTTTCGCGAAGAACCCTTTGAACCTGCTGCGAGGTGTGATGGCAAGCCCGGCGGCGATCCGGTCGAATTCCGGCAGAACGGCACTTTGCGCGTCATCGGCTTCGAGCGCGCCCGCGGCGATCCGGGCCTGGTACATGTCGGTCACGGCACCCATGGCGTCACGAAGCGGCTTGGGCCGAATTTTGCAAGTGAAAACAGGTGAGCGGGCCTGAAAAGGTATTCGTTTTTTGCATGTCGGGATTGCCAATCTGTCAGTTTTCCCAAGCAGGAGGCGCTCCTATTTCGTCACCAAAGGAGTTATTCACATGACAAAGTATGATCTTTCTTCCATCGACCGTGTTGCCATCGAACGCCGCGCACGCCGCCTGCGTGCCGAATACCTGGCAGGTTTTTTCAGCCGGAAGTCGCGCTAAGCGACCTTCCGCCTGAGCGAAAGACAGGGTAAGGGGCGGCATGTCTGACCGCCCTGTTATCCGCCTGAAACCCAAGATCGATCCGCGCCCCATCCGGCGCGGTTTTCCGTGGGTGTATGCCAACCAGCTGGTCACCGACCGGCGTACCAAGGCGCTTGAGCCAGGCAGTATCGCCCTGCTGGAAGACGACGACCGTCGCCCCTTGGGCACCGCGATCATCAACCCCAAGTCCAAGATCATTGCCCGCCTGCTGGACAGCGACGGCGCGGCCCGGATCGATGCCGACTGGTTCCGGGCGCGCATTCGGCACGCCCTGGACCTGAGAGAGACGCTTTACGACACCCCCTATTATCGCATGATCCATGCCGAGGCCGACGGTCTGCCGGGCACCGTGGTGGACCGGTTCGGCGACACGGTTGTGATCCAGCCGAATGCCGCCTGGATCGAGGCGCGGCTGGACGTTTTCGTCAATGTGCTGAGCGATGTGACGGGGGCCATGACAGTCGTGAAGAACGCGCAAGGGCGCGCACGTGGGTTGGAAGGGCTGGATGACGCGTCCACCATTCTGCGGGGCGCGGTGTCAGGCCCCCTGCCCGTTCCGATGAATGGCGCGACCTATCTGGCCGATGTGGTAGGCGGGCAAAAGACGGGGCTGTTTTTTGACCAACGCCCGAACCATGCCTTCGTCGCGCGGCTGTCGCGGGGGCGCGATGTGCTTGATGTGTTTTCGCATGTCGGCGGCTTTGCTTTGGCGGCGCTGGCGGGTGGCGCGCGTTCGGCGCTGGCCATCGACGGCTCAGCCCCGGCGCTGGAACTGGCTGTGGGCGGCGCGGAGTTGACGGGGGTCGCGGATCAGTTCGAGACCCGGAAGGCGGATGCCTTCGACGCGCTGACCGAACTTGCCGGAGAGGGTCGCCGGTTCGGATCGGTCATCTGCGACCCACCTGCCTTCGCACCGTCGAAGAACGCGCTGGAGGCCGGACTGCGGGCCTATGAAAAGGTCGCCCGCCTTGCCGCGCATCTGGTCGAACCGGGCGGTTTCCTGACGCTCTGTTCCTGCTCGCAGGCAGCGGGGCTCGCCGCGTTTCAAACCGCCTGTCAGCGAGGCCTTGGCCGCGCGGGGCGCAGCGCGCAACTTGTTCGGACGGGGTTTGCCGGGCCCGACCATCCACGGCATCCGGCGCTGGAGGAAAGCGGCTACCTGAAAGCCTTGAGCTATCGACTGTCATGAAGGTTCTGATCGACGCCTGCGTTCTTTACCCGACGGTCCTGCGCGAGCTTGTGATCGGGCTGGCCAAGACCGGTGCGTTCACGCCGCTTTGGTCGGAACGCATCCTTGAGGAATGGCGCCGCGTTGCGCGGCGGAACGGTGAGGTGGATGTCGCGATTGCGGAAGGCGAGATTGCGCTTCTGAAGGCCGCTTTTCCTGACGCACTGGTCGCGCCGGGCCCAGAGACGGAAGCCCGTCTGACCCTGCCCGACCCAAGCGATATCCATGTGCTGGCCGCCGCGATCGATGGCAAGGCGGACGCGCTTTTGACATTGAATGTCAAAGACTTCCCGACCAACACCCTGTCACAGCATGCCATCCTGCGCCGCCATCCGGACGAGTTCCTGCTGGAGGCGTACCATGGCAGCGCCGATACCGTTCGGCAGGTGGTGGACGCCGTTCTGTCCCGCGCGGCGGAGCATGGGATCGACACCAGCAACCCGCGTGCGCTTTTGAAGCGAGCCCGACTGCCGCGGCTGGCGAAAGCGCTTTTTGCCTGAGGGACAGAGCGCCTTCCCGGCGCTCTTTCAATGCTTACGTCTCGGCGACCGCCGCCCAGCGCGCTTCCAGCTTTTCGATCGCGGCGATCCGGTCCCCGGTCTTGGGATGGCTCATCAGCCAGACCGGCATGCCGCCGCCCACACCGGTCAGTTTTTCGAGCTTCCTAAACAACGACTTCTGCGGCTCGGTCCCGATCCCCGATTTCACAAGCAGCGCGGAGGCATAGGCGTCGGCCTCGTACTCGTCGTTCCGCGACAGCCGCGCGGCCAGAAGCGTAGTCAGGAAATTGGCGATATAGACGCCGATCCCCGGCAGGAAGCGCCCGAGGATCATCGCAAGCGCGGCCCGGATCGCGTTTTGGCCGGAAAAGTCGATCATCCGGCGGCGCGAATGCCCAAGTGCGACGTGACCCAGTTCATGGGCGATGACGCTGGCCATTTCTTCGCCCGTCACTTCGCCCGCGCGGTACTTCTGATAAAACCCGCGTGTGAGGAAAATGCGTCCGTCGGGTGCAGCGAGGCCGTTCACCGGTTCAACTTCATAAAGATGCACGCGAATGCGCGGCAGATCGAGCGCCGCTGCCATCTTGTCGGTCAGCGCCTTCAGGCCCGGGTCCACAAGTTCCGAGGACTTCTGATCCAGCTCGGACTTCGTGCGCCAAGCCGAAAACTTGTACATCACCAGCGCATAGGCAATCGCCAGAAGAATTGGAGTGAATTTCAACATGACCCTTATATGGGGCGCGGTAGCGGGTCCGGCAACGCTTTAGCCCAAAACCCGCATGCCCCGCGTCAGCCCTTCGAGCGTGAGCGGCACCATGCGTTCGGGGTCGATGATTTCGCGGATCATGTGTGTGGATTGCGTGTACTGCCAATGCGCTTCGGGCATCGGGTTGATCCAGAGAAAATCCGGCCATTGCGCGCGGGCGCGGCGAAGCCAGACCTCGCCCGCTTCTTCGTTCCAATGCTCGTTCGCGCCACCCGGCACGGCGATCTCGTAGGGCGACATCGAGGCGTCGCCGACGAAGATGCACTTCCAGGCCGGGCCGAAGCGGTTGAGGACGTCCCATGTGGGCGTGCGCGCGTTCCACCGGCGGCGATTTTCGCGCCAGACGCCTTCGTAGAGGCAGTTGTGGAAATAGAAGTGGTCCATGTGCTTGAATTCGGACCGCGCCGCCGAGAAGAGTTCTTCGACCATCTCGACGTAGGGGTCCATCGACCCGCCGATATCGAGGAACAGAAGTACGCGCACCGCGTTCCGCCGCTCGGGTCGGGTCTGAACGTCAAGATAGCCATGCTCGGCGGTGGCGCGAATGGTGCCGTCGAGGTCCAACTCGTCCGCCGCGCCTTCGCGCGCCCATTGCCGAAGCCGCTTCAGCGCTACCTTGATCGTGCGCGTCCCGATCTCGCGGGTGTCGTCGAGATCACGGAATTCCCTGCGGTCCCAGACCTTTACGGCACGTTGATGGCGCGATTTGTCCTGCCCGATGCGGATGCCTTCGGGGTTGTAGCCATAGGCGCCGAAGGGTGATGTGCCGCCCGTCCCGATCCATTTCGAGCCGCCTTCGTGGCGCTTTTCCTGTTCGCGCAGCCGCTCGCGGAGCTTCTCCATCAGCGCTTCGAAGCCGCCCGCGGCCTCGATCTCGGCCTTTTCCTCCTCTGTCAGGAACTTCTCGCTGATCTTCCGCAGCCAGTCCTCGGGGATCTCCACCATTTCCAGCACCGCTTCGACCGGAATGGTCTCGACTCCCTGAAAAGCCTCCTGAAAGGCGCGGTCGAAACGGTCGAGATGCGCTTCGTTCTTCACCAGCGCGGTGCGCGCGAGGTAATAGAACCCGTCGATGTCATACGTTAGCAGATCGGCGGCCAGCGCTTCGAGGAAGTTCAGGAACTCGCGCGGGCTTGCGGGCACGCCCGCTTTTCGCAATGCCTCGAAGAACGGCAGGAACATCAGGCCGCGAGCCGCTCGATCAAGAGCGTCAGAAAGAAGCCCGCCAGCATCAATGCAACCGCATAGCCGAACGCATATTGCGCCATGTCCAGCCGGTTGCCGTTGCGTTTCTTCGCGGTCCTGATGCCGATGATAACGCCGGCGATCCCGAATATCAGTACGATCATGTGGGCGCTTGTAACCCACCTCGGCTTCTGGGGGAAATGGCCAATATCTCGGACACGCGGGCGCGCACCTCGCGGTCCGTCCCGAAGCCGTAGCGACCCCAGGCGAGCGCCTCGCGGCGCGCTTCGGCCGAGGCGGCAGTCCGGTTTTGGAGCGCCAGCGCTTCGGATTTGACGAGCAGCATCAGCGACAGAAGCGACGCATTCTCGGCCTGGCGCACGGTCGCGAGGTTCTGGTTGATCAGTTGCTCGGCGATCTCGGCGCGACCGGCAGAGAGTTGAAAGGCCGCGACCTGAAGCGCAACATGAGCTTCCTGAATCCGGGCATCGGGGCGGCTTTGATAGATCGTGCCCGCGGCCAGGAAGGACTTGAGCGCCAGTTCGGGGTCGGTGGACAGACTGTTCCGCCCCAGAAGATAGTAGGAAAACGCCAGCCGTGGATCGCTGGGACCCGCTGCCATGGCGAGACCGACGGCGCGTTCTGCGGCCGCTTTCCGTCGCGTGGCGGAACTGCGGGGGCTTGCCGCCTGCCCGATGGCGCGATCCCAGGCGCCAAGCCGGGGTGCGGGCGGTGCGATGCCGGCCGGGCCGCCCTGCGGGTTCATGCGCGCGATGATTTCCGGCACGCGCGCCGCCACCTGCTGGCGCGTCATGCCGGTGCGCAATGCCGGATCATAGGCCGCGCGCAAGATAAGCATGTCATAGCCGGTCAGAACGGTATGGAAGTTGTCGTCATTGAAGACCGACGTGTTCAGGCGATAGATGTCGTTGACCGGACCCAACCCTTGGGCGATTTCCTCGTGTAGGCAATCGCGCGCCTCTTGCGGGCTGACGTCATTCGGCAAAAAGACGGCGAAGCTGTTCCGTTCGGTGAGCCGGTTCCAGAACGTTTTCGGGTCGTTCCTTCGGGCGCGGTATTCGTCCCAACTACTGACATTGGGGCGGACGAAACAGGCCGCCGTCGGCGCGACGCCTTGGATCTGGCGACGCGGCATGGCTTCGACGGTGATGGTGGCGGGTTCATCGGACGTCACGCGCGAGATGGGCAGGCCGGCCTCGCGCCGGAGCCGCCCGATCAGTTTGTCGAGGTCCGCGCTGAGCGTCGGTTGCGCCTTGCCGATGATGCGGACCGTCATCGGGCCTTCAAGACGCGTGAAGACGGGCATCGGGTCGCCGTTTTCCAGTTGAAACGTCAGGTCCAGGAAATCGCGGGCGATCCGGGCGTTCGACGCCTGCGGTGCCGTTGGTGCTGTTTGGGTAAAAAGGCGCATCGGCGGCAGTTCGGCTTGGGGCGTCGCCAGTTGTTCGGGCGACGCCAGGCGCGATGTTTGTTGACCTCCGCATCCCGCCAGGAACAGGGCGATCGGAAGAAGCGTCCACTTCATGCAGGCCTCGCATATTTGATGAAGGGTGTAAGCGTGCCGATCGCCCTGTTCCTGGCGGGATGCGGAGGTCAACAAACATCGCGCCTGGCGTCGCCCGAACAACTGGCTACGCCCCAAGCCGAAC
>JAAUYH010150007.1_pt1 | contig 14390 bp, 9 predicted proteins | sample 7278061 | NCBI WGS metagenome assembly JAAUYH01 (sample SAMN14350203, study PRJNA611818) | marine sediment metagenome | isolation source: surface marine sediment (0.6m) | place: French Polynesia: Moorea | collected 2018-08
ACCAGAAGTAGCACGCAAGACGTTGGATCCGGCATGTAACTCAACAAATTCGAAGCGATCGTTAACTGTGCGTTCACTGAACATGATCACCTCCGAGAACTTGCCGCCTCCGACTGCAACACGGTCCCCGATGCTCAGATCGGACATCTGCTTCTGTCCGCCCCCTTCAATTGTTACTATCGCCGCAGCTGGGAAGCAGGGCCGCGCCCTCACGCTCAATTGCATGACTGCGAACAAGGGGGCGAACATACATATCTTCATCATGTTGGTTGAAACCATTGTTGTGGTAGCAGGTGTTTCTGATGCCGCCAGGGTGGAAAGTTGGGCTTAAGTACTGCCAAGGGAATGTTGGCAAACCCTCTCGAATACATGCAAAAGTTAGGATTCTACGTTTATGTCCGTTTCTGTGATATTTTTCGAGCGGTCATTCACTCCGTCTCAAAGATTCATTCTGATTACTGTACGCATCTTGCTTATACCGCATGAATCTGGCTCCATAGAACTATCATGTAGCACTGCCGGGTGTCATATGCAATCTCGGTTTCAATTTTTGCATCGTCTTGCTTTTGTTGGGTGTTATGTAGAATCGGATTTGCAATCGTCTCACTGTACCCTTTTTCGTTGGCTACACGAGCATAATGGATTTTGCCACGGTGCTATTATTGAAGCGCGGGCCAGTACGGCCCAGTTGTATAACTTGAGATTAGGGTACCCTTTTTCAACGGTACGGTGTGACACTGTACTCATTATATTACTGATTAATACTCCATTGTGTACAGATTGAGGATGAGTGATGAAATAATACAGTAATTAGACAATAAGCTGAATTAAAGAAAATAATGGAAACATCGGTCCGGGCAGAAGCTAAGGTAAGTTGAACAACACTCTCGCGAACGAGTAATCTGTTTAAATTTGTACTAGTCATGAGAGATATAAGTCCACTGAGCGTTATGTCGAACACTATCCATCAAATCTTGGTATCTCAGGTTACTCAATTTGGAGAGTTGTTATAGTAACATATTACCATGCGTTTTTCATTCAAGAAATCAAAATTAGAAGTTGAGGATGGTAGTTAAGCCTAATTACCTCTATAAAATAGGAACGATGCACCCACAAGAAGAAGCCATGTGAACTGAAATTGGAGGTAGCACGAATTGTACGCTATCATATGTCTGCAACTGCATTGGGTTACATCCTTCAACAATGGAGCCCAGAAATTTTCTTCACTGTTCAAAGCAGCCTGAGAACCTGTCACGAAAATTCCAGATACCACGCTTTCAACAGGGTGGACATTTCCTTTCGCAATCGAGCGGACTGGTTAATTTTTTCATTCGCCTCATTCATTTCAGCGCCTTTGAAGCTTTCTCAAAACATTTTATTATTTCTCTTGCATAGCAATCAGATCGTTGGTCGCGAAAATACTACTAATGTTCGAATGAGTAGACTAGAACGATTAATGCTATGAAGAAAGTACATAATGTCGCTTCACTTGGATAACGAAAAATAATTGAAGCAGAACAATAGATTTGAGGGGAAAACACTATTCTCTCCTTGTGGATGTATTTCCCTACAAAGTACTATTCAGCCTGTCCCAAGCCATGTAATTGTCTATCTTTTTCTTTGTAATGCCGATACTTTGTTTCTAGGTTGAAGCTGGGTGTCATATGAGTTAGATAAGGCCTTTCTTGATGCAAGAAAAGTTCTTTCCTCGTCCAGAAAATTTAACATTTTCAATATTGCTGTTATTCAACGGCTATACAGGAATGCATGTAAGGCATCTTTATGCCGTTTTGAAATTTCAACAAATACCCTAGTGTCAGCATTTAGTATTTTAATTAGAATTTTAATTGTTACAGATTGTAGGCTTTTATTGGCTAGAATCTACCTTACGCTGATTCAGCAACTAATCGCTCTCTGAGCAGAGAAAAGTCTTTATAAAGTCGACTGGCTTCGACTTTTTGGTCAGCCAGCTACCAACTACCACAGAAACCACTACCTCCAGCACCCCCCCCACGTCCACGCCTATCTGTATCTCCATTCAATAGCGGGGCGGGGTGTGTCAGCGGGTAGTTTCACCTTTCTTCATCAACACATTCACCTCGAAGAAGACGAAGAAGACCGTAGAAGCTCCCTAACGCCGAGGCCATGGACGCACGCCTGAACCGCAGTAGACGAAAGGGCCGAGTCACGCTGGCCGAGCAGGCGACACAGAGAACAAGCTGCGCTCACCCACGCCAACAAGAACCAAGCCCACAGCACTACCCGTGCCGAAGCGAATTCTACCTCGCTGAAGCACTGTGAGTACACACTCGCATATCGACCGCCGGCTTCGTAATACAACACGCAACAATTGCTTTGCAGGATATCTTCGATCGAAAGTTAGCGTAGGGTTTTCTCAGTCTTAGTTCGGTCTTTGTAAAGCGTGAGTGTACTCTACAGGCAGATGTAGAATAATACAATGAATTTGGGCCGTTCGGTACTGTTTAGACAATTAACTTCAGAATTTTGAGTAGAGATGTTTCTTGCTAGAAGAGGCATTTAATAATAATAATAATAATAATAATAATAAACGGCTCGTTAGTAGTGTATGGTCGTATCTCTTCCCAATAACGAAGCTACAGTGCTCTTTATTTCGCTATTTTTCACAGTTCAAAATTTCAAGAAGCAGCTATTGAAGCGAATAGGTCGCTTCTGTAGAATGCTGTATCTCGTCGTACTGGATCCGGTTAGGTAAATCTTTCCAGATAGAAACTTAAAATCATGAGAAAAAGCGCCATATAAAACACGAACTTACGCTCACTCTAAACGCAGCAGCTGAAACGTGCCAATGTAAATCATGCAAATCATGTAAATCAGTACAATTCTTTTGAATATCACATTTTCAGCACTTAAAGTCACAATAATTTATTCACGTACTCGCTGAATTCTTTGCCTCAGCTCCCTGTGTTGGTACGTTTCTCTCACGTGCCATGTACTGGACATACCATCGAATGATTTGTTTAATGTCGAAAGCTGATATAAGGAATTCTTCCGGAAACGGTTCGTCGTGGCGTTCTGAAAAAGGCATTTTAATTGATTATCGCAGTTCCTCCACGATAAGCATGAGTTCATAGGAATTTTGAATATGTTATTTTTTATCGCGATGCTCCATTACTCAACACATACCACTTTGCCCTTCGCATATAAATATGAATTCACTTCGCTCAAATGTTTCATGCAACATCGGGCGTTAGACTTTTCCTCACAAAGAATCCGACCGAAGGAGTTCTGGTATGCCCGCGCACGCAATGGAAACATAAATAAGGACAGAGTCGACACCAGGTGGAATTTCTTGCAAGAGAGTTTTAAGAATGATTGATTTGAGGAATCTTTCGTCAAGACGAAATCTATTCGAAGATTTCATTTTTCCCCAGGCTATCGAAGTTGGATACTGTAAATATTTTTTTCAATCACTCGACACTTAATTAGATTGAAGACTTAGAGTGTGAATGACTAAATCAAGAGGCGATTTAGATTTTGTTTCTTGTAAGATCGGTTGTAGCGAAGTCCATATAATGCTTCTTCCCTGTCTTCGAATACCCTATCGTGGATCTTTTCTTGTCCTAACTTGGTCGTTGAAATTTTCTTAATTGCCCTCCCGAAATACCCTACCAAAAAGTTGATGTGCCTGACGATCTCTTCATCACAGTTGTCAACGGATTTATTTCGTTGAAGTAGTGAACACAGCTTCTACTCGATTCAAATTGACGATAAGTGACTCCAGCAACGCTTTTATGCTTATCGTCAGTACGACCACTTGATTTCATATCTGCGGTAATCAGACGGCTGATAGAACGTGTTTGACGAAGTCTAACATGTATTTTCTCGTACAAATTTCATTTACTACATCTCAGTTTTAATGGGAAGTAAACGAGGAGCCAATCTTATGCTCATCTCTGAATTTCCTTTTCTTTCGATTCGTTCGCCGTTCAATTTTCCCCACAAGCCAAGAATAGGTAACATGAAAAGGGTTGTGAACGTTGACAGTGACGACTTAACGGGATTGAGCCAGGATGAACCTAATGTGAAGGTATTGAACTTAAGCCTGACAAAGTTAAAAAATATGGTGAAAAAGCCTAGCTCGAAAATTTTGCTTTTCAGCTCTAAGAAACAGAACTAAGCAAGGAACCAGAAATTGAGTTGCATAATCCACATTTAAAACGAATACTGAGTAAATACGGTACTGTAGTTCGCAATGAATTACCACCTGCTTTGCCGCCGCACAGAAATTTTGATTATGAGATTGAAACTGAAAAAACCAGAGCTGCCTCAAAGGCCATTGTATCAACTGTCTCCCGTCGAGTTGAAAGCAATGCGATTGTAAGTACAGGAGTTGTTGAGCAAACGAAACATAAGTCTAAGTAAGTCTTTCTATGGTGCACCGCTTTTCTTCGTCAAGGATGGAAACAAACCATTGCGAGGCGTCGTCGATTACCGAGGTTTAAATAGAATTACAAAGAAGAACAACGCATCTCTTCATCGTTCGGACGAGATACTTGATTTGTTGAGAAAATCTTAAGTGTTTTGCCAAAGTGAGTCTCAAAAAAGGCTTCCATAAGATTGGAGTGAAGCCAGGAAATGTCGGAAAGACTGCGTTCAATACTAAGTACGGTCAATTCGAATATCTTGTGATGTCAATGGGATAATGTACTGCACCTGATGAATGGTATCGCTATGACTTCTTGGATGTGTTTATGGTCATTTACATGAATGATTTGACGATATTCAGCAAGAATGAAAAATCGCATATCCAGCATTTCATCACTGTCTTATCCCGTCACAAAGATCACAAGTTGTATGTGTCAGCGAAAAAATGCGAATTTAAGAGGTCTGAAATTTCTTTCTCGGAACGATCGTCTGGAACAAAAGAATCAAAGCCGATTCTAGAAAAGTTGCAGGACTAGGACAATGGCCGAAATCTACTACTTCGACAGACTTGAGAAGTTTTATGAGTTTTCTGCAATTCTTTCGGCGTTTCATTCAGGACCTTTTTCCGTTTACAACACCTGTAACATATATGACAAAGAAGGGGGAGGAAATTCAAAAACAGGATAGCGGCTGTGGTAAGGCTTTTGAATCTATAAAGAATACAATCACAAGTGCTCCAATTCTTGTTGCACCAAATTGGCAGAAATTTTTCCCACGACATGTAGATGCATCATATACAGCTGTTGCTGGTACATAATATCAACTTGATGAAATTGGACAAGAGAGCTTGATTACGTTCTTCTCAAAGAAGTTAATTCTACTTGAATAAAATTACACTACAAATGACTGGGAACTATTGGAGTTCATAATTTTTACTGAAATTCAGATGTTACCTGGAAAGATCGAACTTCGAAAATTTTACGCACAATCAAGTGCTGAAGAAGTTTTTTATAAAACCAAGGTTGAACAGAAGAGAATCAAGGTGGCTCGAGACTTTCGTGAACGTAAAGGTCTATTCAATAAATATGAAACTGAAAAGATTCTTGTACTAGGGGATGCACTGTCAAGAGCTTTTCACGTGTCCGTAAAGAATTTCGTAGTATTGAAAATCGATTTAAAAGAAGTCACATATGTCTAGGACACTGAGAATTGCCATAGAGCTGTCCAGAGGGGAATAAAAGGTGAGGAAATACCAGAAAAAAATGTTGAGCAACAAGGTTAAGAGGCTACTTATCTTGTTTCCCTGAGATGGAGAAAATCTCTTCTATGAGGCGAAGATTTGTGCCTCACTTACGACACTATCTACAGTTTTGAATTTATCTCATAATGCTTAAACTGCAAGTTATTTTGGATATTTCAAGAGACTGTCAAGATTGAAGTATTCTTATTGGAACCGGAAGGCAAGAGATATCAAAAATTGTGTGCAGATTTTTTTAGTTTTCCAGCAGAAGAAAGATCAAATGGGAACGAAACTCACTGATCCTACTCCATTAGAAGTTTCCGAAAGACGTAGGATTCATTATCAGTTGATTGCATCATTGAACTACCAAAGGCAAAAAATGGGTTTCACTGCATTACAACTTATGTTGATCGGCAATCAAGACGAGTAAATTTCAAACGATCAAAAGATTCAGATACTGCTGTTGATGCTGCAAATTCGTTCTTCAATAATGTGTTCAAGGTTTTTGATTTACCGTACAGCACAGTCTCCGACCGTGATCCGAAGTCTACCCCAAAGTTCTGAAAAAAAATTGAAGGAAATTTCTGGTGTGCAATTGAAAATTTATTCAAATCTTATGCGCAGAGTAACGGTTCCTCTGAAATTATGAGTAGAATAGTTGGGAAATATTTAAGATGCTACTGCAATTATCATCAGAATAAGCGGCATGAATTACTGCCAGAGGCCGAGTTTGACTATAATTCGGCTGTAGTTGAAAACATGGGAATGACTGCTTTCGAAATCGATCAGGGCTGGAATCCGAAGTCACCATTAGGTATGCTGTCGAATATCGATATATAGAAAGAGACGGCTACTGAATTCAAAGATTGCATGAAGGCAACTTTTGGTAATGCAAAATTTGCTTATCAACTAGCCTAAGCAGATCAAAGTGCGAAAATAAGTTTGAAATACAAAACGCTTCAATATAAATCTGGTGAAAAGCTATGGCATGCAATTCATTATTTAAGGATACATATTCGAAGGCTCAGAAATCAAATAATTAGTTTTGAGAGAGATTAAGACCATTTCATTTTCTTGAAATTGTTGGGAAAATGCTGTGAAATTAGACCTTCCCTCGCATATCAAGATTCAGGACGTCGTCTGTATCATGCATACCGAACAGTTCTTGGAACAGCAATATGAAAATTTAGCACCAGTCACGAGAAGACCTGATACCGTACCAATCCATCGCAATATCGAGTTTACGGCAGAATGAATACTAAAACATAGAAGAGAGGGAAGAGGATATCAGATCTTATGAGGAAACATGACCTGAGGCATGATGCGGAGTGTCAACCAATGAGAGATTTTTTCGATCAAGACAGAAATACGAATGAAAAATTCTTGTAATACATTCAGAAGAAGAGTATGCTGCATCATCTAAACAAGAAAAATGAATAGTCATATTCCAATGTCATAAGTTCAGTTCATTTCGAATACTGATACTTTTATACTCGATTTTTCTACTGCCAATTGAATTTCTAGGAATTAACCTCGCTCTTTGATTTGAATTTTATACATAAATTAGAGCAGCCAAGATGGTGCAGTGGATGACAATGGAGTTAGAAAAAATTTCCACCCGTCACTCAAACTATTACTCAGCATTACTGGAGGATGCAAATAGTGCGCCCTGAATGACTTTGATAAATGTTACCTTCAAATTTGTTTAGCTGGGAAATTGGAAAGAAGTTATCAAACGGAAAAGCTCCGTAGAGGTGTACGATTTGAGATATCCAACGTGTGAGACACTTCTGTTTCATCTCATGGTCGTCGCAGTGTGAGGCTCAAAGGCGTCTCAAAATTGTGGGTCGGCATAGCAGAAAGGCGTTATGCTTGACCCTTCTCACCAGCCAGTTTCTTACTCTGCGCGAAGCAATTCTTTCATGCGACTCCCAATTGATTACGTAATATTCCTAGTCGTGTAGCAGTTAAGTCATGAAAATTGAAGAAACTAGTTTACCTTCTCTTTATGAATTTGATTTATTTCCGAATTGAAGCGTCAATATATGTCGGCAATAGACGCAGAAAGAAGTGGAGTACGAGATGAAGTTTTGGCTCGTCACAATTGAGTAACGAATATTGGCGAAACACTCTGGTAAATGATCAACAGCTTGGACAGGAATAAAGTTGTGATTGTTTTGAGTTACTGCACGAGAGAAAATCTACTAAATAAGTTCTTTATGTAGAGATGTCAATTTCACAATTGACTTTGCTGAGTCATTGTAATTCCTCTGCTACCCATCCTGAGATCGCCACTTACATGCTATTTATTACTTGTTCCGGTTCTATATGTCTCCTGATTTCGTCCTGATCAATCTTCGCTGTGTGTGCAAAAAGGGATAGCAGAGTCAAATGAATTAACAACGATCATTTATTATCTGAAAGGAACTCGTACTCGTAGCTAACTGTAAGAGTATAATTGTAAACGAAGAGTCTGAATTCCAAACTTATTGTATTTCTCGGAATTTTAAGAGTACGATGAAAATAAGAACACCTTAATTAAACTGCTCACTGTAATGCTCAGGTCTGAAAAGAGTACGGTACCGTACTGAAATGGCATACATTGTGAAACTGTCACAATATTCATAGGTACAAGTCCCCCGTTCTATAAGTCATATTGCATTCGAGCTAGCTTTCAGTGGAAAAGTTCTGTGAATTCAGTTGAATGCATTGAAACAGTTTATTGTGCGCTAACACGGAACTACACTCCAAAATAGAGATCAACCCACCGTCGACCACTGTCCTTGACGGCACTTTGCCAGCGCATGCAATTAACGTAGAAACAGAAAAGCGCAATTATGGACCAATGCGGCAGACACAAAAGTAAGAGCGAACATGCTGCCACTAGCAATTAGATACCCGGGATGTTCTAACATTTGTTTATTCACGATAATCTATCAATCGAGTTATGACACAGCAGTTTCGAATCGTTTCACATCGAAGTCTATTCCAAATACCATACATCCACGCTGCGGACATGCGCAGGTCCATTCGATACATATAAACGGGAGTCCCATTCTCCATCAAATCCACACCGCGTTCAATAATTCCTCGCTGGTATCGTTGTTTGATAAGAGCTATAAGGCCAGAGTCGAGAGGTTGAAGTATTGTTGCTGTTCGTTTTGGTAGGAATCGGACAATCACGAAATGTAATATTTGGATACCTGAGTGCTGCCCATGCTATGACGCATTGTCAATTAGCTTTAGAATCTTCTGTCCGGTTGTTTTGTCAAAATAATAGCTAACTTGATGTAAGGAAATTGCGTGTGTCATCCGACTCTTCTTTGTCCTAGAGAAATCGAGTCCAAATTCTCTATTCTCTTTCTCTTCAAAAACCTGCGCGTGCGGATGTTTCCACAACTAACAGCGACAACAGTTAAGTTCCTTCTGCATTGGAACATGCATAAAATTTTACGCGCTCCTTGTTCGAATTCTTGTCTATCAAACGAGCAGGCTCAATTGTCGTTTTGGGAGCGCGTCAGTAGTTGAGGCCAAACTCATCTTCGTTTAAGACGTTACCTTCTCCATACTTCTGAGTAAGTGAGCGCAATACGGAGAGTTCTCGGGGAGCGAATTCGAAATCAGTGCCTCCTACTTGGCCGTGTCACTTAGAATACTTGAAGCGGTTGCGCTTTCTCTAGGCATAGAGCCAGCTGTTACTGAAACTTGTGACGCATCTATACTGAGATGCACCCTAATTGCCACTTAGGTAGCTTATTCTGCGAGCCTGTTCTTGGGTTGTACTATCTGAAAAAAATTCAAGTCTTACATTTTATTGACCCGTTTTCCCCGTATGTCATCAAATGATTCGTCCGCTAGAGGGGTTTGCTTTTTTAGATTTTGTTGTTCGGAGCATGTTCGCTATTTGCTATTACTTCTATGTTTCATCTTTCGTGAAATAGTGTGATGACAAGGTTTGGTCTAGAATTCTAAGTTATCTGTTGCCCAAATACGTATCTCTCTAATCGCAACACGCCTACCACTCACCCTTAGCTTACTGGATTTATTCAAAATTGCGCTTTTTTGTTTCCACGTTAATTTTGTGCGCTGGCGAGGCTCCATGAAATACAGTGGTCGACCGTGGGCTGATCTTTATCATGGAGTGTAGTCCCGTGTTATTGCACAATGCACTCTTCCACTGCATTCATCTTAATTTACAGAACCTTTCCACTGAAAGCTAACACGAACGCAATATGACTTAAAGAAAGAGAGACCTGTACCGTATTTCACGTGGTTCTGGCCCCGTTCCCTTATCGATACGGTACTGGCCCCGTGCCTTAAATTAATGAAAATGTAAACTGGGTAAAATCTCTGAGTTGATAATAACATATTGTTTGTTATAGATCGAAGAACAGTAAAATTTGACGACTGCTCGATAAAGAAAGGCAATTTAAGTTTCTGAAATACGACATCAACTATGCCTCTATCGAAATTAACCGTTCTCCAAAAATTGGAAGCAGTGAATGAGTCTGCCGAAACATTGCCGCTGTCAGGAAAACGCTTAAAAATTATGAAAAAATTATACTCAATTTTCCCCACACACCAACCCCAACAGCTTCTCAACCACGATGAACAATAACTCACCAAATTCAGTTGATATCGAAATACTAAACTAGAAATGGTGAACCAGAAAGTTGTAAATACTGCTGTTCCTGGTCCCCTTAGTTTCATATGACAAATCTAATTGTATACCGTATTGCAGATAACATGTGAAAATGGGCTACGGCAGATATGATAGGACGACAATTTATTTATCGTCACCATGTCGACGAAATGAAGGGGCCAGTACTGTACCACATGAAATACGGCACCGTACAGGGAGGCTACTGTACAGGGGGGAGGACGTAAATCTAGAATGTGTGCCGAGGCCAATAGTATTCAATTACAAACATGTATAATTCATTTAATATTTAGTACTACCTCCATCTTTCTCTAGTACCTCTTGGATGCGCATTGGCATAGAACCGATTAGGTTGTGAAAATAACTTAAGGATAGTTCGCTCAATTATTTTGTAACATTATTCTAACACTCATCTTTGTTTTTTGGATGACGTGGTTACTTGCGAAAGTAGGATTGCATGTGGCCCCGCGCGTTTTCAATTGGATTTAGGTCAGGACTTCGGGCAGGCCAATCCATACGCGTCAGTCTTCGCTCTTTCATGTAGTTTCGTACAGCTACAGCTCTACATGGACCACAGTTGTGCTCTTGTAGGATGAAATTTCGCACGTTACCGTAGACGAGGGCTGCCCATGGTAGTAAAGTAGACTCAAAAATTCCAAATACTTTTGGTTAGTGAAATTCCTTCAATGCGCTGTAGTGGAAGTTTGCCATGGTACAAAAAACCACCCCATACATTCACAAGTTCATAGCCTGACTTGTAAGTAGGAATGATACAAGAAGTATCAAATCGCTCGCCATTCATCCTCCATACACGCATATTGCGTTTCATCTGCCGTAATTCGAAAGAAGTTTCATCAGTGAATACAACACGTGACCAAATATACATATTCCAGTGACAGTGTTTTAATGTCCACGCAGTCTTTCTTAGCAAGTTATCTTCTCAAATAAACGGTTTGCGTACAGCTGCTCTATCGCGAAATCCAATTATATGAATGCATCGACGAATTCGACTTGGTGAAACAGAAATTGTACTACTTGCGTTGAAAATGGCAGCAATAGTGTTTAGTAGGAAGGAATCTGTTTTGAACAAGTATTAGTTCAAGGGTCTTAAGTGCAATGAAATCCAACTTGTTACGCCTACCACGATGTTTCGGCAAAATGCCAGTGCGTCGCAGTGTTACACGCTTCACAATGTTCGACACTGTTGATTGGGGCATTTCATAATATTTGCGACATTTGTAACAATTACACCAATGGTAACTGCATCGTAAATGGCATTGAACAACTCAATAGGGACATTACCGGATCCCTTTTTGCGACCCATGGCCGTTGTTCTTTGTAAACGTTGCCTGTTTCGCCTAAATTTTGTTTAATTTACTCATATGTATTGATCGTGCGATTTGGTTGGCCGCGTCAGACATTCTAGATTTACGTCCTCCCCCCTGTACTGTACTGTAGTACAGTGGAAAAATAACTTCGCGGCTGACCAGATTCTAAATTTCTAACTGTCACTGAATTCTGCTGTACAAATTCAACTAAGGTCGCTATATATTGTATATCGTTACAATCACGTAGAGCTCTTCTATTTTGATAGCTGACTACAGTTCAATAATCGGCTCGCCTCTACAAATATATTATCCTGCCAATATGAATTTTAGCATAAATTGATATGAAATCTTGCCCAGTTTGAAACAGGACCAAGAAATGATTGACAGTTAGTCGTTTGCCCTTTCTGTACTTAAGCTAGACAAAGTAAGAATTTGAAGGCAAAGTATTAATAAACGCGACTGAAACCTTCCGGTCGTTACCTTTCTCTCCAAACAATCTCTCTACCTCAACGTGAACCGTGAAGTTCACGAAAATAACCAACCAAAGGTCGTACAGTACGGTGTGAGAAGTAGAACAGAGATATTTACGTTAATGAAGCCCAAAATGCTATGTGGAAGAGGATCGTGCAAGGGTGATGCGGCTTAAGGGCTATGTGTACTGTACGATGATCAAGAGGAAACGGTGAGATGGAGTGGGCTGTCCTTATGAAAAACATGACAGAAAGATAAATAAGCGTAGAATCCTAGCAATTGTAGGCTAGCGACAGGGCATGGTAGCAATTTCTTTCAAATTCTGCTTCATATCATCACTACGAAGATACAGTACTTAAACTCAACTTTCTTCCCTGGGACCATCTGAGTCACCTCCTACCGCAACAATGGTTTCAACCAACTTGATGAAGATTTTCAAATTCGTCCTTCTTTTCACAGTCATACATTTGTGTGCGAACGCGCATCACTACTTCCCAGCCACCGCAAGTATAATGCTCGAGGGGGGCAGACAGAAGCAGATGTCCGATCTGAGTATCGGAGTTCGTCTTGCAGTTGAAGGCAGCAAGTTCTCGGAGGTGATCATGTTTAGTGAACCTACAGTTAACGATCGCTTCGAATTTGTGGAGCTACATGTCGGATCCATCGTTTTACGTGCTACTTCTGGTCATCACATCTATGTATCAGGCTGCTACGTTCCTGCTGGAGACATGAAGGTTGGGGACATGCTTGAGCTAGCTGATGGCATGCACAGAGCGGTGATCGCAGTAAAAGCAGTGATGGACGAGGGGCTGTACAACCCAGTGACAGTATACGGTGATATTCTGGTGAATGGTGTACGCGCAGCCACGTTCACACCAGCGACTCAACGCAACATCGCTGAGGCGGCAGTCTCTCCGTTGGGAGCTATGTTTGAATGCCTAGGTCTGACTTGCACCGCATTCGACAGCAGGTCGGACTTTGGTTCTGGCTCGATGAGGAGTGGTACGGTCATGGGTTAAGGGTGAAGGTTGAAGGGTTAGGACTATAACTTGGAGGAGTTTGCCATAAATGTCGTACCTTACTAGGTACGGTGAAGCAAGAACGCGTTGATGTCGACGAAAAGGTTGTGGGTTTACTTGATAATCTTTGTGTCTACTTCGAACGCTACGCCTAGGATTAAATAGTGGTCGAAGTTGTACTCTTCACTTTGAAGCCAGTCATGAGTTTATATTGGACTGAAAGTGATGTGTCGAGTGGCCAACTGATATCACAACGTTCTTCTCAGCATCATACTCTCAACAATAAATGTTAAACAAATCGTGGAGGTGAATACGGTAACATGAAATGAATGAACATTCGTATCTATATCTAATTGAGCTAGTCATGAACCCACAGGCAAAGATCACTTTACTACAGCATGCTGATTCGCTTCATACTTCGGCTATGGTACAAATGTGCAGTCTTCAACATGCATTGTACTGCACGAATTGCCAGATTGTGGGTGTCTTGACGAACATGGCTCCGCACCAACACACCCGTATCACAGAACCCTGAAACAGGGTACCCTGTCGAACAAAAAAGGAGCGATGTCTCCATAAATAAATTGTTACCTTATTCGGGCTAGATAGGCATCGTCTATATTGCCTCAATAGACGAGTTCCTAGTAGTTTTCTCCGAATCTTCTATCCGCTGGAGATTGTCGAAGTTCTATGAGGAGATATGCACAGATAGTAAAGCCTGCATCAGCGTTCTACTTCAGCTATTATTGGATGGAACTACTAAAGACGAAGGATCGAGCTAATTAAGAGTAAGGTATCTTGAACTTGATACTAGTATCTTCTGTGGGTTCATGACTTGCTGGATTTGTCATAGATACGAATGCTCATTTATTTCCTTTTTCCGTATTGACCTCCAAGATTTGTTCCACTTGCAGACAGTTTTGCCTTCCTTCATGTGTTTATTTTACAACAAAATCCGGTACTAGTCTAGCCTGTGATCCATCTCAAATATAACGAATCGAATCATGATTTTTTTGATATTTTGAATTGAATGATTGCGTGGCATGCATTATATCTGACACACAATTCTACTATTCTTCATCGAAAACAAGGCGCAAATCATCTAAAAATGCACTTAGGTAGTCATCCTTATTCTTTCTACTCTTTCTCAAACATACTTCATCCAAATGTGCCCGCAATAAACTCAGCCTATCACCGTTATTCTTACCCTTAAGTGCCCCTCGATTATGCTTGATTACTATTTTAGCGTCAGCCCAGGCCCTCTC
>JAAUYH010095543.1_pt1 | contig 14382 bp, 13 predicted proteins | sample 7278061 | NCBI WGS metagenome assembly JAAUYH01 (sample SAMN14350203, study PRJNA611818) | marine sediment metagenome | isolation source: surface marine sediment (0.6m) | place: French Polynesia: Moorea | collected 2018-08
ACCATCAACGCTTGATGAAAAGTCACAAAGGTAGAGATAATGCGGCTAGTCTGTTTGGCACCCTTGAACATACCCGCTCGATAATCAGATTCGCACCCTGCTCGACCCGGTGCCAGCTTCAAAAGTATTTGGGGTATGCACGTTCCTTTGTCAAAGACGGGAAATCTCAAGCCCTATAAGTGTTTTCAAGGAGAATTTTTGCGCTTCTTTGGATGGAACTGAATATTTCTCGTCCAAAAAGATTCATTGTAGTCACTGTTGCCATCGGACTCATAAAAATGGCAGTACCACCTATTTTCATGCTGCTGTTACTCCTGTATTGGTGGCTCCAGGACGACCACAGGTCATCAGTTTAGAACCAGAATTCATAACTCCTCAAGATGGCCAGGATAAACAAGACTGCGAGAACGCGGCCGCAATCGCGTTGGATTGCTGCCCATCCCCGCGACCCACAAGACCTTGGTTTTCGCTCTCACAAATAGCTTTAACGGGGACTTTTGCGCCAGTAGATATTGTGATGGTGTCTCCAAAGAAGCGTATCGCTTCCCAAATACCTTCGCTGTGATGGGTCATGGCTCGATGACGAAAATCAGGCATCGCAGCCTTGAAACGATCCAAGTAACGATGAACTTCCAGATAATCTTCGGGTTGACCACCGAATTTTTGGGCGGAAGAGACGCAGTGATAGTAATATTCAGACATGGTTCTACTCCTCTTTCTCAGACAAAGAAAACTTCAGACCAGATAAGGAGTCGTCTAAAGTAGGCTGAAACCAGTAATGTTCTATCCTGGTTGAGTACTGTTTAAGGTCGATAAAAAAATCTCCTTCACTTCCTTCGTTGATTTCCCAACCATCAGGCAAACAAGTCAAAATAAAGCCTTCGATAGTTTCTTGCTCTTGAGAAGATAAGGGAGTAGTGTTGTCGGGAAATAGTTCCACAACATCAATACAACCACTATCTCCAGCCCCATTGTAAGTGGCATGGATAGTTTCTACGCCTTGATTTTTCAGTCGTTGCAAAATGGGTTTGACGGCAACAAAGGCAGCTTCTTTTTCTTGCTGCTGTCTTTTTTCCCAATCAGCTAAAACAGAGTTGTAATTTTGAGTGTTCATGATTTTTGGGTCGAGTTTGATGTTTACAATTCTTCGGGAAACATGATGGTCACAGCAGGAGCACTCTTATCGAAATCTGTTGCTCCAACCTCCACAATCAAGGTGCAGCAGTTTTTACCGTCTTCAGCGAAATCTGGGGGAATTAAAGTATTTTCAACGATGAGACTAAATCGGTAAGTTGCCTCGTTCAATTCAATGCGGGTAGGGCTATTAACGATACAAAAAAAGTATTTAATGAATCGGTGTTCTAGTCTTCGTGTTGCTGTTCTAATGCTTCTGCGATACGTGCTACATTTTCCGAGATTGCTGCGAGATTTTCAGATGTTCTGATGCGGTCTTCATTCAAACCGCGCAGGATTTCCAGCATAGTCGCTCTATCCCTTACCAGTTCTGCATTTAGCTGATACAGTGCATCAATTTGTCTTTGTGATTCTGCAATCTGTGCTTGTGTTTGCTTTTTTAATTCTGCAATCTGTGTTTGTGTCTGCCTTCTTAATTCTGCAATTGTGTCATTGTTCGATAAAATCGCTCTAGAATTAGATTCTAAAATTGCTTCTATTTGTTCAGGTGTCATACTTAAAACTTAGCTAAATGGGAAATTTCGACTAGAGTATTAAAGTTTTTTTCTATTTTTACTCTTTCAATTAACTCTAGTAATTTGTTGCATATTTGAAGTAATTTTTGTTCTGACCAATTTACTTCTTTTCTCATGAAATAGATTCTTTGGGGATTTGTAATATCTGCATATTTTGCTATGTCTTTTAAATCATTGTCTGGTGAGTTTTGTAGGACTTTTAGATATTTTATCATTTGATGTACTACTGTAGAAAGTATTTTTATACTGTCGATATTTTTCTCAATTAATTTGTTGCAGAAATAGATAGTATCCTGGTAATTTTGCTTAAGGATACTTTTGGTTAAATCTGTAATTGTTTGATGGTCATCGGAAATGATTTTCGTTATTTCTTTTGGGGTAGTTTCCTTGCCTAATAAGCTGATTTTTTTGATTTCATTACTGAGTTTTAAGATATCGTTTCCTGTTGATGCAACTAGATAATCTAAGCTTTTATCGTCTAGTTTGATTAAGTTGTCTCTAGCAATAAATATTGCTAGATTTTTGATTCTGTCTCGATCCCAAGCAGCAGGTTTTTCGGCCTTTATTAAATTGCTATAGCTGGCTATTATTTTTCCCATTTTAGTTTTTCTGTCTAAAGTGGAAGTGATTATAACAAGAAGATTTGGGCTGTTAGCAATATTGTTGATTTCTGTTTCATTGCTACTTAGATTTTTAAGCTCACTTTGTATTACTACTGTTTTTGATTCTTGAAATAGATTGAAATTGATTATACTTGTTATTGCTTCTTGCCAGGTTTCTAAATATTCTTTATTTTCAAATTTATTGAGTTCTTGTTGGATTATGTATTGATTATTGCCAATAATTAGGGTTATCATGATTTTGTACCAGTTTAAATGATGTTTAGGTAATTAGTAACCAGTTAGGTAACTGGTTACTGTTTTTGGTTATACTTGCATACATAAATTGCTAATTGCAATATCTAATACTACCTCTTTAGATGTTGTAGTATAAAGTTGTCGTTCTTTTTCAAGCAGTATGTTTAAGTATTTAGTTGTTTTTTGATAGTTATCGGTGGTGTTGTTGATTAAGCTATCAGTGAAGAATCTAATTAATTGTTGTATTATTACTTCTGGTTCTTTTTCTAAGGATTTGACGAATTGTACTGCTTCAACAGTATTCTTTGTTGCGATAATTTCTGCTAGAGCTTGGACATCTCCTTGAGGAATTATCCCTAATATTTTTTCGATATTTTTACTTTCAGAAAGGGAGTAGAGATTGAGAGAGTTTATGCTGTCTCTAACGCTTCCATTGTGATAATTAATTATAGTATCAATGCTTTTTGAGTTGATTTGTATTGCTTCTTTTTTAGCGATGAATGACAGCAGAACGGATAAATGTTTCTTTGCTATAGGTTGAAAGTTGAGTAGAATGCTTCTGCTGATTATAGTAGGCAACAGTTTTTCTACTTCTGTAGTACAGAGGATGAAGATGTTGTTTTTTGGTGGTTCTTCAAACAGTTTTAGTGCTGCGTTTTGAGCGTGTTTTGTAAGTTGATGCGCTTCGTCTAGTATTGTTATTTTGTATCTGCTGTTAATGGGAGTTAGATTGGCATTTTCCACTAACTCTCTGATGCTATCGACTCCATTATGAGTGGCAGCATCGATTTCTTTTACATCTAAGTTTGTGCCATTGGTAATACTTTTACAGTTGGCACATTTACTGCAAGGATTAATGCTAGGTTTGTCGGAATTGAGACAATTTAGGGATTTGGCGAAAATTCTAGCAGTAGAGGTTTTGCCAGTTCCTTTTTTTCCACGGAAGATGTATGTAGGTGCTATTTTATTTTGTGTAATGCTATTTTCTAGTATGGTTTTAATAAGATTTTGTCCAATTAATCCTTTGAAGTTTTTAGGTCTGTATTTATCAGTTAAATGCATATTTTATAGGAAAAAACACCAGTTAAAAACAGGTGATAACCTGTTAATTGATGTTTAGATTGATATTATTTAATTTAATTTAATTCTCCTTGAATTTTAGTTAGCCAATTAATGCTAACCTCATTATCTTTTAAGGCTTGAGTTAAATTTTTTCCTCTTTTTATTTCTGTAATGCTTTTTTTGATTTTTTGGTATTCTTCACTATGGCGTTGAATATTTTGGTTTTCAACTTGTTTTTGTAAGTAAAAGAACAAGTTATTACCTAGGATGATATTTTCAGTGACTCTTTTAGTAATTGGTGCTTTTTCGAGTAATTTTTCTAGAGGTTCTTTGGCAATTGTTGTTTCATTAGTGACTTCTTCGATTGGTTGATTGGGTATTTGAGCCTCAGTAGTTTCTATAGCGAGTTCGGCCAAGGATTTGATCGCACGGCCTGGTAAATTGTTTTTTTCGAGAGCTTCAGGAATACTACTGCCATTTCTGACATCAAAGATGAATTCTCGTACTTTGCCTACTACTTCGTCTTGAGGAGTAGTAAATCCTTTGGCCAGCGCCAATTTTAATCCTTGTTCGACTTCTGTAACTCCAGCATCTCCGTAGGAAATTTGGAATCTTGTATCAGGAATAGTTACAGCAGGAGCAGCTTTAATGATTTTGATTCCCAAGCTGGATATTGTGCCTGGTTTGAAATGGACTATAAAGTTGTATAGTTTTGTTTCGCCATTAGGGCTTATGGTTTGAATGACAACATTGGGATGGGGACTAGTTGTTGCCCCAGGAAAATTAATTTGTTGGATAGGCAGTAGAAATACTGTTTGGGCTTGATTAGTTTCAATGGGTTGGTCTGTATTAAAGACCAGTCTAGAGCGATCGCTAATTTCAGCAAAGGTGATGATTTCGTCGCTATCAGAGAAGTCGATACTGGAAATATGTCCATTGAAGAGATTGATGGGAATAGCTTTGTTGGCAGCTACATTATTGGCAATTTGAAGGTAGTTAATTTCTGGTGCATTAGCAATGATAGTTGCAGTAGGGGAAGTGTTGACGGTGGGGGATGCTGAGGAGGGGCTGACTCCTGGGGTTTCCCCAGGAGCTTGTACGCCCCGTCCTGACGGCGACGCGGGGTCGTTCCTCCATTTCAGCCGTCCGTCTTGTAAGCCCCGTGTTTCCCCTAGGGCTTGTACGCCTTGTCCAGCATATTCAGTTACCGTGTTGATTGGGGTGCTATTGTATTGAGGTTCTGCTGCATTAGCTGTGGTAGTGGTGATTATGGTAATAGTACTTCCGATGAGGATTGGTGATAAATATTTCATGGATGTCAAGGTTAAAACACTTTTATCGGTTGGAGAATAATTAGAGATAAATTTTTTCCTTCAGGTAGGGTAAAAACGGCGGATAAATTTCTGTTGGGATTATTGACAGCTTCTTGGGCTAGAGGAGTAAAGAATCCATCTAACACTGCTGCCCATAGTTCTTTGTTTCTAGTTTGAGTAGTGTTGCTACTGCTTCTTCCTATTCCATTAATTACAGTGGTGCTAGTGGTATCAGGTTCGAGAAAGGTTTTGCCAATTGTTCCTAAAGTATTTAGTCCACTCCAGAGTAGTTTGTCATCTAAGTCTCTAGAATTAGATGGTTTAGCAATTAATGGTTGGGAATTTTTAGCTCGGATGATTATTTGATTGGGGGGAACGGTTTTCTGAATTACTTTTCCTTGGGAATTAGTGTAGGAAAAAGCGATAACAGAACTTGTTACTAATCCATTTCCTGCCACTTGCTCTACTTCTGCGATCGCTATTGCTCCTTCAGGAATTAAGACGTTTTCTTCTGTATCTAAAATATTTTCTTTGACAGTGAGAGCGAATCTGTTGAGTTGTTGTTTATTAACATTTCCATCCCAAACTAATCCTAGGTTTACTTCACCTTTGTATCTTCCAGAAGCTATTAATGTTGGTTGTGGTTTGGGGGCAGGTTTTTGGCGGTTAATAATTCCTGTTAATCCAGCACTTGTTATTTTGTTGCTAGGTTTAGGGGATAGGTTATTGGCAACTAATTTTGTTTGGGGAATTTCTAATCCACTACTTCTTCGACCAAAATTTGCTAAGGCTTGCCATTGTGCTTCAGGGTTAGGTTGAGGTTTTGGTTTGGTAACTGGTTTGGGTTGAGGTTGGGGAACAACTCTAGCTACAGGTCTAGGTGGTTGTTTTATAGGAGAAGGGGTAGGTTCTGGAGGTGGTGGTGTTGCTTCTACTTTTGGTAAAGGTTCTAAAGTAGCAGTGGGGGGTTCGATAATTTTGCTATTTTCTTGTTGGGCTAGAGCGTATTTGGTTTTGTAGTCTATTGTTGGTTCGGGTTTAGGTTCAGTGGAAGGTTGAATATTATTGATTTTTGTTTGAGTTATAGGTTTGGGTTTGATGGCATTATAGGTGCCATAAGCTAATCCTCCAGTTGCCATCATGATGAGAAAGATGGCGAACAGTTTAGTTATACCTAATTCGGTTAAGGGTTTTTTTTCTGCTTCATCATTACTTAGTTGTAGTTGGTATTTGCGGTCTATTTCAATAATTTCTTTTTCATCGAATCCTGCTAATTCTTTTTCTTGTTCTGGGGTTAGTAAGTCTTCTTTATTCATTTTTTATGTCTCCTATTTCAGTAATAGTTAATCCGTAAATTTTAATTTTGTTGATAATTTTTTGGAAGGATTCTGGTTGGGACTCATTAAAATAGGTTTGGGGAGGAATTGTATTAGCTTCTACGATAATTCTTTTATTAAATGGACTGTCTAGAATTTTAGAGTTTCCTTGGGAATCAAAGACAATCCAATCAGCTACTACGTATATTTCCCATTGTCCAGGCTTGAGAGGTTTAGGGTCAGAAATATGGCGTAGTTTAACATTAGAATCTATTTTTCTTGCTTGAAATTTGCTGTTAATTAGTCTCTGAAATTCTCGGGAAAAATTTTGACTAAAATTATCTTGACTGGACAAGGCTAGAGAACTTGCATAAACGTTTCCTGGAACATTAATTTGGGGAGCAATTTCTACAGATAAATCGTTGCTAGACCAGTCTAAAGTTAAGTAGTACCATTTTTTTATGAAATCTATTATGACAGAATTTTCTCTATGAAGAGGGTCTTTGGTTGTTGCTTTGATTACTTCTCCATCTGTTAGTTGAACTCCTATGATTTGTTCTTGAGCGAGTTTTTTTAAGCTACTAGAACTACTCCATTGGTTGAATAAACTAAGTAGAGATATTGCTAGTAGCGCAATATGTAAAATTGCTGTTTTGTCTTTATCGTTACCTTTGATTAACATTTTTATCTTCCTCCTAGAAGGGCTAATCCTTTTCCAGCTAGTTGTCCTAGTTTTCCGTATCCTGCTGTTAACAAGTTGCTTGCGGTAGAAGTAATAGCTTGAACTCTGGAATTTACAGCTTGTTGTGTGACTTGGAATAACCTTCCGCCTCCTCCAGAAGCTAAGACATAAGCCATAATTGGACCTGCTATTCCGACGATGAACATGAAAGTTAGATCGAGAAGAAATTGAGCGTCAGCTAAAACAATGGCGGTAGATACTAGTCCGAGAATTGCCGTGTAGAAGAATTTAATTGCTCCAATAACTACGAATCCTTTGAGCCAGCTTTTTAATAGATCGAGTCCTATAGGGGTAAAGCTTAATCCAACGATTAATGGCAGACTTATGGCATGAAGAATGGAGGCTATCTCAATTACTAGATTCATTCCGATTTGGATAACCATCATCAGAATTTTGAATATTTGCCAAACGGGAGTGCTAGTAATTGTGGTTGCTCCTATTTGGGATGCTATGGCGAGAATATCTTTTTTTGCTGCGTTTTCTCCGATACTGGATAAATAGTTGATGATGCTATCTGCGTAATTAACAGTGGGATTGATTAAAAAAGCTTCTAAGGGAGAATCGAGAGCTTCTTGTTTAATGGCTTCAATTTGGGGGACTGTGCTTTGTAGGCATTCTATTAGTTCGGTATCTTGTTTGTCGTTACAGCCAGCGATGATGTTGTCAATTCGGTCTTTCTGGTTGTTGTTGAGAATGAGAGAGGCACTGGCTTGTTCTAGGGATAATCCTAAAATTTGTGTTTCGTTGAAAGTTTTAATTACCGCAGTTTCGTAACTTTTGAGAAATTGGATTGTTGTGGCGAGAAAATTGCCGTTGTTGCCGAGAAATATTGCTACAGCAAGCATGGAAAAAACTGTTCTGACAATAGTTTTTTCAAATTCACCAGTTTTTTTAGCTTGACTAGCAGCTTTTCTAGCTAAATCTAAGGTAGAAATTGCTATTCCGATTAAAGCTAAATCCAATCCTGCTTGGCATAGGCTCACCCAATAGACGGAACTTCTGTTGAAAATGGTATCGTTCCAGATTTTTTGCCAACTTTCTGTTACCTTCTCGGTAATAGTAGCAGCATTTTCGATTATTTGTAGAGCATCATCCCCTAGATCTAGATTGAGAAGTATTCCTAAATGTAATTCAATGGTCATTGTTCGTTTCCTTCTTTTTCATATAGAATGGGTCGAGATAGAACTCCTCTTAGCATTCCTGTTTGATTGACAAAAGCAGAAGTTTCTCTTCTTGCTTTGGTGGCTTGTCCTGCGAGAATTTCTGCTTGTTGAATTTCCAGCATTATTTGATTGGCATTATCAATTTGATTTTGAGAATTTTGTAAGGCTAAAGTTCCGAGCAACCCATTGGTTTCAGTTGCTTGTTGGGACATATTTTGCAAAATTTGTTGAGTTACATCAGAGTTTTGAGAATCTTCACTAAGGTCTTTGCTAGCCTCTAAAGAATTGGCAACGTTAGCTGTTATTTCTTTTAATTTTCTTTGTCCTGTTTCTCCAGTTGTACTATTAGAAATTGATTCTTCAATTAGAGCGCGAGTAACTTTTTGTATTGTGTCTTTTTTGACGGAGTAGCTTTCTGTTGTCCCTTCGATATCGTTAGCTGTTTCGTTAGAACTGGTTTGAGGTAGTTCGTTAAAAACTACATCTACTACTCCTTTTAAATCGGGGATTTCAAAGGACAAAAAGTCATTTATATAGTCTTGAACTTGATTAATTGCTCCCTTAATTTCTCCTATTATGTCCCCGGAAACTCCTCCGAGTAAATCATTAAGAATTGTATTGGTTTGTTCTAAGGCTTTATTTTTTATATAATCTATAGCTTTATCTTGAGCATAATCTATGGTTTCTTCAATTTCATTTTCTGTATCATTGATAATGTCTTCTAATTTTCCTTTAAAATCGGTATTTATAATATCTTCTACCTTATTTATTCCTTCGTTAATAGTATTTTCAGTGTTTTCAATGGTGACTGTCTTAGTTGTTTCTTCTTCTGGAGTATGCCAAGCTTCACATAGTCCACCGTCTTCATATAATTCTTGACATTTTGCTTCTATATTAGGGTCAAATTCTCTGGCAATTGTTACTTGAGGAAAAGCCATCATTAAGGTTAAAGAAAATAGAATTTTTTTCATGATACTTTTAAATGACTTTGATAAAATTCTCTTAGAGCTTTTATTTTGCCAGTAATAGCTTCAAGGTTATATTTTTGGTTGATTTTTTCTCGGAATGCTGTTTGTTCTCGATTGTTAGCAATTAGAGCTATTCCTAAATCGCTAGGATAAAATTCTGTATGCCAAAATTTGCTATCTTTGATAACTAGCCAACGAGAACAACCTTTAGTTTGGCTTGTACTATATGCTTCGCTGGAATTTTGATCTAATACTTCTTCGGGATATTTGTATTTGTTTACTAAATCTAAAACTCCTTTATCGGTGATTTTTCCAATTAGTGTGTAGTTGATATTTTTGAGGATTCTTTCTGCTGCAATGCAGTTTTCTATATCAGAAATATCGTGACCAATAGTTACCATTGAAATGCCATTTTTTCGACCTATAGAATGAAATTGTCCCCAGATTTGAGCAAAGGAATCCATTTCAAATAAGGTGGATACTTCGTCGCCAAACATGAGGCTTTTTTCTGCTGTCAGGGCAATTCTTAAACAGGTACTTCCTATTACATTGGCGACTAGGGCTTGTTCTCTGGGATTATCTAATTGAGAAATGGTGAAAAATTTAACTAGTGGTTCTGGAGAAAAATTGCTTGGTTGGGAAATACGTTGTCCTATGGGAGATTCAAGTAAAGCTTTAAGTTGGGTTTGGATTAGATGCAAAGCTTCCCTGTCTATGGGTTCAGGGCTAATTAATCCTAGTTTTCCTCTGGTGCAAAACTTGAGATAGTCTTTCAGAGTAGGAATATTTGGCCAAGCTTCTGATTGCCATCCTTGTTCAATTGCTTCGTGATAGCGACGTTTGATTCGAGGGTCTTTGAGAAAGTTGGTTAGAGCAGTTAGGGTGAGATTTTCTACTCTATTAGTTAGGAGATTATCTTCGATTCCATCATTTATATAGCCATTGAGGGTTGAGAGAATTGAAGTTTGCCATTGGGTTAGGCGTTTATAGAATTTTTCGTTTTTGAATTTTCTTAAATCTGGTAGTTCTAGCAGGTTGAGGTTGTTGACACTGATATCTATGTAAGCTCCTTTGTCTTTGAGTAAATTTAAAGCTGCTGCAAAACTATTTCCAGTACCAGGGGAGGCATCCATGCCCACTACTGGATAGTTGAGGGCGATCGCTTGTTCAATAAAGTCCCAACCTAGAACGGATTTTCCTGAACCAGATTCTCCGATAATGACGATTCTTTTGGTTCCTTTATTGAATAAATCTAGGTGTAAAGGTTTTCCTCCTTCTCCTAACAATTCAGTTCCATGTTGGTCTAAATCTTTAGGACAAACTAAAGGTAAAAATCGGTAGTAGCTTTCATTGTCTAAAGTTAGCCTACGGTCTTGGTAGATGCTGGTTTTTTGTAGAATTGGGGATATGGTAATTGACAGGGTTTCGAGATAGATTTTCCAGGCTAAATTGCTTTCTCGGATTAGCTTGCCATCACCGAATCTTCTTGCCAGTTTTAAGCAGTCTTCTTCTAGTTGAGCATTGGTTTGGCGATAAAGCTTGATAACTGTTGAAAAATAGACAGCTTCTCCATTTCCTCTCAAAATTCGTTCGGCTTCATACGCCTCGTTTAAAATTTCTTCTGCTACCACATCTCTTCCATAAGGACTTTCTTCGGCAGCTTTGCTCATGTTGGAGCTTGCTTGGGTATTAATTGTTTTTAAGTTGCCCAGAACTTGGTTTTTATCTGCCAAATAAAGTTGGGAGACTATTTCGATATTTTGAAAGTCTGCATTGTAAATTAAGTGGAAGATGTTTTCGATTTGTTCTTTGGGGGAAAGTTCTCTGGCAGATTTAGAACTCATTACTAAAAGACCACACTTGCTTGCTCTACCTGGTAGCCAAACAGCATTTCCAGCTTTTTTATGTTCTGGTGTGGAGCTAATTCCTTCTCTTCCTTCTGTTAGTACTGAGATGCAGTGTTTATCGTCGAAAATATGTTCTTTTAATCCTTCTTGTCTGTTCCAGGAGAGGTAATTAGGGATTGGTTCTGGTTCAATGTGAGGATTGTTAAATTCATTCCAAAGCCATTGCCAGCATTCTTTAAGATTCATTGGTTTGGCTTCTAGTCCCAAAGTATCTGATAATGTACTCTGCCAAATTAGGTATCCTCTCCTATAGGCTTCTTCAATTTGCAATTCTAAATCTTGCTGATATTGTTGTTTTTGACTGCCTGTAATCCAAGAAATGCAGTTAAAGCAGGAGTCGATGAATTGGCTTAAGAAATCTGTATTTTTTTGACCTGCGCTATTGAAACTGTAAGTGGCTGTAACTACGTGACTATAATTTTGTCTGATTCCTTTGGTGGTTAATTCTTGAACTTTTCTTTGTCTGTTGCGAGTTAAGATGGCTCCTTGACTTAACTCGCAGTTTTGAGCTACTCGCTCAAGATAATTAATTGTGTCACCGCAAAAACTGTATTTTTGGCCATAGAAAGTTAGGTATTCTCTTTCTGGCATAGTGCTGATACCTAAAGAGCACCGTCTATGGTAATCCTCTATATCGCTTTCAGAAAGGTAAGTATGCAGTGGCTCATACTTAAAACAGAAGACCAGTTGAGTTTGTGTTCCTCTATTAAGTAGAAGGCTAGTAATTTCTTTTCCATTAACCTTTAGCACAATGGGGCAAACCAGGTCTTGGTAATTGGAAAAGGGTTGATAGACTTGTTTTTTGTGGTAATTTTTCACTGTTACAGGCTTGAGTTTTTGTGTAAGTTGAGAGTCTTTGATTTGAGTTCTAATCCTGTTGGGTCTTTGTTCTGGAATGGGAGAAAGATAGGGGACTAAGCTGTAAATCCAGTTGGCTCCTGGGGGTGGAATTAATTGATCTATCAGTTCCCAAGGTTTACTTCCTGTTGCAACCAGCCAAGATATTATGGTGCAGACTGAGAGGAAAAATCCTGGTTTTCCTGGTATTCCTAAAACATTAATAATGATGATTAGAATTGCGAGGATAATTCCTATGGGTAAAGCTTGAGAACTAGGAAAGAAGATTAGGAAATTGGGGTTATTCCCCAAGACAGGATTTATCTTAATTAGACGCTTGCTCATTAGACTTCTGGCAAAAGTAAATTTCAGTAGCTCAAAAAGTATCGGTTAAGGTAGCAGGGGCACCGAAGGGTAGGGCTGTTTCAAAGTCCGATAAGTTAACGATTTTATAAAGATAGGGTGATGGTGAGGTGGGGCAATACTGTTGGTTAACTTCCGTTACGTGTTGAGACAGCAAGGGGACGGGGCGTTGCTATAGCCTGGAGTCTCCCCAGGCGACAGCTCATAAGGGTAGGTTTTTAACAAAGGCATGAGTAAGCACTTTAATTGTCGGAAACAGAAACTGCCTAGTAATGGCGTACTTCGGGGGTCTTGTGCCTAGATAAGATGTCCGAGAATTGTTGCTACTGGGGGAACAGGTATCGAAGCGCCTGCTCCGTTATCGTCAACGATAATTCCTGTCATTACGTCAATGGCGATTACAACGACAAAGAAAGCTACGGGAGTAGAAATTAAAGGTTGCCAGTTTCCTCCTTGTTGAAATTGGGCATAAGCTGCAATTCCTCCTCCGATGAATAGCAGAATTAAGGCGATGCGGATGATGGTGAAGACGAATTTTACTTGGTCTTCGCTTACTGTGCCACCACCGCCATCGGTTAGCAAATTGGTCATTGCTGTTTGAAGATTATCGAGGAATAAAGCATGGGATGGGGTTGCAGCGTTGAGTACTAAAGTTAAGCCGAAGATTACTGAAGTGATGTGCCAAATGCTGATTTTGGTTCTGGCTACTTTGTTGATGTAGGGAATAGCTAGAGTGCAATAGTAGCAAGAGGCAATTATTGCAGATACTACAGTTAAAGTAGCCATGAAAATAGGATCGGTATAAGTAAAATATCCGATCATCCCTATTGCACCTATGGCCCAAGGTAGTTCTTTTTTCTTTACTTTCAGCCAGGGGAAGTATTTAAGAATTTGATTCTCTTTTTTTTCAATTCTGCTAGCTACTGGTTCGTAGTAGTGGGTTTCTGGTCTAGGTTGAACGTTAAATTTAGTATTCATGAAATTGTAATGTTGTAGTTTTATTGTGATTACAATTTCAGAATACGAGTTTAGTTTTTGAAAGTAACTAAGGAAGTAATTGGTTTTAGCTCACTATTTTTGTGATTTCATATTTTGTAGCTGGTAATTTGAGCCACTCCGCGCACTGAAGTGACCCGGATTCAGGCTAGGATTTCACATTAGCTTTTAGCCGAATGAATTCATTTTGAACTAATAGGATAACATTGAGATCGAATCAAGGATTATATTAGCTTTTTCATGGAAAATAGAGTTGATAGAAAATGTTCAGGTATTCTACAAAATATCCAAGTTATTGGAGAATATGAAGACCCAGAACTGATAGTTTCTAAACTTGAAACGATTAATGCGCTTGATATCACTAGCAAAGCTGGAGGAAAAGAAAAAGGTCTAGGAAATATTCTTGAAATATTCAACTTCGTTCAAAACCAACCTTGGTCATATACAACTCATCAATTTGGCTACATAGGTTTTAGAGAATCTAAGTCAAATGAGCCGTTATCAATTCAACATCCAAGTACTATTAAACCAGATATCAGCTTAAAAAACCGTCGAATTAATATTCGTCTAGATAGGTTAAGGATTTACAAATATCCTGGCAGTGGAATACATAATGTCATGGTTACTTTTGCTGCCCGTAATCAGGTAGCTAACTCCCAAGAGTCAGTTAGCTTTAGCCAAACTTATCGAGTTCAGGAAGGACAAGCAGCAGGAATTGCTGGTTACCCCATATTTATTGGATTAAATGTAGGTTCTCAAGGTGTAGCATTTGAGTGTTCTACAATCAATGTCAACAATGATGAGGATTTATCCGTACTTGAAGCTCTTGATTCTTCTACTTTTCAAAGCGGTCTTGAACTTTTGACAACTGTGCAACCAGCGATCGCTCCTTTTACTGCTGTTACTGTAGGAGTTGTTAAATCTTTAGCAAAACGCAACGAAAATATCCCTGTTCAAAAGTTCTATCTAGGACTAGATTTTGAGGATGCAGCAATGGGAATTCGTTTGCGGGAGGGCAATTACATTGCCGTACAAGTTCCTAGTGAAGGTCAAATTGATTGGAATAAATGGGTTTACAAGCCGAATTTAGGAGCTATTGTTCATAAGGCAGATGATTCTCTACTTGAATACAATTACTTGGTATTTCGC
>JAAUYH010015103.1_pt1 | contig 14379 bp, 15 predicted proteins | sample 7278061 | NCBI WGS metagenome assembly JAAUYH01 (sample SAMN14350203, study PRJNA611818) | marine sediment metagenome | isolation source: surface marine sediment (0.6m) | place: French Polynesia: Moorea | collected 2018-08
GATAGTTTCAGTTATACGATAAGCGATGGAAACGGAAATACGGATACAGCGAATGTATTAATAACGGTTAACTCATCTGACGAACATGATTGTAAAGGAAGTCAATCTAATCAAGGCATAGGTAACGGAGATGAGGGTGGTGATCCAGGTAATTCAAACAATAACCAACCTAGCAATGATGAAGGTGAAGGAAGAGGTCGTGGAAATAATGCAAAAAATAATGATTTTAAAGATGAACATGATTGTAAAGGAAGTCAATCTAATCAAGGCATAGGCAACGGAGATGAGGGTGGTGATCCAGGTAATTCAAACAACAACCAACCTAGTAATGATGAAGGTGAAGGAAGAGGTCGTGGAAATAATTCAATGAGTAATGATCAAGGAAATATCTTCACGGCTAATGATGATACGTATAATGTTGCTGAAGATAATGATTTGAATGTTCCTGCAATATCTGGAGTTTTAGCTAACGATAAATCTGATGGAGAGTTAACAGTAACGGGGATAGTCTCTACTCCAGAAAACGGTTCCATTAATATTGGAGAAGATGGAAGTTTCTCTTATATACCTAATGAAAACTTTTATGGTTCAGATACATTTACTTATTCTGTAGCTAATTCTAATGGAGATGTCTCTACTGCAACGGTTACAGTTAATGTGTCTCCGGTTAATGATGATCCAATTGCTAATGACGATGAATTTTCTACAATAAGAAACAGTCCAGGAATTCTCGATGTTTTATCGAACGATCTTGAATTAGATGGCGATGCTTTATCGATAGTTTCTGTAACTCAAGGCTCAGAAGGTGGAACAGTCGAAATTCAGTTCGAGGAGCTAAGGTATACACCTGCAAGAAGATTTACAGGAGAAGAGACCTTTACTTACACTGTGACAGACGGCGAAGGGAACTATTCTACGGCTACAGTAGTTGTATTTGTAGCAAGAAGGTAGAAATGCTGAATTTGTATCTTCTTAATTATTTTCTTTTGAGTTCTCTCTCTTAAATTTCTCGTAATTGCTTGAAAGTGGGGTTGAGTAATTGATTGTCCTCTTGATCTGAAAACAGTGTTCCAGTTCTATAGGCTTTAATAGTAACTTTGCCTTCTCCTTCTCTATATACAATTATTTCAACGGAACTGCCAAGAGGTCCTCTTACTAATCGGCTAACTTCGAAAGCATCTAATCCTTGCGTGGATCTACCGTCAACTGAAAGAATGAAATCACCAGTTCTCAAGCCTGCTCTTGCCGCACTAGTACCCGGGTAAACGAATGCAATGTATGATCTTATTTCGTTTTTGAATTCTAATTCCGAAAGTTGGACCCCAATGTATCCGATCTTGGGAAGCTTTGCCGGGAGATTATTTCTATTCAAACTATCACTATTTGCAACTCCACTTGGAGGTTTATCCTTGGAAGAATTCTTATCTTCATCTTTACTAAACTTTGTGGCTTCTTCCTTTGGATTTTGCTCTAAAGTAATTGAATTGTTTTCATCTTGGTTTTCAACTTCTTTACTTTTATTTTTTTGAGGTGCAGGAGGTACTTTTTCTACTTCCCAGGTTATTCCAAGAGGTATTTCTTTTATTACTACTTTTTTTCCTTCAGCATTGCCCTTTTGCTTTTTTTCAAATGCAGGTAACAAAAAGCTCATCATTAAGCTAACAAAAAAAAGTGTACTGACTGGAAAAAGAGCGGTTAATCTTTTTTTTGTGTCGGATGAATTAACATCAACGTTATTTTGCTGTAACTCCCATGCAGACCATAAACCAATAGCAAAATAACACAAAAAACTAAAAGCCAAAACAATTAATAAGCCTTGAATAATTTGTTGCTCAGAGCTCATTGATTCATTCAAGTTATTTGCTAGCTCATTTACACTTAATCTTATTAATAAGCAAGGGAGTAATATAGAAAGAACGAAGAAACTCAATCCCGTTAAATACTCTTTTCTTCCAGCAAAATGGCCGAATCCTGGTATGAAAAAAGAAAGCAAAGACCATGTAAAGTTTGGTTTTTGATTCTTTTCTAAAAGTTCGGAAGAAGGTAATTGCTTTGATTCATTAATCTTGCTGGCATCTTCCAATTTTCTTACCATTATCAAATGCCAGTAAAAAATACTTATTATCAATAACCCCATAAGAATCCAAACAATAACTTTCAAAGGAGCTGGAATTATATTTTCACTCACGGCGCAATCATAAACACCGTGCAGAACTATTCCTTCAAGTAATCCAAGGATTAACCAGAAGACACCATTGCCAATTTTTTTGTGTAAAGAAAATCTATAAAATCCTATTCCCCAAAAAACTGCAAAAAAGATGTGTGCTATTAAAGGAACTACTCTTGCAATGCCTCCTTGTCCATCAATCCCATAAACAAAATTTTCTGCTGCAGCAAATCCTAAGGAACCCGACAAAGCTTGTGCTAACCAGTTTGTCTGTAAATCTTTTTTCCAGTTACTTCTTGAAATAACTAATAAACTTCCAAAGCTAGCTGTAAATTTGATTAGTTCTTCTATGATCCCAACGGACATAAAGAATGCTGGATTTTCATCTCCTGGAAACCAGTGGATTGAAACATATTTATTTCCAAACCCTGCAATGATCGATAGAGCAGCACCTAAAAGAAAACCGGATAAAACTAGAATTAACTTTGTATTGTATTTTCTTGCTGATAAAAACCATAAAATTAATAGAGCTGGTATCCATGAGTAGGCAAATGATGTTGCAATTGTTATGAGTTTTTGAATGTTGGATAGCATCAAAGATTTTTTATCTAAATTTTATAGAAGTTTGGATTTCAATGATAACTTAATACCCATTGAGCACCTCACAAACTTTCTTGTACCTTACTTTGGTATCGAAAATTGATATTTCTTTTTTTTGAGTGCTTTAGTTTATATTCTTTAGAAATATCAATTCTGCTTCTCTATCTTTGAATCATCAAAATCTCTTTAAAACTTATGAGTAAAACCCTGAGTTTTTTCCAAAAGAAAACATTTTTAGCTTAATATTTTTACAGTTTTCATATTTTTAGATTATGTCTCAAGTTTTTGATGTAGCTGTTATTGGTGCTGGACCCGTTGGAATGGCGGCAACTTTCTACTGTGGCACAAGGGGGTTGAAACCAGTCATGATTGATGTTTTACCTTCTATTGGTGGTCAATGTAGCACTCTATATCCAGAAAAAATGATCTATGACGTTGCATCTCAACCTGGATGTACTGGCCTGGACTTGGTTGAACAATTATCAAAACAACTTGACCAAATTCCATATGAAACTTTATTGGATACTTCCATAAAGGAATTGAAAAGAATTGGCGATCACTGGGATTTAATAACAACTGATAACGATACGGTTAAAGCAAAAGTTGTGATTATTGCAGTTGGAAAAGGAGCTTTTGAACCCAGAAAACTTGGAGTTCCAGGTGAAAACTTAGATGGCATTTTTTATACAGTGAAAAAACTCGATGTTTTCAAGAATAAGAAACTCTTAATAGTGGGTGGTGGCGATAGTTCTATGGATTGGTGCTTAGCTTTAAAAGATGTTGCTGCAAAGATTACACAAATTCATAGAAGTGATAAATATAGAGCGCATGGAGGATCAGTTAACCAAGTTAAAGCGGCAGCAGCTTCCGGTGAGTTTAAAATGTTACCGTTCTATGAGATTAAAGAAATAAGAGGATTAGATGGAGAAGTTAGAGAAGTAACAATTTTTAGTAATAAGACAAAAGAAGAACAGGTGTTAGCAGTGGATAACATTATTATAAGCGCTGGTTTTCTTACTAACTTGGGAGAACTCCAAAATTGGGGATTAAATATTGATCACAACAAAATAATTGTAGATCCTTCAAATGGTTATCAAACTAATTTACCGGGTGTTTTTGCCATTGGAGATATAGCACACTTTGATGGAAAAGTTGAGCTTATAATTACTGGTTTTGGGGAAGCGGCAACGGCAGCTTTTTATGCTTACAAATCAATTCATGGTGAGATTAAAGGTGCTGCTTGGTGTGCTAAATTACCTGCCTCTGCAAAGTAAAAATAAACATAATGCATATTTTTGTAACCGATCCATTTGAAAGTCTCATTCCTGGGCACGATTCTAGTTTGGCTTTAATGAGAGAAGCAATTCTGCTAAATCATCCAGTGCATCAATCGGATTTGGATTCTATCTCGATTCAAGATAATCAGTTAAAGGTAAAGGCTCGTCAGATCTACTTATCAGAAGGAAGTCTAATTCAGAAATCTGAATCCGTTGAATTTAATCTGTCTAATGAGAAGCAAATTATTGTTTGGATGAGGAAGGATCCGCCGGTAGATCATAAGTACATTGTTACCTGTCAGATTTTGAGACTTGCCAAATGTAAAGTTATTAATAATCCCAATACTTTAATGTCCTGTGATGAAAAGCTATTTGCCTTAGAATTCCCAGAATTAATACCTCAGACTACTATTACTAGCAGTATAGAAGAAATAAAATCGATAGTCTCTAATAAACAAAAAGTTATTGTTAAACCGATTGGTGGTAAGGCTGGCGAAGGAATTCTTGTTCTTAATCAGGATGATAAAAATAAAAGCTCAATTATTGAGCTGCTGACTGAAGGCGGCAATAGAAAAATAATAGTTCAACAGTTTTTACAAGAAGCAGAAGTTGGTGACAAAAGAATATTTCTTTTGAATGGAGATCCGGTAGGAGTTCTCTTGAGGGTCCCTTCTAACGATTATCGGGCTAATATGGCGGCCGGTGGCAATATTGTAAAAACTGAAATTACTCAAGCTGAATATGCAATTTGTGAACAATTGAAACCTAGAATAATTGAGCTTGGATTGAATATAGTAGGTATTGATGTCATTGGAAACATGCTGACGGAGATTAATATCACCAGTCCAACTTGTTTAGAAGAAATAAATCTACTCGATGGAAGTAATCCAGCAAAAAAAATAATTGAGTGGTCTCAGTCAATTATTTGAAAAAACTCCTTTAGCTTTATCTGAAAGGTTTGAAGAACACTTTGACTTTGTGCTATTTACTCTTACAAATTGCACAAAATATCTGAATAGTGTACTGTATTGTAAATACTACAATTCTGCGTTATTACAAATTCATTATGAGCATGTTGTCAATAGGAAGAAAGCTTCAAACACGTTTAATCCCACATAAGATAGCAAATATTCCATTTAACGATAGAGGGATTACTACTAAACCAAGTCAAATCCAAAAAGTATTAAAAGATGCTGAAAGGTTAGCAAATGGGCAAATAAAAAATCCAAGAGAAATTTCCTCAGTTTTACAATCTATACATCAATATGGTATTAACTTTGAGCGAATAGTAAGCCTTGAGAGACCTAAATATCTATCAGCTAAAGAAGGTTTTAGTGATTTTGTAAGAAGCTTAGAAGTTGCATATAATTTACCGAATTATCAGGGAGAAGGATTGAATTGGATAGATATAAAACCACAATTTATAGGTAATCCAAAAATTCAAGCCAAAATTGCTAAAAATACACCATCTTTCGGAATATCACTGTACCCACATAAAAATGGTATTCCCATTCTTAAAGATAGAAGTATTCAAAGATATCATGCTCCTTTGTTATTGAACGAAGTAAGCAGGTGGGAATTAGAAAAAGACAAACTACTAGGTTCTTATCCCATAAGAAAGCTATCTGGAGTTGAAGAGAGTAGCGAAATACTCGATCAAGAGAGGAATCTTAAGCAAATAATTGAAAATACATGCAAAGGAATAGATGGACAAACACCAGTAGTTGAAGTTACAGTGTTTATCCCAGTTTCGGAAAGTGGTGAATTCGAAGCACAGTTTGTTCCTTCTCTTGAGTCTGAGGTTCTAGGGCATAATCATTATAAATACACAGTTGTTCGAGAAGATAGGCTTAGTAGTCTTCAAACAATGTCTCAAGGACAATCTTTGGTTGAACTTAAAGAGGCGAAATATAATCCAGATAATCCTGGAAGTCCTCAATTGTTTTATTCTAAGGCTGATTTTGTTCCAGGCTTATCATCAATTGATAAAAATTTTTTGAATAGCCAAACAGGTAGATTATTAATAATTGCAGAACCATATGAAAACCCGAAGCCAAGGTTTGACTTTGGTAATGATATGTTGAGTAGTGGAAATAAAAGAGGCTTAACTTATGGAGATAACTTGAAAGGATTCCCTTCAATTGGCTCCGCTAGAATATCAACTGGTTCCAAGGCAGGATCTGGTCGTCTTTTTGAAGGTGAAATCAATTCATCTAAGTCTGGAAATCCAATTATTTACAGTGTAACAATACTCTGTGTTAAGCCTAATGAAATCAGGGCCGATGGTTTTGAGCAGAAACTGCAGGCTCTAATTACTACGTAAATTATTTCTTTTTTTGCTCTTTTAGAATCCAAAGTTTCTGTCTAATGCTGTTCAACAATTCTGCATGAAAGCTAATTTTGCTTTATTTATTTAGCAACTTAAGTTGTATGTCTTGATGTGAATTGATTGTGCAATTTCTTTATAAACGAACATGGTTTTGCGTTTGCGCTTTACTAGAGGTAAAGAATGGGAAGGATTAAAATATAAGTGAGTGGATTAAACCCAACGCTTGTTAGTTAATACAAAAGCTTTGTCGCATACTTCCAGTTAATTTATAAAATTCAAATGAGCATAGCAGAAAAAATACTAAAGCCTAGTGTTGCCGGCTTATTTTATCCAGCTCAAGCCGATGAGCTCAAGTCAATGTTGGATTCATTATTTTTAAAGGCGAAAGAAGAACAAAGCACCAGAATTAGTAGTATATACAAAGCAATGGTTATTCCTCATGCTGGTTATCGGTATTCTGGCTTAACTGCAGCTCACGCGTATAAGTTTTTTCAACCAGCGAGATTCAAAAAAGTAATTGTTTTGGGGCCAGCTCATAAAAAATCTTTGGAAGGTTTAGCGGTCTATCCTCAAAATGGATACGAAACACCATTTGGAATTTCACCTCGTCAAGATATCCCTAAAAGTACAGGAATTATATTTTCTAAAGATCCTTTCGAGGGGGAGCATTCAGTTGAAGCTCATTTACCGTTCATTCAATATAGATTACTAGAAAATAAAATTAGTTTAGATGATTATCCCGTAACTCTAATGGTCTATGGAAACATAAGTCCTAAAAAGTTGGCTAAAAAAATTGAACATATTTACGATGATGAAACCTTCTTAGTCTTAAGCAGTGACCTTAGTCATTTCCACGATATTGAAACAGCGAATAAAAAAGATGAAGAGTCTATTGAAGCAATATTGAGCCATAATCCGGATAATGTTTTGAAGGCAGAAGCTTGTGGAAGAAACGGAATCAGTGCATTTCTATACACACAACAGTCCAGATTGCTTGAACCAGAATTTATTCATTACTCGAATTCAGCTTCTGTAAGTGGCGATGATTCGAGGGTAGTTGGTTATTCTTCCATTGGATATAAAGATTCAATCTCCAAGGCGAGGAGTGTCAGTGATGTAATCCAGCTTTATGTAAAATCGGATCGCAATCAATCTTTGAACGAAGATTGTAAAAAAGAGCTTTTAAAAGCAACAAGATTTTGTATTAAAGGTTACTTGAAAACTAAAAATATTCCGGATTTTAGCCAGTTGGTTCATAAGTATCCTTTCTTAAACGAAGATGGTGCTACTTTTGTAACCCTAACTTCAAACGGTAATTTGCGGGGTTGTATAGGTAATCTTATTTCCAATAGGCCTTTACTTCAAGATTTAATGACAAATGCAGTAAAAGCTGCTTGTGAAGATCCTCGGTTTAGGCCAGTTAATATTGTTGAACTTAACGATCTTAAGATAGAAATATCTATTCTCAACCCTCCTCAGTTCCTGAGATGTAAGTCGGAATTTGATTTATTAAACAAGATACAACCAAATGAACATGGATTGATAGTCCAGCAAGGTAATAAAAGAGCAACTTTTCTTCCACAAGTTTGGGAAAAAATCCCTAAAAAAACTGACTTTCTCTCTCAATTATGTAAAAAAGCTGGTTTAAAGCCTGATGCTTGGCGAATTCCCCGGGAAAGAATACAGTTATTTACTTATACTGTTACGAGCTTTGAAGAAGAGTAGCTTTTCTTCTTCAAACATACTCCAAAAGCTCTTTTTCGTTGAGATTTTGGATAAACTCTTTATCGGTAATTTGCTTGCTACCAATTCCTAAATTGAAAGCTATAAATGAGCCAGTGTAAGAACTAATACTCGCTATAGTAAAAGATATTAAGAGAAAAATATATTTGAATGATGGAGAATCTTGAATTATATAATCAACATCTTTGATTTTGAGCCAATCCTGAGACACCGGTTGAAGATAAAAATAATAAAAAACCAACATAAATACAAAAGATACTAATGTGCACCCAATCAGAATATTAAAAATTGTAAAAACTAATTTATTTTCTAAGTTCGGAAGTTTTTTGCTTATTTGAAAAAGACTTTTCTGATAAAGATAAGCTCCAATACCAGATCCTACAAAGCATAGAATGGGAGAGAAGGGAATCCAACTTATAATCAAATTAATAAAGCAAGCTATAAAAGAATATTTAAGAAGGTCTTTGCTCATCTATTCTTTAATCAATAAATTATCGTCTTTAAGTTCGATATTGAAAACTTCGCCTTTGCTCAACCCAATATTATCTCCTTTAGAAACAATTGCTTTTGCTGAACCACCGATTAATGTGAAAACCACCGGTATTCCAAGGGTAGCCAATGAAACTATTTGTCCTGTTTCACTTGCAAGAAGCCTTTTGGTTGGATCGAGAGCTTTGTCCTTAAACCCTGTTTGAGGGTCAAGCTGGCCCAAAACATTAATTTTGCCTCTTTCGAACGATATTATTGCATTCAAAGGATATTGCTCACCCATTAAAGTTGTTAAATAATCCAGTTTTAGAGATAGCTTGCCTGCTTTACTTAGCCTTCCTGGTACTTGAACGTCAGTTACTCTGCCAGTTACCCAACTACCTCTAGGAATCAAGAGTGCATTATTCTCAGGATTGTAGGCTGATTCAACGACCCTAGAAACAAATAAATCTCCAACTTGACTTAATGAAGCATCAACCTCCTCTTCAACAACCAAGTTAATATTTGTCCCATTTAAGATACTTGAAGAATTGGTACCTAACTTAAATGGAGATGTTTCAGCATTAACATCTATCGAACATAAGTTAAAAAATAAAAGTGCTAATAAGCAAAAAGTAACCTTAAACAATCTCATCTTCAATCAAAACACCTGCACCTTTGTTGGTTAAATCGTCAAATCTATTCACTAAATTTGAGGCTCTGTCTTTTAAATTTGATAACCCTTCAGCTAATTTATCCTTGGTTAAATTGGAAAACTCGTTAATTGAGTCTTCGGCTTTATGCTTGAGGTCATCAGATCTTTTTAGACTCTCATTGTATAAATTACGTACTTCATCTTTAGCTTCACTGCCAGAATATGGAGTCGTTAAGATAGCAACTGCAGCTCCAATGAGTCCTCCAACAAGAAAACCACCAATAAAATCACCTAGTTTGTTATTACCACTCATTTTTATCTCCTTTTTATATATTTTAAAACTTGTTTGGCAATCAAGCTCACATTAACTCTCAACACATAACTATTAATTAATGGAAGCTTTAAACTTACAAAATTAAGAAGATTTATTTTGCTTCATATAGGACTTCATTCCCGATTTAAGACCTTCAGATAAAGCATTTATTGTTTTACCCACTCTAGAGCTGATATCCTCTCCCTTGTCAACAATTTTCTTTGTTTTACTGAAAACCTCCGAGAATTCAGCGACATTTGGCAAAATCTTGGTGTTTAAAGATTTTACGGTTTCATCTACGGAGGATAGCAGTTTATTAGTTTGAGATATTAATGGAATTAATGAAATTACTAAAGTTAGAAGACTTATCCCAAGAATAGTTAAAGATATGATTGCAATAACTTCTATTAAGTAGCTATTCATTTACCGCTTCCTTCTCTTTTTTGCTTTCATCAAGCTTAGACTGTACAGCTTTTTCAGCATCTTCAAGCGCACTTTGGAGCTTAACACACTGTTCTTTGCTAACGTTTAAGAGAACTTCAGATGATTTGCTATATAACTCTCTTATATCTCCTAATAACCTATTGAAATCGTTAGGAAGCTCATCGGTTTTCGATTTAATTTCACTTCTTATCTCTTTACCTGGCTTTGGAGTATAAAGAAGAGCGACAACAGTTCCTGTAATGAGTCCCAGAAGAAGACCGGTCCACAAAGGTCCACCATCATTATTATTAGACATTAGAATAGCCTCCTAGTTAATTCTTGTAATTAATTGTTAACTATAAATACTTTAAACTACAAATACTATTTTCCATTTATTCCGTCTTTTGTACATCGCTTTTGTCACTACAATCTAAATTTAAGTTTTTTAGACTTTATCCCATTGAATTTTAGGGTTATCAATGAGTTGAATTAGTTCTTAATAATAAGCGAGTACTTGCTAAGGTGCTTATTTATAAGCTTCAATCCTCCAGGAGGTGTAATTGCGATTTGTTGAAGCTTGGAATGAAATCAGAACCTTACGGCCCCTTTTATCGAATGAGTAGAACACAGTATTTCCTTCTTGATTGTATTTGTTAATAGGAATACTGATTTTATTGAATCCAAGTTTTGTTAGCTTTTGAGCGTATTCATTCAACGCTTCTTCATATTCATAGTATTTGGATTGGAAAACGATTATTTGGCTTGGTTTAACTCGTTTTTGATAAGTAGCTGGCTTTGAAGTTTGCCTTTTAATTAGGCTTTCCAGTGAACCAACAATTACTCCTTTGTTTGGTACTAAGTCTTTATAATCAAAAACTTTATTGTAATTAACTTTTCGGTTTTTTCTCTGCTTTAACTTCTTTCTTGCTTTTTGATGAGTTTGGCGAGTTTTTGCTTTGTAATAGTTAATTTTGTGTGAACGATGCGTAACTCTTTCTCTTCTAGGAGAAGTCCTTCTGGCTCTTCTAATATATGTTTTTCCATCATTAGATTTGTACGTTACGAAAGGGCCTTTCTTCTCTTCATTACTTACATTTCTGTTCTCTTCTCGATTAATTTTCTTTTGAGAATTGATTGATCTCCTTTGTGCTTTTGTTTCTTGAGGATAACCTTCTGAATTTCTCGAATTGTCTTTTATTTCTTTAAAAGGTTCAGTTTGACTTAAACCGTCGGAATTTGTATCTATTTGGTAATAGTCGTCATTATTCGACTGATTAGAATCAATAACCGGAATGTTTTGAAGTTTTAATGAAGAAAGAATTCCTGAATTAAGTTGTCCATTTTTCCATAGATAATAACCGCTTCCAACAAGTGAAATTAAAATTAGTATCAGTAGCAAAAAACATCCACAACCAAAGCCACTTTTGGGCTTCTTCTTTATGGTTCTATTTACTCTTCTATTATCTTGAGTAGGGTTTTCGGTTGAAGACATCTATTTCCAACTTAATATAACTAGGTAATTCCCCACTAAGATAATTATTGTTCAACTATTTAGGTGACTTGAACACATATACTTTAATTTTATTCATAAATATTCATTGTTCTATAAGTTATGACTTAATTGCTGAGAAGTGGAAAATTACTCTTTTGCTGTTGATTAACTCTAATTCTGTTATAAATATCTTTTACTGCTAAAAAATTTCATACTTCCCTAACTCATCATTGAAAGGAAAATAATGCAGGTAACATTCAAAGGAAATCCACTCAACTTAGAAGGAAATCAACCTCAAGTTGGACAAACAGCTCCTGATTTTCAAGCTTTAAATTCATCTTTAGAAGCGGTGAATCTTAGCCAGCTTGGTAATGAGACTATTTTGTTGAATATTGTTCCTTCTTTAGATACTCCAGTTTGTGCAAAACAAAGCAAAGAATTTTATAGTGCCCTCAAGGATAAACCAGTAAAGCTTGTAACAGTTAGCATGGATTTACCTTTTGCTCAAGCACGCTTCTGTGGTGCAGAAAATGTGGAAATTCAAACTCTAAGCGATCATAAAGATGCCTCTTTTGGAAAAGCTTATGGTCTATTGATTAAAGAGTTACGCTTATTATCGAGAGCCGTAATTATTATAGACAAAGATAAAAAAGTTCAATACATAGAAATTGTTCCCGAAGTAACCAGTGAGCCGAACTACGAAGCAGCTTTGAAAGCTCTTAATGTCTCTGGAGTAACAGTCTAATTTAAATTTTGTATCCAAAATTTGTTATATCAAAAGGCCCATTAAGGGCCTTTTGAGTTTCAATAAGTATTGTTTTTAAGTATTGTTTTTTTACTGAGGAGTTTATGATGCCATATGTAAACGTACAAATTATAAAAGGTGCTACCAGGCATCAAAAAGCGAAGTTAGTTGATGAAATAACAGCTAGTTTGGTTAATATATTGAACAAAGAGCCCGAACATATCCACATCGTTATTCAAGAGATTGAAGAACAAAATTGGGGCTTCGGTGGACGCTTAACAGATGACTATAGAAAAAATATCGAAAAGTAGGACAATTTGCTGTAAGTTGCTTAAGTATTATGAATATCCAAGATTATCTCAATCGTAAATTAGAATCGATTAAGAAATCTAACAGGTTTAGAGTTCCAATTATTCAAAAACCTATTTCTTCGAACTTAAGACTAATAAATGATCAAGAAATTATTCAGTTTTCCAGTAATGATTATTTGGGATTGAGTAAAGATGAAAGACTAATAGAGGCAGCTATTAATGCTGCAAAAGAATTTGGTGTGGGGAGTACTGGCTCTAGGCTGATTACTGGTACAACAGAGCTTCATGAAAAGCTTGAGGGCGAGCTTGCTAAGTTTAAAGATACAGAAAAAGCTTTGTTTTTCAATTCTGGATATTCTGCGAATCTTGGAGTGATTTGTTCTTTGCTAGGTCTGAATGATGTTGTTTATAACGATGAGTTGAACCATTCCAGCATCCTCTGTGGCGTAAAGCAATCAAATGCTATGAAAATTGACTTTAAGCATTTATCTCTTAAGAATTTGGAAGAGAAGTTAATTGCTACAAGAAACGATTATAGAAACGCTTTAATTGTTAGTGAGTCGGTCTTTAGTATGGATGGTGATATAGCCGATATCCAAAATTTATACCAAGTTAGCGAGAAATATGACTGTTGGTTAATGATTGATGAGGCTCATTCTACTGGGGTATACAACGAAGATGGTGGTGGACTAGTAAAGCAACTGGGTTTGAGCAAAAAAGTAGATATTCAAATGGGTACTTGCTCTAAATCTTTAGGTGTGCAAGGTGCTTATATTGCTGGCTCTGAGGAACTAATTGAGTTCTTGAAACAACGGGCAAAAACCTATATATATTCAACCTCCTCTAGTCCTATGATTATTGGAAGTGTACTGGAAAGTATTAAAGTATGTATTGAAGAAAAGTGGAGAAGAGAAAAACTTTTTCAAAATGTGAGGATAATTCGTGATTTCTGTGATCAAATTAAAAATCGGAATGGAGTGAGAGTTGTTCCGGGTACCAGTCAAATTATTTGCTTAGAGTTTGAGGATATTGAATCCTGCTTGAAGGCCTCTAAAAAACTATTCGAATATGGAATATGGATACATGCCGTAAGACCTCCTACAGTTAAAACTCCTAGATTGCGCATCAGTCCTAATGCCCTTCACTCAGAAAATGAAATTGATAAATTAACGATAGCTCTAAATGATTTGTGAGGCAAATTTGATTTTTGAGTAAATACGAGCTATTATAAAAATTAAGAATATATTAAAATAATATTTAAGCGAATTTAAATTAATCCTATTTAATCGTGAATAATGAGTGGACTTAGCCCAATAACGGCTTCCAAGATTCAAGTGTTATCACATATTGGTGGGCAGATTGGATTTCAATCACCTCCTGCAACTTATGGAGGTACTGATGCTGGAACTGGCTTGGGTAACCCTTCTCAATCAGTTGCTAATAAGAAAGAAAACCCTTTAAGTCCAGAGAATGCAGCTAAATTGTTTAAATACTTGAGAGAAAATGTAGGCAATATTGGGAGAGTAATTCTCTTAGCGCTTCCCAGTATTTTAATTGTATCTTTGTATGGTGGTGAACTTAGAAACGCACTGTCATCTAAAGAGAAGTTTAAAGGTCCGGCTCAAATGGGTGCTGGGATTAGAGAAACCGGAAGAGGAGCATGGAACCTTACAAAAGGAACTCTTATAACGGGAAGAGACATAATTACAGCACCATTTAGGTGGATTGGTAATTTGGGAGGTCCTAATGCCGCGAGTCAGTAAATTTAAGTGTGTAAAAGACAAAAGGAAAGAAAATAAAGAATTGACAAAAAAAGGATAAGGAAATGCCCAAAACACAAAATAAAAGAGATGAAC
>JAAUYH010032549.1_pt1 | contig 14374 bp, 11 predicted proteins | sample 7278061 | NCBI WGS metagenome assembly JAAUYH01 (sample SAMN14350203, study PRJNA611818) | marine sediment metagenome | isolation source: surface marine sediment (0.6m) | place: French Polynesia: Moorea | collected 2018-08
CATGGACAAATCCTACCAGCCCGCCGAGATCGAGCGCCGCGTCTACGAGCGTTGGGAATCGCAAGGCTATTTCGCGCCGCGCGGCGACGGCGAGCCGTATTGCATCATGATTCCGCCGCCCAACGTCACGGGCACCCTGCACATGGGGCATGGCTTCCAGGACACGATCATGGATGCCCTCACCCGCTATCACCGCATGCAGGGCGACAAGACGCTGTGGCAACCCGGCATGGACCATGCCGGCATCGCGACACAGATGGTCGTCGAGCGGCTGATCAACTCGGAAGGCACATCGCGTCGGGAAATAGGACGCGAAAAATTCGTCGAGCGCGTCTGGCAGTGGAAAGAAGAATCGGGTGGAATTATCGCGAAGCAAACGCGCCGCCTGGGCGCGTCGGTCGACTGGAGCCGTGACCGCTTCACGATGGACGAGGGCTGCTCCGATGCGGTGCGCGAAGTCTTCGTGTCGCTGTACGAGGAGGGCCTGATTTATCGCGGCAAACGCCTGGTCAACTGGGACCCGGTGTTGCACACCGCGCTCTCCGACCTCGAGGTGTTGTCCGGCGACGAGCCCGGCAATCTCTGGCACTTCCGTTATCCGCTCGCGAGCGGCGACGGCCATCTCGTCGTTGCGACAACGCGGCCCGAGACCATGCTGGGCGACAGCGCGGTCGCGGTACATCCGGACGACGACCGTTACAAGGACCTCGTGGGCAAGGACGTCATCCTGCCCATCGTCGGCCGCCGGATTCCGATCATCGCCGACGACTATGTCGATCCCGAGTTCGGCACGGGCTGCGTCAAGATAACACCAGCGCACGACTTCAACGATTACGAGATCGGGCAGCGTCACAGCCTGGAGATGCACAACATTCTCACGGACGATGCCGCGCTCAACGATGAGGTGCCGGAATCGTATCGGGGCATGGATCGCTTCGACGCGCGTAAGCAGATCGTCGCCGAGTTCGAGGAACTCGGCTTGCTCGAGACGATCGAGGACTACACGGTCAAGATCCCTCGCGGCGATCGCTCGCACGCGGTCGTCGAGCCGTACCTGACCGACCAGTGGTACGTGAAGATCGAGCCGTTGGCGAAGCCCGCCATCGAAGCGGTCGAGACGGGCAGGATCCGTTTCGTCCCCGGGAACTGGTCGAGAACCTACTTCGAGTGGATGTACAACATCCAGGACTGGTGCATCAGCCGGCAGCTCTGGTGGGGCCACCGGATACCGGCATGGTACGACGACGAGGGCAACGTCTACGTCGGCAAGTCCGAGGAGGCAGTCCGGGCAAAGCACGGCCTCTCCGGCGTTCAATTGCGCCAGGACGATGACGTCCTCGACACGTGGTTCTCATCCGCCTTGTGGCCGTTCAGCACGCTGGGCTGGCCCGAAAAAACCGAAGCACTGGACGATTTCTATCCGGGCAACGTGCTGGTTACGGGCTTCGACATCATCTTCTTCTGGGTTGCGCGCATGATCATGATGGGCATGAAATTCATGGGCGACGTACCGTTCCACGAGGTCTATATCCACGGCCTGATCCGCGACCAGGATGGCCAGAAGATGTCGAAGTCGAAGGGCAACGTGCTCGACCCGCTGGACCTGATCGACGGCATCGATCTCGATGCACTGCTTGCGAAACGCACGTCCGGACTAATGCAGGACCATCTCAAGCCCGGGATCGAGAAAGCGACCCGGCGGCATTTTCCCGACGGCATCGACCGGTTCGGTGCCGACGCACTCCGCTTCACGTTTGCTGCGCTGGCGACGACTGCGCGGGATATCAGTTTCGACGTCGGCCGCATCGAGGGCTACAAGAACTTCTGCAACAAGCTGTGGAATGCCGCCCGCTATGTCCTGATGAACACCGACTCGCTCGATGACGGAGACATCGAGCTGTCGAGCGCAGACCGCTGGATTCGCTCGCGGCTGGATACGACAACGCAATCGGTGCGCAAGTACTTCGACGAATACCGCCTGGATCTTGCGGCGCAGGCCGTCTACGAATTCACGTGGAACGAGTTCTGCGACTGGTACCTGGAGTTGTCAAAACCCGTATTGCAGTCCGATGACGTATCGGCCGAACAGAAACGCGGCACGCGACGCACCCTGGTCGAAGTGCTCGAAGCGCTGCTGCGCGTGCTGCACCCGCTGATGCCGTTCATTACCGAGGAAATCTGGCAGCAGGTAGCGCCGAGGGCGGGGATCGACGGCGAGACGATTATGCTCCAGGAGTACCCGGTGCCTTCGGTCGACTTGGGCAGCGACGATTATCGGGCCGCCGCGCAGGACATTGAGTGGGTACGTGCTTTTGTGCTGGGCATCCGCCGGATTCGCGGCGAAATGGACATTTCTCCGGCCAGGCCTCTGCCGGTACTGTTGCAGTACTCGTCCGAAACGGATCGGCAGCGCGCAGCAGACAACGCGCTGCTGTTGCAGAAGGTCGGCCGGGTATCCGACATCGACGTCGTCGGCGACGGCGACGAGCCGCCGGCCGCGGCAACAGCGCTGTTGGGCGATATGCGCCTGCTCGTGCCGATGAAAGGCATCATTGACGTTGACGCGGAGCGCGCGCGTCTCGACAAGCAATTGGCCAAGACGGGCGCAGAACTGAAGAAGGCGCAGGGCAAGCTCGCCAACGAGAATTTTGTGAACAACGCGCCGGCCGCCGTGGTCACACAGGAACGTGAACGGGTCGTCGAGTTCGAGCGAACGATAGGGCAACTCTCGGAACAGCTCGATAAATTGAAAGAACTTGCCTGAGCGGGCGCTTTTCTGAGGACTGCATCACAGTCTGGCGGCCGTTCCGTGCAAAAGGCGGGCGCATCCGCGAGGATTGGGTGCAGCACCGGACCAAACTGAGGAGCCATGCATGCAGCGCGGAAGCACGCTCGAATCACTGCCGGCGACCAAGGACGCGAATCGCGAGGCCCTCGAGCAGGCGCGCCAGGCGCTCAACGGCATCATTCTTGGCAAGGACGGCCAGATCCGGCTGGCACTCGCCTGCCTGCTGGCGCGCGGGCACCTTTTGATCGAGGATCTTCCGGGGCTCGGCAAGACGATGCTCGCGCAGGCGCTGGCACGCGTCCTGTCGTTGAGCTTCCGGCGAATCCAGTTCACCAGTGACCTGCTGCCGGCCGATATCGTTGGCGTGACCGTGTTCAAGCAGGACAAGGGCGAATTCGAGTTTCAGCCCGGCCCGGTATTCTCGCAGCTGATCCTCGCCGACGAAGTCAACCGGGCCACACCCAAAGCGCAAAGTGCATTGCTCGAAGCGATGGAGGAGTACCAGGTATCCGTGGACGGCGAGACGCGCACCCTGCCCGAGCCGTTCTTCGTCGTTGCGACGCAGAACCCGGCCGACCAGATCGGCACGTTCCCACTGCCCGAATCGCAGCTCGACCGGTTCCTGCTGCGACTGGAAATCGGCTATCCGAGCGCCGACGACGAGCGCGAACTCATCACGGGCGCGGACCGGCGCGCGATGCTGTCCAGCGTGCGGGCGTCGACGTCGCCCGAGGTCCTCTTACAGTTGCAGGCAGCCGCGGCGCAAGTGCACATGAGCGACCCGCTCGTCGACTACATCCAGGCGCTGGTCCGGCAGACGCGCGAATCGCCCGACATCGAGATCGGCTTGTCACCGCGCGGCGCCCAGGCACTCGCAGCCGCCGCCAAGGCGTATGCGTTTATCGAGCGTCATTCCGGCGTCTACCCCGACGACGTGCAGGCCGTGTTCACCGCCGTCGCCGGACATCGACTGAAACCCGCCACCGCGGCGAGCACGCGCAGCGCGGCAGAGCTCTGCCAGCATGTCCTCGATAGCGTGGCCATTCCGTAGGCTCGGCAGTCTGATCGGCCGCCGCGCCCGACGCTGGGCGCGCAAGCGCCAGGGGCGCGACCCGAAAACCACGACGCTCCGTCCGCGGCGCGTCTACATCCTGCCGACGACCGTCGGCCTCGTATTCGGCATCATGGCGTTTGCGATGTTGCTGGGTTCCATGAACTACAACAACAATCTGTCGTTCGTTCTGACGTTCCTGCTCGTCGCGATCGGCCTGGTGTCGATGCACCAGTGCCAGCGCAACCTGGTCGGTCTCGAGATCAGCTTCGCCGGGGCCGAGCCGGTTTTCGCCGGCCAGACGCTGCAATTCCGTATTGCGGTGAGCAATAATTCGCGCAAAACACGCCACGACATCCGGCTGTACTGCGAACACGGTTACAGCGACGCGCACGATCTGCAACCGGGCGAGAGCCGCGTGTTCTTCCTGCAGGTGCCGACCGAGCACCGCGGCTGGGCCAGTCTCGATCGCTTCGGCATCAACACGATGTTCCCGTTCGAGCTGTTTCGCTCGTGGTCGTGGCTGCACATGGACCTCCGGGCGCTGGTCTACCCGCAACCGGCCGACAGCCCGCCGGAACCGCCGCCGACCCAGGCGGCACAGGGCCACAGACAACATGACGCGCGCGGCGAGGAGGATTTTGCCGGGCTGCGCAAGTACCACGACGGCGACTCGCCGCGGCACGTTGCCTGGAAAGCCTACGCGCGCAGCGGCCAGCTGCTCGCCAAGCAGTTTGCGGGCGCAGACACGAGCAGCCAGTGGTTCGACTTCCAGGAAGTTCCGGTGCGCGACCTCGAGACCCGGCTGTCGATCTTGACGCGCTGGATAAGCGATGCGGACCGGCGCAGCGAGGACTACGGCCTGCGACTCCCGCAAGCGGAGTTTCCGCCGACTCACGGCGACGCGCAGCGGCGCCGGACCCTCGAAGCGCTGGCGCTGTTCGATCTCGGAGCCGCCGGTGGCTAAGCGCTTCGGCACCGACGGATCGCTGCTGGCCAGCCTCCCCTGGACGCTGACCGCGTTGAGCTTTGCGGTCGCGGCGCATGTGCCGTTCCTGCCCGCCTGGATCACCGTCGCGTTTTTCGCCTGCGCGGGCGTTCGCTACGTCATAGAGCGGCGCAGAATGCGCCTGCCATCGACCTGGGTGCGCGGCCTGCTCGCGCTGATGTGTTTCGTCGGTGTGTGGCTCACGTACTCGACGATCAGCGGCGTCGGTCCCGGCTCGGCGCTCCTTGCCATTATGGCAGCACTCAAGCTGCTGGAAACGCGCAAACGCCGGGACCAGTTCGTATTGCTGTTCATCGCCGTGTTCCTCGTCATGGCATCGCTGTTACGCGACCAGTTCCTTTGGTCGATACCCTATCTCGTGGTCGGCGTCACGCTGATAATGACGGCATGGCTGCGCATGTCGGCCTCCGAATCGATGGCCGCTATGGCGAGCGTGCGTACGACGAGCCGGTTGATGCTTTACGCGTTGCCGCTGGCAATCGCGATGTGGGTGTTCTTCCCGCGCCTGTCCGTACCGTTCTGGTCGGTGCCCATCGACACGAGTCGCGGCAGCTCCGGCCTCAGCGACACAATGAGCCCCGGCGACATCAGCTCACTCTCACTGTCCGACGCAGTCGCATTTCGTGTTCGTTTCGCCGGCGAGGTACCGGCACCACGCGACCGCTACTGGCGGGGACTCGTGTTGAGGAACTTCAATGGCAGGACCTGGGCCGCGGCCGACCCGATCGCCGATCCACGGCCCGGCGAGCGCATCGAATTCCTGGGTGAACCGATCGACTACGAGGTAACGCTCGAACCGACGAACCAGCGCTGGATCTTCGCACTCGAACTGCCATTGCACGTGTCGTTGCGCGATTCGTTCATGACGCGAAGAAATCTCGTTACGAGTATCCTCCCGATCGACCAGCGGGTCGCCTACAAGGTCCGTTCCTACCCGGCATTCCGGACCGATCCCGACCTCAGCGAACTCGCGAAGAACTGGAACATGCTGTTGCCGGACAGCGGCAATCGGCGCACGCGCGAGCTGGCCCGCAGCATGCGCGCCACCGCAAACAGCGACCGCGAGTTCATACGCGCCGTGCTCGGCATGTTCAACAGGGAAGAGTTCTACTACACGCTCGAACCGCCGCCCCTGGGTTCGAACCCCGTCGATCGCTTCCTGTTCGACACGCGACAAGGATTCTGCGAGCACTATGCATCGGCGTTCTCGGTCATGTTGCGCGAAGCCGGCATTCCGACCCGGGTCGTCGTCGGCTACCAGGGCGGCGAACTCAACCCGCTCGGCGGACACATGGTGGTCCGGCAATCGGACGCGCACGCCTGGGCCGAGGCCTGGCTCGACGGCGAAGGCTGGGTGCGCTTCGATCCGACGGCGGCCGTGGCTCCGGAACGAGTAGAGATCGGCGTCTCGGAGGCGCTGTTGAGCGGTATCGGGCAACGCTGGGGCTTCTCATCGCCGTCGCGGCTCGTTTACCAGTTCGAGATGGCGCTCGACCTCGTCAACGCCAAGCTCGATGAATGGATACTGGGTTACGGGCCGGACAACCAGAACCGGCTCATGGAATGGCTCGGCATGGAGAACCCGAGCTGGCGCAAGATGATGTTCACGCTGATTGGTGTCGTCGTCGTCATGGTCCTGATCATCAGTTACCTGTTGTTCCTGCGCTATCAGCCGCCGAAGGTCGACGAAGCGGCCGTGTTGTTCCAGCGCTACGTACGCAAGACAGGCGTCGCGCCGCGGACCGGCGAAACCGCCATGGAATTCGCCGAGCGCGCGAAACAGGCCGGCAAAGTCAGCGAGCCCGATGTCGTGCGCATCACGTCGCGTTACATGGAAACCCGCTACGGACCCGGCGACGAAAAATCGCTTGCCCTGCTGCGTCAGGCCGTAGGCGCGGTTACCTGACGGTGATTGCGCGTTCCTCCCGAACCACGCCGAGCAACATCCCGCCACCGACGAACAGCGGCATCAGCGACAGCAGCACCCATTTCGGATCATCCGACACCATGGCAGCAATGCCGACCAGCACGGGTCCGAGCACGTGCGAGAATTTCGTGAGCAGCGCGTAGAAACCGAAGAACTCGCCCGGCTGCTCCGTGGGAATGAGTGACGCGTACAACGAGCGGCTCAGACCCTGCACACCGCCCTGCACGCAGCCGATGATCACGGCCATGACGTAAAACTGCCAGACCTCGGACATGAATATCGCCCAGGTACAGACGCCGAGATAGATCGCCAGAGCGAAGTAGATGGCTTTTTTTGGCCCCAGCCGGTGGCCGAACCAGCCGTACAGCATCGTCGCAGGGAAACCGGCGAAATTCGTGATGAGAAGGGCCATCACGAGATCCTGCTGCGCGAATCCGAGGCGCTGTCCGTAATTCACGGCCATGAAAATTACCGTGAAGACGCCACCGATGTAGAACCAGTAGGCAATCAGGAAGATCACGACGTTTCGATACTGTCGAATGTGCAGGATCGTAGATCTCAGTTCGCGGTAGGCGGCGCGAATCACACCTCGCGTCACCACGCTCGCGCCGCGGTGCTCCGGCACGAGGAACAGCAGCGGTATGAGAAAAATGAGCCACCACGCGCCGACCGACGCAAACGCAAATTTCATGACGCCCGTCGTCGTCGCGAATCCGAACGCCTCCGGCTGCGTCAGCATCCATACGTGCAATGCGAGCAGGATCGCGCCACCGAGATAGCCGAGGCTGAAACCCAGCGTCGACACGAGGCTGTAGTAACGAGGCTCCGTAACGTCAATGATCAGCGAGTCGTAGAACACGGTCGAACTGTAGTAGCCGATCGACGCAAACATGTAGAGGAGTAATGCCATCGGCCAGTTGCCCTCGCCGACGAGCGCCAGGGCCGCCGTCATCGACGCGCCGAGAACCGACAGCGCGAACAGGAAATTCTTGCGGTAGCCGCCCGAATCCGCAATTGCGCCGAAGACCGGCGCCGTCAGGCAGACGACGATGCTGGCAGCGGCCGTAATCCACGCGAGGCGCGCCGTCACCGACGCGCCAGGGTCGCCGGCGCTCCAGTAGTTGCCGAGAAAGACCGGGTACAGCACCGCGAGAACGGACAGCGCAAACGATGAATTAGCCCAGTCGTACAGCGCCCAGGCCAGTACCTTCTTCGTGATGAAGCGATTCGAGTTCAATGCTCGCGCGTCTTCTGCAACCGAATGTCGGGCCAACGCTCTTCGGTCAGGCTGAGGTTGACCCTCGTCGGTGCAATGTAGACGAGCCGGTCGCCGTGATCCAGCGCGAGATTATCATGAGCCTTCTTTTCGAAGTCCGCGAGCGTCTTGCTGTCGTCGCATTCGACCCAGCGCGCCGTAGCCACGTTGACGGTTTCGAACTGGCATTCGACCTTGTATTCGTCCGCCAGCCGGTGCGCGACGACGTCGAATTGCAAGGGACCCACGGCACCGAGAATCAGGTCGTTGTTTCGCAACGGCTTGAACAACTGCGTGGCACCCTCTTCGCAGAGTTGCGCAAGGCCTTTCTGCAGCGCCTTCAATCGCAGCGGATCCTTGAGCACAGCGCGGCGGAAAATCTCCGGTGCGAAATTCGGAATGCCCGTGAAACGAAGGGCTTCTCCCTCCGAGAAGCTGTCGCCGATGTTGATGGTGCCGTGATTGTGGAGGCCGATAATGTCGCCGGCGTAGGCGGTGTCGGCATGCTGCCGGTCTGCAGCCATGAAGGTGATCGCATCGGGTATCTTCACTTCCTTGCCCGAACGTACGTGCAGCGCTCGCATGCCCCGCCGATACTCGCCGGAACAGATGCGCATGAACGCAATGCGGTCGCGATGCCCGGGATCCATGTTTGCCTGGATCTTGAACACGAAGCCCGTCAGTTTTCCCTCTTCCGGGTCGATCTGTCGCTCGTCCGTCTCACGAGCGAGCGGTGCAGGCGCGACGCGGACGAACTCGTCGAGCAGTTCTTTCACACCGAAGTTCGACAGCGCCGAGCCGAAGAATACCGGCGTCTGCCTCGCAGCGAGGTACTCATCCAGCGAAAACTCCGGGCACGCACCTTTTACGAGTTCTATCTCCTCGCGAAATTCGTCGGCAATGTCGCCGAGCACGGCGCTGGCTTCGTCGGAGTCCAGCCCCTCGATCGCGCTGATGCTCGCGGCCTTTTCGCGCCCGCTGCTATCGTACAGGTAGATTCGGTCCTCGACGAGGTGATACACACCTTTAAGCGAACGGCCCATGCCGATCGGCCACGTTATCGGCGCACACGCAATTTTCAGGACGTCCTCGATTTCGTCGAGGAGCTCGATCGGCTCACGCCCTTCGCGGTCCAGCTTGTTGATGAATGTCATGATCGGCGTATCGCGCAGACGGCAGACTTCCATCAGCTTGATCGTCCGTTGCTCGACACCCTTGGCGCAATCGATGACCATCAGCGCCGAGTCGACTGCCGTCAGCGTGCGGTAGGTGTCTTCGGAAAAGTCTTCGTGGCCCGGTGTATCCAGCAGGTTCACGACATGATCGCGATAGGGAAACTGCATCACCGACGAGGTCACCGAAATCCCTCGCTGTTGCTCGAGCTTCATCCAGTCGGACGTCGCATGCCGCGATGCCTTGCGACCCTTGACGGTGCCGGCAAGCTGGATCGCGCCGCCGTAGAGCAACAGTTTTTCGGTCAGCGTCGTCTTGCCGGCGTCCGGGTGCGAAATGATGGCGAAGGTGCGCCGACGCGCGACCTGGTCTTGTATCGATGACATGGTTCGGGCGGCGGGCTAGTCTTCTATGACAAATTTTTTGGACAGCACGGCTGCATCTTCCCGGCCCTGCTGCGCCTGGTAGTAAGCGGGCCGGTTCGCAATCTGCACGAAGCCCTTCTTCCTGTAAAGGGCGATCGCCGCTTCGTTTGATGGTCGAACTTCCAGAAATACCTCGCGGACGGACGCGCCGCGAGCCCTCAGCAGGATCTCGTCCAGCAGGCGCTCACCGTAACCGAGCGCCCGATAAGCACGATCGACGCAGAGATTGAGGATATGCGCCTCACCGGCCGCAATCGACAGTATCGCGTAACCCGATACCCGATCGCCACGTTCGAGAACGATGCAGTGATAACCCGCGAGCAGGCAGTCACGAAACACACCGTGGCTCCAGGGAAATTCGTAGCTGCGACGTTCGATGTCGCAGACCATTGCCAGGTCGTCATGCGTCATCGTACGAATCGTCGACGGCGGCTCCGCAATGGGCGTAATCATGCGCGCGCCTCTGCGAGTCTCGTCATCGCGAGGCACAGGTCGTCCCAGGCTTTCTGTTTTTGCGAGGGACTGCGCAACAGGTACGCGGGGTGATACGTAACGACCAGCGGCAAGCCGTTCAGGTCGTGGACCCGACCGCGCAATCGGCCGACCGGTGCATCGCTGCCGAGCAGGTTCTGAGCGGCGATGCGGCCCACCGCCAGAATGATCTTCGGTTCGATGTGCGCGATCTGTGCGTCCAGGTATTCGCGGCAGGACGCCGCCTCGTCCGGCTTGGGATCGCGATTGTTGGGCGGCCGGCATTTGAGAATATTGGCGATGAACACCTGATCGCGTGCCTGGCCCACCGCGCGCAGCATTTCGTCGAGCAGTTTGCCCGCACGGCCGACGAACGGTTCACCGCGCCGGTCCTCCTCGGCGCCCGGGGCCTCACCGATGATCATCCAGTCTGCATCGGGGTTGCCTACACCGAATACCGTTTGCGTGCGGCTGTTTGCGAGCTCGCAACGCGTGCAGCGCGATACCGCGCCTCTGAGGTCTTCCCAGTCGGCCCCGGACGCGGCCGCTGGCAACCCGCTGTCGGGCGCTGCGTCCTCGTGGCCGCGCGGCAGCCATACGTCGATACCCATCGCTTCGAGGTAAGCGCGTCTTTGGCTTTCGGGCTGGGACATCGGAACGGGTGGGACAACGGATCAAACGGCTAGTGTGTCACCTTGGCCAGGAGATCGCTACCGCCCACCACCCTCTGCCCCGGCTTCACCAGGACCTTGTTGTCGGCCGGCAAATGCACCTCGGCGAAGCGCGTAAGCCTCAGGTACGCACAGCGCTGGCCCTGTCCGAGACGCTCGCCGAATCGCACGAACGAGCGCGGCGCGAGACCGAAGCGATAGCCGCTGAACTGCAGCACCATGTCGACGCCCTCGTCCGTCTGCACCCACAGCGCATTGGTTCGGTAATCGACCTGGCGGTCGCCGCTGACGGTTCTGAGGTCCATGATCTTGCCTTCGACCGGGCAACGAGCCGTGTAAGTACCGAGTGCGTCGATACGGATCACGATTCGCCACGCGTCGCCCTGCAACGTGTGGCGCTCCACACGACCCACCTCTACGACACGACCATCGACCGGACTCACGACGCCGCGCGGCGACGACGGTATCGGTCGGCGCGGATCGCGAAACACGAGCACCAGTACGACGACGACGGCGAGCGGTACCAGCGCCCAGACGGCGTCCGCAAAGCGCAGCACGAGAATCGCGACTGCGACAGCAAGCAGGATGAGCGGTAGCCCTTCCGGGGCTACGAAGGGATTGCGACGTCCATGCACGATGACGAGACCCGGCTCGAATACTGGGCAAGAGCGTAATCAGCGGTCGTAGCAGGATCAATAGGTAGTACCCGCGCGGTTCCGACACTACAATACGCCGCTCAATCACAAGCCTATTCTGGATTACCGATGCGCTTTTCCCGATTCGGTCTGACGACCCTCAAGGAAGTACCGGCGGAGGCCGAAATCGTCAGCCACCAGCTCATGCTCCGGGCCGGCCTGATCCGGCGACTCGCCTCGGGCCTGTTCACCTGGATGCCGCTCGGCCTGCGTGTTTTGCGCAAGGTGGAGAACGTCGTCCGCGAAGAGATGGACCGGGCCGGCGCGCTCGAGCTGCTGATGCCTGCCGTACAGCCGTCGGAGCTGTGGCAGGAGACCGGCCGCTGGGACCAGTACGGGCCGCTGTTGCTGCGCATGCACGACCGGCACGAACGCGAATTCTGCTTCGGCCCGACGCACGAGGAAGTCATCACCGACGTCGCGCGCCGGGAACTGCGCAGTTACAAGCAGCTTCCCGTCAATTTCTACCAGATCCAGGTCAAGTTTCGCGACGAGATCCGGCCGCGATTCGGCGTCATGCGATCACGCGAGTTCATCATGAAGGACGCCTATTCTTTCGATATCGACCACGAAGGCCTGGAAGCGTCCTACGCAAGCATGCATGAGGCTTACACGCGCATATTCACGCGCCTCGGGCTCAAATTCCGGGTCGTCGACGCCGACAGTGGCGAGATCGGTGGCAGCCGTTCGCAGGAATTCCACGTCCTGGCAGAATCGGGCGAGGACGCGATCGCCTACTGCGATGCGGACGAGTATGCGTCGAACGTCGAAACGGCCGCGACGTTGCCGGGCGCAACGCCCAGGCCTGCGCCCTCGCGCGAACTCGAGAAAATCGCGACACCCGACGTTCGCACGATCGACGATCTTTGCAGCACGCTCGGTATCGAGGCCGCACAAACCGTCAAGACGCTTATCGTGGAAGGCACGGATGGCCCTGTGGCGCTCGTGCTGCGCGGCGATCACGAGCTCAATGCCGTCAAGGCGCAAAAGCTCGACGGCGTGGCTTCGCCGCTGACCATGGCTGACAACGCGGCGATCCGTGCGGCGACCGGCAGCGAACCCGGGTCGCTGGGGCCGGTGGATTTGAGGCTGCCTGTCTACTTTGATCACGCGGTGGCGGCACTGGCTGACTTTAGCTGCGGCGCGAATGAAGCCGGTTTTCACTATGTCGGTGTGAATTTCGGTCGTGACCTGGCCGAGCCCGGGACCGTCGATCTTCGCAACGTCGTCGCCGGCGACCCGACGCCCGGCGGCAGCGGTCAGCTCAGCATCGCCCGCGGCATCGAGGTCGGCCACATCTTCGAGCTCGGCCGGAAGTACTCGAAAGCACTCAAAGCGTCGGTGCAGGACCAGGACGGCAAGGACAGCACGCTCTACATGGGTTGCTACGGGATCGGCATTACGAGGATCGTCGGCGCAGCCATCGAACAGAATCATGACGACAGCGGAATCATCTGGCCCGAGCCGCTGGCACCCTTTGACGTCGTGCTCGTGCCGATCAACATGCACCGCTCGCAGGAAGTCCGCGACGCGGCCGAAGCGCTGTACGCGGAACTCGTCGACATGGGCGTCGAGGTTTTGTTCGACGATCGCGATGCCCGGCCCGGCGTGAAGTTCGCGGACGCCGAGCTGCTCGGGATTCCGCATCGACTGGTCGTCAGCGATCGTGGCCTGGCTGCGGGTGAGTACGAATACCGCCATCGCCGGGACAGCGAATCGCGAAACCTGAAACGTGAAGAGGCTCTCGATTTGTTGCGGGGATAAGGTCTACGCTTTCTGACGTCGGCCGATCGCGACCGTGAGACGCAAAATTCAGGAGAAATTACATTAAGAAGCATATAAAACTGATTGTTTTAGTTGCTTTTTATCTGTCTGCGACGGCGGTACTGCCCGCGCTCGCCCAGCAGCAGCCCGACCCGGAGTTGCGTGCCGCGCTCAAAGCCGCCGCCAGCGCCACTGACAGCTTCGAGGACCGTTTTGACGCAGAAGTCTGGCTCACTGACATGTCTCGCCGGCTCGCGCGCCAGGTGCAGGACCCTGACGAGCGCATCAGAATCCTGACACAGGTGCACGTAGAGGCGACCCGCGCCGACCTGCCACCGGAGCTGGTCCTGGCCGTCATCGAGGTCGAGAGCAACTTCGATCGCTACGCGATCTCGGTCGCCGGCGCACTGGGCCTGATGCAGGTCATGCCATTCTGGCTCGACGAAATCGGCCGCCCCAACGACAATCTGCTGCACATCGACACCAACCTGCGCTACGGCTGCACGATCCTGAAGTTCTACCTGGACAAGGAAAACGGTGACCTGCGCCGCGCGCTGGGCCGCTACAACGGCAGTCTCGGCAAGCGCAAATACCCCAACAAGGTCATCGACAAGCTGACCCGGAAGTGGTTTCAGGCTTAGCCTGTGGCGAATGCGGTGGGTGTGCTGCCCTCGGGCGCATCGCGCTCCTGAACGTCTGTGACCGTTGCCAGGGGCGGGCCTTCGTGCAACCAGGACCGCAAACGCGCGATTGCCGCCGGGTCGCCGACGGCCAGCACCTCCACATCGCCGTTGGGCAGGTTGATTGCGTGTCCCGTGAGCCCTAGCGGCTCGGCGTAGCGACGTGTGCTCTCGCGAAACCAGACGCCCTGAACGGTACCTCGAACGATAAACAGCCGGGCGGCCACGGAACGATCAGCGTTGTTCGGAACTGCGCGCGTCTTCGGCAGCTTTACGGGCGTCCTGTGCTCGCTCCTTGGCGGCGAGTGCTTCGCTGCGCGCCACGGGATAGTCACGCTCGTTGAGTTTCTGCTGAGCGCGTCGCAGGAAATCGACGGCTTCCTTGAGCTGTTGCGGCGCGTGCTCCTCGGCGCCGGCTTCGCGGGCGACGGCAATCGCCTGGCGAGCATCGCTCATCTCCTGGAC
>JAAUYH010176744.1_pt1 | contig 14368 bp, 8 predicted proteins | sample 7278061 | NCBI WGS metagenome assembly JAAUYH01 (sample SAMN14350203, study PRJNA611818) | marine sediment metagenome | isolation source: surface marine sediment (0.6m) | place: French Polynesia: Moorea | collected 2018-08
GCTCACTGCCGAGAAACGGGCGTACGCGACAAAACACTCGGATGTTGCCCTTCAGTTCCATCACCTCATTATGCAACTTCCGGCGTTCCTTCTCACACTCCCTCATCTCCAGCTCCAGCTCTCGGCAGCGCTTCTCGTCACTTTCGATTTTCTGCCCCTTCTCCTCGTTTTCTCGATTCCTCGCTCCCTCCTCCGTGCACAGCATCTCGTTCTCCTCCAACAATCGCGAGAGCTCCTCCGCGTTCTCTTCCAGCTGTTTCCTGTTCATCTCGCAGATCCGCATCTTCTCAGCCAGCAACTTCTCTGTTTCCTCCAACGACTTCTCGAGCTTGGTGATCGTGGTAGTGAACTTCTCCTCCATTTCTACTCTCTTGTCAATCACCTCGCGTGTTTGTTGTTCGAAGGTTGCTTTGCTCATAGTTTCCTGGTTGCGGCAGCTTTCAATCTCCGCCTTCATCTTCCTGTTCGATGCCGTGGCTTCTTCGTGCAGCGCACGCAACGCACTGATCTCGCCTTGCAATGACTTCCTCGTCGTTAACACATCACCTATTTTGGATTCCAGCTCGGCAACCCTGCCGAGACAACTCGCGATTTTCCCCAACGAGTAGTCCCGGTCACTCTCAAACTTGGCCACTTTCGCTTCGAGTTGGCAAATCTCCGATTTGTATAGCGCACAGTCGTCCCCAAATGCGCCCTGCTTCCGACGGAGGGCGTCGATCTCCTCCTCGAGTCGTTTCACATCCGCCTGCTTCGTTTGCAGTTCAATTCGCTCAAGCGTATTCCGTTTCTCAAGCTCATCGTGTGCTTCCTTCACTTCACCGTAATCGTCCTTCACGTTGCGAAGTGCTTCTTCCGCCTCAGTCGCCTTTCGACGCCACTCGTCGACGTCGTCCTCGGAGATCATCGACGCCTGCTGCAGCTGGAAATCGAGCGTCTTCGCGTTGAGTTTGGCCTGGTGAAGCAACCGAATTTTCTCCGCCACCTCACCCTCAATCGTTTTCAACTCCCCTTCCGTTTGCGACAGCTTGGCTCGATACGACTCGAGCAGTCGCTTCACTTCGGGTGCACCGCCTTTGACCGATTCCATTAGTTTCCGGAGCTGCTCAATTTCCGACTGCTTCGTCCGCATTTGACGCGCATCATCGTCGCTCGGTCTCGATGTTTGCGACAGCGATTGCGTCGATTTGTGCTTCGCTAGGCGCGATATTCGAGACGTAGATGCCGAAGTGAACGAAGAAGTCGGCCGAAAACGGGTGCGAACAGACGAGGCAGAACTTTCTTCCATACGCCGCAGATACTGCGATGTGGTGGTCCGTCGACTCGCTGTCGAGGGGGAACCCGCGCCGATTGCAGTGGTGGTACCGCGACGAGGTAGAGGCCTGCGAACCGCCGACGCGGGGAGCTTCTTCGGGTGGTTATTCCCAACGGCAGTGGTCGCCTTGCGGTTTGCATGGGTCGCGACCTCACCGTTTGGCGCCCGGTTTTCCTGGTCCATATCGACGAGCGGCGATGAAGTTCACGCAGTTCGCGACAGCTAGAGAGGGGCACTGACTTCACCGTCGGGTATGTGGCGAAATGTGTTGGATCGATGACATTGTGCTCGCTTGAGTACGATAACGGACTTGAAGGGAGTAAATGAGGTGAACGGACAGATTTCAAAATACTGTAATCGCACGAGTATTAGTTCAAATGCTTCGATGTATTCTTGTACTTAGGTGTACTGCACAATACTAGTGCACTGCGCTATTACAACTAGCATATGGTAAATGAGCATTTACTGATCAGTGAGGCATTTCCATTGAAACCCTCTTGGAATACTCTTCCTTTTTATTTTAATATTAATACTCAAATGACCTTAATTACGCAAAAGGTGAAACTATTTTACCGACCTTTCTTTCTCTCTATGCTTGAATCAGTTCTTAATGATCGACGTTTACGCATTTTCGCTTTAAACTTGACTATTTTATAGTGTTTGTGAAATAAGAAAAATGTAATCGATTTTAGTTTCATACCGAGCACTACTTCAAGAAAGATTGAGCTATTTCGAAAATTGCGAGTCGAATTCTGCAAAGATGGATCTCTCAAAAAATTTGTTAGTAAATAAAAGATATGCAATCAAAAAATAAACAACTCACAACAGGATGTACTCAATCTACACATATGCAGCTCGAAAATTGCGAAAAAGACAGCACTACAACTGTACAATTGTTAGAAATAGCCCTTTCCTACACCACCTGCGTGAGAGATCTACTGTACATTGATAATGAACATCCACTAGAGTAGCATACTAGTGCTGCTGATGATATTCGATAATTAGAGAAAGGTAATAACTATGGATATATAAAACATGTTATGGTAAACATCCGTGGAATTTTTGAATCTGCTTTATGTGTTAGGAATAAACTAGATGCCTACTTATCCCATAATTTTGCATTCCAAAATGAGTCGAAGATGCAGACTTCTTCTCGGCTGTGTATTTAGTCCTGTGATTTCCTTATATTTTAATTGGAGATACAAAAATGATACTGGATTGAGCCCTGCTCCCTATTCTTGGAACAAATATATTGATTAATCCTATAGCTGTATGTAGCAATCATGGAATATGCAGTTTGAAGTCTTCTCGTCTGCAAGTGTGTCAAGTTTGTACATTGTATGGCTGATTTTTACGCTCGATGAGGATGATGGAAAGTAATATGTGCAATCTTGTATACTTGTACATAAAAAAGAAAGAAATCTCAAGAATTGTCACGGAAAAGGCGGTGACGGTGGGAAACACCGATTGTATTTGATGAATTTTTGATTGCACAGCGTTATGACAGAAGTTGTGAATTCATTAGATGCATCAGATAGTCCGATACGCGCGATGGTCATGTCTAAGGAGCAGATTGCAGACACTTAGAGCTAGATTAAGTTCGACTGAAGAGATTCCTATAATTTTCCGACAGCTTGATTCTGTAGCCCTGTGGTAATATAAATCGAATCTAAATTATTTCGAAAATCAATTGCCAGTTATTCGCGGTACCCTTTCTCGTCTCCCAACTCAGCGATCTCACACTGCAAAAATCGATGAAGATTCCGATGCAATTCTTTTCTCAGCTTCCTATGGATGCTGACACTGATTTATTGGTTCTTGAGATTTCTTCAAAGTTTTTGAGTATTTCTTTCCCGAATTTGTCCATATCGAGAAAAATGTAGAAAAGCGCATGGTCAAAAACAAAAGATTAGAATAATTGGAAAATGGTCGAGACATTCTGTGGAGGGAAACAAAACAGAAGTGACATTCGTGAATCTAATTTCGCCGAAGCTAAAACCGCTGATAAAGATATGAGAACCCAAAAGAATCGCTCGAACACTATGAAATTTTGCAGAAAAAGTTAGATAGGTCGGAAATCTAAAATTACTAAGGAATATCTGTCAGTGATGAAATTATTAGAGAAAATTCACCGCGCTTCTCATGCTTTTCCTCACGAAAATTGTGTTGAAGCTTTGACATTACAGAGGAAAAAGGCTGAGAATATGATGTACGAGTTGGAAATAGCATTCATAAAAGATTCTTCACTCTACATTCGAATCATGCTGAAAAGTATATTTAAGTTCATAAAATACTTAATGAGGTGAGAAAAAGATGGAATACACAAGGTGCCCTTAAATGCCTTATCGATCGAGGAATAACATTGGGACAATCGTGAAGAATGCTGGAAGTATAGACGCATCTTTCTTAGGTTCAGTTCAGTCGAGAATTGCCAGTTTTCAGCACAAACTTTTAAATCGTTTCACTACAACTGTTACAAAACGGCACGGAGAATTATGGGTATACTTGAAGAAGTATCATTTTACAGTCGGATGAGCTGTTTCCGTTGAAAGTATGACACTGAAGATTCAGGGCCACCAATTCCTGGTCTTCGCATCAAATTATTTGGATTTCATCAAAGAGAAAACGATTCTCAATGCCCCTGAATTCAATATCAAAGAAATAGCAATCGTTTTTGTCAAAGGACCAGAAATCACGTGTGGTATTAATGCGCATGCGCACTTGTATGAACAACATTGCTTCATATAACAAGTTGATTTTCATTTCATTCGGAAAAAATTCACTGTAGTTACGAATGTGGCAGCCGTGATCGCAAAAATGACAACCTGCTCTTTTAGCTCTCGTTTAGCTCGCCGAGATCAATAGTGGATGAGCTGTTATGTTCATATACTTCAAAATTCTATGAAGTCTGCGTTTCAACGTTGCTCGCATGATCCAGTTTTAGAAATGTTAACATCAGATACCAAATATGTGAAAGTATTATCGAAAACTCAAAGCGCTTTAGGCGAAACAAGAATCTTACAAACGGATATGGTCTAGTTCACGATGTGGAATCTAGGCATTGTACGACTTTCCTCGTCAGGGGGCACTTCGTCAAATCGTCAGATATGGTATGGAATCAGATTGCCATAGGAAAGAGAACTATTGCAAAAACGTAATTGGAAGCCCTGGACTCTTTATTGCAATATTTTTTTCAATTTTTTACCAGATTCAGGGCTGTGAACTCTATCGCTGCAGCGCTCAAGATAATTCAAGATGCAGTAGAAGAATTTACAGAATTAGCGAACCAACTGTAGTGCCACCCGCGAGGGGATAAATAAAACACACACTAAACCCAGGAGAGAGGCCGCCCTAAAGGAAAAAAGATCACCCGGAAGGGGGTGTGGCGACTGTAGAACCACACCGAGCAACTCGAACACCCGCCCCAGAATGGGATGTCAGCCCCGAAGGGGAGATAGAGGTAGAATAGGTCTACAACGCCGCTGAACGGCCACTCTTGGGAGTTTTGCACACCTGTGTGCCAAGGATCCCGCAAACCCGATGTAGGGAGTCACGAAAATGGGCCACAAACGGTTGTCAGAGACGAAGATATCCCGTTGGGGCTGCAGTTTGGGCCGAACACTCCTTAATTTTACTCCAGGAGTGCCCTGACTACTTATAGTAGTCCGCACTAAAATAACACTACCTAAAATGGGATACCGGAAAATACTAAAGTACTAAAATAAAAACTAAAAAGGAATAGGTACTAAAATTGAATCTCCCCAGTGGGGTGGCATTGGCTCTTGACCAGGGGAAACCCCGAACATGTGCTCCTGTAATGCGGGGCGCCACCTCCCGTGCCTCGTTTGACAAGCGCTTCCCATCGGTGAGATAAGAAGGGCCCGTGGCACCACACCAACTTTGTGCAAATTAGAATCAGGACGAATTGATACTTCCTGTTGCGAATTTAACTTACGCTGCCGCACACTACGCAACTGTGTCCCTGACGCTGTCCTAAAGTCGCTCAATGGGTTTTTAAACTTTAGATCCAGAGGTACAAGGAGCTCAGAGTCACGTCTTTTGCAGCAGTTCGGCCAGATCCACGAACCAAGCAGCGTGATCCACAGTTTTCCGTTTTCCTACAACAGTTGCCCCAGTTCTGCATTTATCGCTGTTTTTGAAGGAAAATTAGACCTTCGATTAGTTTTTTACTCTAAACAATGCTATTTAGTTGGATTTGTAAAGAGACTCTGCGAAGCATGAGATTCTTTCATGAGCTTCTGCGAAGCTGGGATGACATAAGTCCAACAACATAGCCATGGCTGCGGCTCTAAATTTCATCGCGTTGTTTCAAGCCCAAGTTAGTTGACACGCTATATCGCTCTGCCATTGTCTCGGCAGAGAGCAGATAGGACCCGAATTTGTTTCCGCCACCTTGTCTTTTGTTGATTTCAAAAATTTTTCTTTTTACTGGGGAAACCATCCAGTTTGGTTGAAATTTAGCGTCTTGATGGCTATGTTCGAGGAAATTTTCGTACTGTTTGGATTTCATCAAACTCCTTTGATGCCATGTTGGAAACTCCTTGAAAGAAGTAAAAAGATACGGATTCATCGCTCAGTAAAGATGTCTCCAACGACTTGTGAAGCTGTTGAACGGTCAACTGTGACACATCGTGAATGTGACTGAGCCTTCCTGGAGTGAAACTTTACTCCAACAAGTGGCGAAGTGGAAAAATGGACCTCATTTTCTACGTAGACAGTTTCTTGGACGTTCCGACTCTGCAGGGTTTCATTTCTCTTTTCGCATACTTATGGAGTTTAAGATCGTATAGGCTCGAATCTGATAAGATATGCGACGATAACAATTTTTAAGTACATCAATAAATAATATGCTATCTGTTCTTCGTGATTGAATCTTTTCATTTTTATCTTCTGGATGTGCACTACTATTAACCGTAAATTAAACGAAAATATCAGTACCATCTGAAAATTCACACGACCCTTTCCGGTCTGTTTAACAATCATACAAGTCTTTCTTCAACGCTTAAGGGGTTAAGCTAACGATCAAAATCAGTGTTATATTTCAGAGGACCTGCTTTTTTCTGGGATAAAGTTCGAAGATTGTAGAACGAAGCAGGAATAGAACATGAAGATAAGCTGGATCAAGAATGATTAATTAGAAATAGACGAGCAAACGGGTACTCTAAGATTCTTCTGTATTATTTTCGGCTTTCTTGTTAGATTGTCAAAACTTAATAAACTTACAAATATAGCAAGAAAATTGGATCTTGGAAATAAGTAATTTAGGCGACATCTATTTGAAGAGCAGTAAATGGTACGATACACATTGAGTTGAGATACAAGGAAATTGCAATTCCGATCGAAAGTGAAAGATTTTACGGTGTACACGGTTTGTTGCCTGATATTCAGAAAGTCATGAAAAGATTGAAGCGACAAATTGAATTAATATTATTTTAAACATACTTTGAAGATTTGACATGAATTTCTTAATTAAATAAGAACAAAACGCAGAGAAATACTGGAGATGATTCGAAGGAGGGTGATTCTGATCGGCGAATCAGGAGTACAAATTTTTAGTACCTATAATTCAAAACATGCGCGAGTTCTTCTAACTTACATCAATTCAACTAGCTACAAAATTGTAATATTGATAGGATTATAGGATATTTTATCGTTAGCAGCTGTGAAAAACATCTTTTATTATGCATGATTTATTGGAGTAAGGCGCAAAATAAAATATGAGCACCAGATCCGAATGTTTGCAAGGAGGTTTTCCATTCTAACAATCTCTTTCTGACTGAGACGCTTAGATTCTGGACTAAGATATTTCTGCATTGATTCTGTAATGTTATTGCTCCAACTTCGTACTTTCTGTTTGGACTCAGATTCCCGATTAACAGGATGACAGAACCATTCTCAATTAAGTGAGCCGGAAGTATATTTACTTCTACCTCTAATTTCTTCTGGTTTAGTGCAAATTTGAACAGTTAGATTGTTTCGTAATTGTCTACAGCTTCAATATTTATCATCCGAATGAAACCGCTATTGCCTAAAATTTAAACCCGGCCAATCCAACTGTCATAAATCAGAAATGCATGCATTAATGCTCTTTTTCTGCTCTGAAGTCGAAAAAAGTCGTCCGTTTCCGCTATTCAGTCCTTAATTTCGCGGATTCGCAGAGAAAAATTTGACCGAATTAAGGCCTGGTATAGATTTGATCCAAAGAGGACCTACAGATGTACGGTACTTGTATAAAAATGTACTTCACAATGAACTTTTTTTCTTTCTCGCACGCAAGCATCTTTTAAGAACTATCACGGTAAGGCGCGAAGCGGCGTTTGGCCAAAGGCCGGGGCTTATACAGTATTTACTGTACTTCTATCTATGACCGTCTTATTTCATTTCTCTCTGAATCTCTGATCGTCAGCTGACACAGGGCTCAAATCTGAAAGTCCGATATAGCGCGGCTCACATCCACCATTAAGCTATAACTTATGTTCACGTACCATGTCACTCTCGAAAGCTATGAAAGATGTTCAATTCGACTTCATAATAGACGCATTCTACGGTGTTTGTTTAAGCTCGCGCAGGAGAATGCAAGTGGCCAACAGCAACGAATTCGAGACGGTTCACAACGCAGTGGCATGCAACAATGCAATCGGTTGGTACCCGAAACGCGCCTGTTCACTACGAATAAGCCAACAAAGTTAACCTTGCAACATTCCTAATGTTTACCATAGAGTTGAAAAGTTAGCCTTTGCCCGACCACCATCTTCCTAGTCGAGCACCGAATGACGTTTCGACAGGTTCCGGTTTCGCCACTGGTTTAGGTGCTTGCTCTTCCTGTTCCTTCTTGACCTTCGCTTCTTGCGCTTCCTCCTTTTCCTTGTCCCCAGGGAACGCAATTCCGTCAAGTGCAAGGTCGAATAATACCGGTTTGCAGGGCACCGCCTCAAGTGCGGGCGGCAGTTGCGCAATTTTCTGTACATGTCCCGACTGCTTGGCATAGGATACGAACTCATCGAGATTGTCACACATACACCGCTTGTCGATTGGTATCGACATTTCCCGTGCCAATTTCGCTTCTCGTAGGAATATTTGCGCTCTCGCTCTGACTCGCAGACCTTCTGCATCCCGCATTAACTTCGAAGCTTCTTGCGCAAACTCGCCACCGCCACTCAGTGACTTGGCATGATGCGATGCACGTTCGAAAAGCTGTTCAGCAGCCGAGTGCATACCCGCCACAAGGTAACACCTTGCCAGATGGAAGCATCGATGCGCACGGAATAGCGACCTTTGCGCGTCGACTCGCATCGCCTTTTCCGCATCGTCCGACACACCTCGGAGTTCAGCGATATCTGTCAAGTTGTGAACAAGATTATCATAGAGCCGAACAAGGTCATCGGGTTTCGCACGTTTCGTCTTCAGTGCCGCCTCAACAAGCAGTTTGTTCCGATCAACAGTATGCGTCAATCTTCCGTACGACAGGTATGCAGCGAGCATTTCCAGTTCGGCGATACGTTCCTCCGCACGCGCAGCGGTAGCCTCACGGAATTGCTTGATTTCGTTCTGTACGACCTTGGCAGCATCGCTGTAAGATATGAACAGCTTATCGTAGTGATCCGGCTCACGCGCATCCGTTCGCTTCTCCAACGCTTCGATTTCCTCTTTCACCTTCAGCAACGCCTCGCGGACCACTTCAGACTTCAGCTCAATGACGCGGCCGCACCATTCGACATCACCGAAAGAAACTGCCGCTCGCTTACGCGCAGCCGCGAGAGCAACTTCAATCTTCTCTGCCAACAGCTCGTCCAATCCGCCACCCGCAGCCAAACCACGTAGGTCGGCATCGACATCGGCGTTACTCCCCTCGTTCCCATTCTCCTGCGCGATATTGTACCGACAGAACCTCATTGCCGACGCTATTTCGTCGACCCTCTCTTCAAACACGCCAGCGGCTGCAGTACCCGCACGGACTCCTGCGAGACCATTGTAGATGGTGTGAGCCCGCTCGAAATCAGCAAGCGCAGAGGCCCATCCTTCTCGCTCGAGCGCTAGTGTAGCGTTCATCCAGCGCGCGTAGGCCTCCGCTTCGAGGCAGGTATCCGAATCGGCCTCCGCGTCGACACAAAGCGATCGTAGGTGCGACGCATGCGCTGTCGCTTTGGAGAGCCGCGCGACTACGGTACGACGTGCGCGCGCGGGGCCAGACGGTGGTGAACGCTTGATATCCATGGCATACGCCCACGCACGCTCGGCGCAATACAGGGGGATGAGGAGGGCGCGAGAGTCGCGACGTACGGAATCGGCGGTAATAGGTTTCGCATCGTACCGATTTCTGCCGTTCGTGTTTGAGGATGCACGCCGCACACGCCCGATTCGGCGAGTGCAATACCGTCGGTAACGCTGAAAATCGCCGCCGAGTTTCAGCCCATGTGCACCCTGCGCGGCGCGGACTTCCGTGAGAATCGACAGACTCAGCGTCGGCGCAGCACCATTCGTTCCGACCGCCGCCGTGGCATCGCTGTTCACCGCATTGGCTGCATCGGCGGGATCGACATTCGCTTTTTCGCTGGCCGGCACCGCATTTTGGTGCGGTGTGACAGAGACCATGGCGCACGAGTCGCCGTGCACTCGAATGGCTCGTCCGATGGCGATGCGGAGGTGTGATCCAAAGTGGTGCGTGAAAAACGGATAAAAACGTCGGGTATCAGTCAACTAAGACAGTGCGGAATGCAATTGGCTCGGGAAATTGGAACTGTAATAAATTTCTTGGAGTGCTCAATTACAGGAATTATGACTGTCAGCAAGCGCAACACGCTGGTTTGGGCAATTCCAGCCCTCTCGCCATCCATCGCTCACTGCACATCGGCACGGTCCCGGCAACGTCACACCGCTACGCAACCGGGGCGCGCGCGCAGCGCCGAACACTGGCTATTGTACAGAATAGAAACTTTTGTTAGCTCGTCCGCCGTTCCTGCGTTTTTGGGGCCGCACGTCGTCATGGACGCCGATGGGGGGTGGAAGAAAACACTGCGAAATTTTGGCGTCGAGGCCAAGCGTGCCGCCGAACGGACCGCGCAGGCCGTCTCGCGCATGGGCATGTCGGAGAAAAGCACTGACCCCGACCCCGCTTTCAAGCATTTGGCCGAACAGTACGCTGAGCAAACCACCGCGTTGAAATCCATCCGTGATGCTGCCGCCACCGCTGTGGAGGCGCTGGCACGTGTAGTCGGTGCTGGCGCATCACTCGCTGCCGCGCTTCAATCCGCTTTGCCGCCAGGATCGACGGCGCTCAGCGCTGCTGAAAAGCACGTGAGTGCGCAACGACTGATTGCTGACGGTGCCTTACGACGCGCAGAGCGTCGAATCCATGCACGTGTGGAGGGTCCCGTGGAGGAAGAAATAGCGGCGTCGCGTGAGATTGCGAGCCGACTCGATCAGCGACGGAAAGTCGCGTCGGACTATCGTCGATATCGCGCACGACTCGACGACTTCACCGGGAACGAGGGTTCTGAGGACGCGATAAAAGCGGACGATAAACTCCGGGAACTGAATGTGTTGGCGGAGTCATTAACCGACGAAATGGTGGTAGCAATGCCGAAACGAACCGCACTTCTCGAACGCTGTGCCACTGAGTTGGCCGAAATTTTGCGTGATTTTCACCTCGAGGCTGCAAGCGGCTTAGACAGTGCCGTCGCGCTGGATCAACTGCCGTCCGCCGCTCCGGAAGCTGCCGCTCAACCGGTTGATGATCTGTTTGGTGATACACCGCAGCCAGACATTCTCAATTCCTCGTCGCGCACTTCGAAAGAAAGCGTAAAACCCATGTCGCAGGCTGACCTGTTGAAAACGAGAGAGCAGCGACGCGCCAAGTCTGCCTATACGCCGTCACATCAAGCTAGCTCAATTTGGGATGAAAATGATCCTTCCTCTTCTGCCGATAACGTTGCTTCCTCGCCAATCAATCCTGCTGCCGCCGCTGCGGGTGTTAAAGACACACGTCGTCCTTCTGCGCGTGCGCCAGACTATTATGGCGTTGCTAGCACCGGTACGACAGCAGGCGCCGTACCAGAGCCACTACGTCGACGTGGTGATGCGTCTGGTTATCCAACAGGTGGTGTGGGTCAGCGCGAATCTTCCGGATATCCTTCGGGAGGAGTTGGACAACGCGAGTCTGTTTCATCGTATCCGAGTGCGGGTGTTGGGCAGCGAGAGTCTACTAGTCGTGATGATTATCCTTCTGCAGGAAATGGTCAGAAAACTAGCGTCTATCCGTCTCGTCGCGCACCTACGACACGAGTTAGGAATTCAGAACAGAAACTTCCACGTTCCGCAAGTCGAGAAAGTGGTATAGGGTCGAAGAGTTCGGCACATGTGTCCGACGATCTCTTAGGTTCGTTTGGAGGAAGCACCAGTACTGCCACCCCGAGCGAACCGCAGACAAGGCCGCCTCGTCAGCGTAGGTCGACCGGGAATAGTGCGCCGACCTCTACATCAAATAGCTTGGACGATTTGTTCAACTTCACTGGCACCGGTGGTGCTTCGAACAACAATAATTCATCTGGCCGAGGACCTACGGCATCGGGATCCGAAGGCGATTTGTTAGGCAGCTTCCAATCACGACCTCCTCGTAGCAGTACTCGTCCTCGACAAAAGCCAAGCCCACCTACATCGAATGTGTCTTCGTCAGGCCCGTCCCCGACCAATGCTGCATCGAGTGCTCCGAACCTGCAACGAGAAGCATTGAAGAAAAAGAATGAGGCCGAGATCAAGGCACGTGCGGCAGAGAAGTTGGCTGCGGTGCGAGAGAGGGAGAATGCCAAGGCAGCAGAGCAAGAGAAAAAGGACGACTCGCGCAGTGGCGCCGAACGGAAGGTGCTACAATGGACGGGCAATGGTGCGCGTCGCGGTAACTTGCGGGCCCTACTAGCTAGCTTAGATACGGTATTGTACCCGGGCAACACATGGAAAGCGGTCTCGATGGATGTACTGAAAGTGCCGGCGAAGGTGAAACTGAATTATCGGAAAGCTATCTTACAGGTGCATCCCGACAAAATAGGACCGAAGAACTTACCGCCAGATCAGCAAGTATTGGCCGAGCTTATCTTTGATGAACTGCAAAACGGGTACGAAGTGTTCGTCGCGGAGCAAGAAGGCAAACCGCCGCCGTCTGGCTCGGTGGGCCCAAAGAAAACTGCAGGTGGTACTGCGGCTGGCTTCCAGAACGCGGCGGGTGGCATGTACGCGGGCATGGGGCGTGGGATGGCGGGAATGGGCAACATGGGTGGCATGGGCGGATTTGGATACGGCAGAGGTGGCGGTATGGGTGGATTCCAGAATACACCGTATCAGAACGCGGGAATGGGCCGTGGCATGGGCGGAATGGGAATGGGTGGCATGAATAGTGGATACGCGTTTGGAAGAGGAGCTAATGCGGGGCGTGGGAACATGGCGTTCGGAACCGGCCGCGCGTATGGAATGGGTATGAACAACCAGCAACGCAGATAAAGGAGAGTGAGACTAGTTGACGAGTGTTACATCGCCGAATTGGGTGGAGTGCAGCTGTGTTGTGGGGTGTGCCATCGCTCTCGCAGTCTTTTCTTGTGTGCTGCATCCACTGCCACCCACCGCCGTACCCGTTACCATAGAACTAATGCTGTATTTTCGCCACCGAACTAATGTTGTAAAGCTATGCGCTACTCGCCCTACTCCCTTCCTTCGCCCGCATGGTCGAAGTGTACTGTACAGTCCATTACTGGTTTTCTTCCAGAATGAATGGCTAGTTTCACGCAGTGACGAGTCGCAGGATTGAGCGAGCATGCAAGCGTTTCGCCCTCTACGTCAACCGTGAACTTTACACATTAATCGAGACGACGGTACTGCAAGGTGTCTTCGCAAACACGTGGGTTGCCGAAGTGTGCGAAGGGATTGGAGTTGTTTGTCTAGTGGGCATAAATTGAAGCTGTGGATGTGTAGGCAAGTGCTTCGGTTATTCTTCGAGAACGGCATGTTGTTGTCAAGTTGAGTGGTAAGGAAAGCAGAGGTAATAGGAAGGTGGGAAAAAGAGCAATTCAATACACAGGAACTGGAATAAAACGGAAGAAGGGATTCAGGTTGTGAGGAGCTTAGAACAGATTCATAATAGAGATTGTATTGCAATATATTTCCGATTCCAGTGTTCGGTAGACGTTTCTTGAAGGATGGTTTAGTGACGATAATCATGAGATTGTTTGTAGCCTTCGACAGCTGTACTGTACTGTACATTTAGCTTATTTCATTCAGCTCTTTCTTCATCGAGATGGATGCTTCACTTCTCTACAGTATTGTGTACCATACTGTGCGGGCACTGCTCATGGAGATGATTAAATCTCTCCGAATCTGCTTTCGTAATCGGCAACAGTGTGGATGCGATTCTTTCTGCTAATACTGTCGACAAAATAGCAAATACAGACTGTAGTACAACTTGTCCAAGTACAGTACAGTTCGACATGAAGTCTCATTGTTTTCTGCGCATCGTTATTCTAAAATTTATACTGTTTATGCCGCTCTCATTATTTCCCATTTAATTGCTCCCTTTTTCTCTGCTGCTGATTCGTTGGAAACACCAAGACTGGTATGGTAGTACAGTACTGTACCGTACATCAGATGATGTTACCGGTTCCCACGCAGGGTGTTTAGAACTGTACGATGACTGGTTGAATCGTTGCTATGCTGTGCTGTACGCAGTACTGTACTGTATTGAGTCTACTGTTCTAGAGCATATACCATGAGTATCACATGTAGCGGAACCGAGTGCAGTCATGGCCGACATGTCTCTGTTCCCTGAGAATTCCAGCGTTTTGCTAGTTTGTGTGGCGGTCATCGAAACAATTGCGGGTGTCCTGAAAAGCAGATTACGACCTACCTGGGTGTTTTGGATTGGCGTTAGTATCCAGGCGGTATGTGCGATGGTTCTAGCAGCTTCAATCGTGTTGCAAATATTGCGCGGTGTGTATTCGGGAGTTGAGAAAACGGTGGCTATTCTCGCACTTTTGTTCGTCACCAGTGTGACGA
>JAAUYH010008951.1_pt1 | contig 14366 bp, 9 predicted proteins | sample 7278061 | NCBI WGS metagenome assembly JAAUYH01 (sample SAMN14350203, study PRJNA611818) | marine sediment metagenome | isolation source: surface marine sediment (0.6m) | place: French Polynesia: Moorea | collected 2018-08
ATCCAAACACAATACGTACACATTATGCTGCATGAGGGCACACAGTTATATTCGAGTTGCAAGTTCGAAGAGTTTCAAGGTTATCGCAGGTGATGGAACCACAATATGCCGCTCGAGTCAGACACACCAGCATCGATTTTCAATCACTAACGCTAGGAACTGCCGGTCTATTCTTCGTATTGAAGCCCAAGCATCGTGGAGAAATTACGAACGACACTCGTTTTCGGCACATAAAAGCGGTCATATTCAATCCACATCTACCTCGGTAGTGCAGCCGACGTACGATGCATTCATTCTCGGTCTAACAACAACACGTTGTTCTTCACCGACACTTCCGTCTGCTGCTGTACAACACCAGCGCGGTGCCGCCTGCTCAAAGTGGTTTCGAGTTCATAGTTGCTCGATCTAAATTTAGTTCCACCCGGCGTACACCGCAACGGCGAAGCTCGCACCTCGCCCAACTACAGTTACACGTGAGCGAACCGAAGTGAAACGACTGCCGTCCTACACGACCCGCCCGCGTACACTCGCACGTGTCGCACAGCACAACCGCACTAACCAAGTACCTGCACCTCGCCATCGGCCACCACGCACGTACGTACACACCAAAAATAGCACTGCTGTACCACTTTACAACATCGGCGCCCGCTTACTTGCGCATGCTCGACGACACGCGACGGCGCTTCCTCGCCGACAGCTCCTTGCGCCCCGGCATCGTTCCCTTGAGCTCGTCCCAATCCACGTCATCCACAAGTTTCGGGTCCGTCACCACGATGTCGCTTCTCGGCCCGTCGTAGTTGTACGACACCGGTTTGCGCGCACGTCTCGAGCGTCGGCCGCCCGACTGCTGCTGCGTCGCCGACTGCTCGATATTCTCCTCCTTCGCTTCCTCCTTCACTTCCTCGCTCACGACTTCGCGCGGCCGTTTTTTCGTCGGTGGCGGCGTGGGGGTGGTCTGGTCCACACGATCCGCTTCTGTCTTCGCTTTCTTCGCTGGTCGCTTTCGCCTGCGTACTCGCGACGACTTCCCGTCATTCGTCACCATCATCTCATTCGACTTGTCCATTGATTCCTCCGCCACCTTCATCGCATCACTGCACTCCGGATTCTCTTCACGCTTGGGCGACGATTCAACCTGTGTCTTATTCGCATCCACGACCTCCGACTTGCGACGCACTTCCTCCCCAAGCTGCTGTACATCACTAGGTTTCGTGCTGTCCCCACGCTTGGCGGACGACTCGACCGTCGGATTCGGAGTCTTCAGCCATTCGCCATCGTCGAGGCGTGCACTCCCACTGTCGCCCTGTCTGGCGCGCTTCGATGACGACCCCTCCGCCACATTCGCCACCTCTTGCCTACTCCCCGCATCATCGCGCTTCCACCTCCGTTCAGTCCCTCTCCTCCGCTTTATCCAAGATCCGCAAGACTCCGAGTTACTATTTCCTACTGCGTCCTGATTTCGCACTTCCGTCGCGCGCCGCACGCTCTCGCTCGCAGTAGTGCCACCGCGGCTCGCATCGTCCCCAGCTACCTCGCTCGACACGCGTCTCTCCGCCGCGTTCCGCCTCTGCACGGGGGTCAGGTCGAAAAACAACCCCTGCGACGTACCGGCCGCGACCGGCACGATGCCATCCTCGTCACTAGCCGAGTCCTTGCGCGTCGCGCGCGCTCGCGACTCGTCCGACACGACGACGCTGGCCATGCCGACGGGCCAGGACCCAGTGAGTCTACTTCTCGACTCGGAGACGTCATCCCGTCTGCCCAGGAGCTGGAGTGGTGCGGGGGAGACGAAGTCGATGGTGCCGAGGAGCTCGTCCTCGTCCTCGCGGTTCTTCGCGGGTGTGTTGGGGTCCATGGGTGGGTGTGGGGTGGGGTGGGGAATGTCGGGGGGTCGGGTGGCGCCGGTGGCCACGTAGTGGCCGTTGGCGGCGGCCGCGTCGCCGCCGTCGATGACGGTCTCCTCGACGACGGCGGGGCGGCGGGTGACGTCGATCACGGCGTCGACGCGCTCGCGGTCGCGGCGCTGCGCGTCCTCGTAGGCGCGCTCGGCGTCGAGCAGGCGCTTCTCCGCGCGCTGGAACGCGCGCACGGCCAGCTCGGCCTGGCGCACGCGCAGGCACTGGTCCTGGAAGCGGTCGTCGTAGGCCACGCGCGCCTGCTCCAGCTCGCGGCGCGCGCGCTGCACGGGCTCCATCATGGCGCTGTACGCGGCGCCCTCCGAGACCGCGTGTAGAGTAGGGCCGACCTCAGGGACACGCGCAGCAGCCCTGACACACGCACAGTAAATGGGGGGCACGTGCGGGGGGGTAAGAAAAAACGAAAGCCACTCGAGATCGCCGACTGCAAAACTGCAAGCGTGCGCGAAGGCGTTAGCCACACGTGTGCAGCTGTCGGGGGGAAATGGGTATGATCTATCAGCGCATACAGCGCGAGCAGGGTGGCAACAGCGGGGTACGCCTCGCACGAGGCGTGGCAATGGTTGGGGCAACGAGATTGATCGAAAGCCGGCGTCGTCGGCGGCCTAACAGACACACGATACGAGGAGCTTTACTGCGGCCTGCCGCGCGGCACGAGAGGAGATATGTCTGTTATAGTACGGTATGGTACAGAGTTAGCGCCACGACGCGGCGATGTTCAGTAGGCTCGCCTCGACGTCGCGGTAGTTGCCCGCGCCCACGTACAGCCGGTAGTCGATCGCCGCCAGGAAGTGGTTCTCCATGCGCGCCATCTCCGCCGCGCTCTGCACCCCCGCCACCCGCGCGTAGTGCGCGTTCGAGTAGCTGACGTCATCCAGCCACTTCGCCGCCAGCACCACCGCCGTGCAGGCGAGTCGGTGCACGTTCAGGTCGGACAGCATAAACACTGGGTGCCGCTCCGCCAGCCGCGCCAGGTACAGCACGGCCACGACGAACGCCGACTTGCTGCAGCACGTGTATTCCACCAGGCGCCGGATGTAGAACGCCAACGAGAACGACGTCTGGCGCGACGGCGAGAAGAACAGCGCCGCTGGCTCACTCGGCGACGGCAGCCGCACCGTGCCCTCGCCGCGTGCGCAGAACTGCTCCAGCACCAACGCCACCGTGTCGGCCAGCACGTCGTTGGGCACCTGCTCCACCGTCGTGTAGTGCGGCACAGGAGTCGCCGCCACCGTCAGATGGTCCGTGCGACATGTGTTGCCTGCCGTGGCCGCGTGCGGCGCGGCCGCGGTTTGCAACGCCATTCGGTCGCTGCGGGTTCTGCGGCGCGTGTGCGCCCTTGCCACGAACGCCAGGGTGGGGGTGGTGTGCTGGGGCGGCGGCGATGGTGGGATGGGTTGCCAAGTGATTGTCGACGTCACACTCGCCAGGGAGATGAGTGGCGACAATGCACGAAGGGGCGGAGGAAGAAGTGAATTGTCAGGCTCAAGTCATAAAGGGGCGAGAGAGCGTGAGTGTCGTCGAGGTTGGCGTTGAAAATGGTGATACAAGCCGCAGTGGGGTGGTGTAGCCGATAGAAGTAGTTACAACTGCAACGTGAGCGTTGGTGTGCCACGCGTTGGGATGACGGGATGAGGCGGCGGGGTGGTACAGTGACGGAAGAAAAGTAAGCGAGAAGGGACGAGAGGAGGAAGGGCGATGCGCCGAGAGGAGCGAGTGCGAATTGGCGAGGTAGAGAATAAGACGGGGAAGAGGAATAAAAAGGGGAAGATGGCTTACAAAAAAGAAAATATAAAGGGCATGAATTATGCGGTTCCGAAATTGCAGTGATCGGCGTGCAATAGCTAGAACTTAAAAATTTTCAGACCCCAGTCCCCGGCCCGACAATCCGCCACGCCGCTCCGGCCGCATATGATGCGGGCGCGGGGATGGCGGCCGCTCGCCTCGCCTGTTCAAAATTTCGGGCTATTCGCTTCTCGCCCGAGCCGAGCCGAGCCTCAGCCACCAGCCCAGTGGCAGCAATGATGCAAGCATGGGACTGCCCATTTAAAACTTGGCGTCCGTACCGTACTGTAGTTTAGGGATCCCTCGTATCGTGCTGTACCCCGTGCAGTTGGTCTCATGAAACACATCGCGCATGGATCCGCACACCCCCACACACGCGCAATGCTGACGATTTACTGTAGCGAGCAGTGTGCCGTGCTGTAGTATGGGCGATTGTAGGCGATAGCCAGGACCGGGCTTTGGAGCTTTGCTATTGGGAGCGCGCACGCGGAATTCGCGGGCGACCGATTGGCGGCATGGCGAGTCGGCGTTGCATCCGGGACAGACTGTCCTGCGCGCAAGATCCAGAACGGTGACAAAACGGGCATGCTTTATTTGCGATTGCGATAGTTGAGCAAGGTCGGTACGTGGTGCGGCTAGCGCGCGAGATCGTCAAGGATGGCGTCGAACTCGCGATACGTGGCCGGCGAGATGTAGGTGCGGTGCTTGAGCGCCACGACCAGCTTGTCGCGCAGAAGCGCCACCGACGCCGGCGACACGCCCGCCGCACGTCCCAGCGCGGCCATCGCGTTGCACCGATCGACGTACGACGCTGCCAGCGCCAGTGCGCCTAGCAGCAGTGCGCCCGCATTGCCTCGCCTCAACCCGTCCACCGCGTGTACACGTCCTACGTACACGAGTGCACACACAGCAGCGCCGCTTGACACCGCGCGGCGCCGCCCCACCGCGCGTGCGAGAAACTCATCCGCGCTCACCGGACGCACCTGCGTGGCGATACCGTCCTCATCACAACTGCAGGTGGCGGATACCTTGCCTTCATCCAACTGTGCGCATGCCGGACAGGCGCGTTCGGCGAGGTCGTCCAATACGGCGGCGAGTGCAAGTAGACGAGCGCGTTGATGCTTGGCGGCACGTGCGCGCTTGGCAGCGGTCTTGGCGGCGGCCAGGGCGGGGGGAGTGGGGGGTGTGGTGGCAGTGGTGGAGGAGCTTGACGATACCATAGTGTGGTGGGGGGGAAATGCTGGTAGTGTGTGTGGGCTGGCGTGAAGCCGGTGGTGGGTTAAATAAGGAAGGCGATGCGTGTACGTAGCTAGTGAGACGAGGGCGCTGTAAACGTGGGAGGCGTCCCACGGCGGTTACGTACAAGACTGTAATACCATCGCCCATTTTTGGCCCATGTGTGCACTATTGTGCCGACGGGAGCGTGGTCATCGGGTACTGGTTTTTTTTCGCGTGTATTACGTCATACGCCTTTTGCGCCTTTCATTTCTTTCCCCCGGTTCTCGCCGCGCGGGTATCGAGTCGTGGGATTGTGCCGGCCGCGCGAGGGCAACAGCGGCACTGGGGTGCGATAACGAGATTGTCTAGGAAAACTGGGCGTCTGGGGCGCGGGGTGCGCGGGGTAGGGATGTAGGTCGAGTTGCAAGATATTTCTAGCTTCGTTATTCAATCGCGCCGTGCGGCTGGCGCTGTATAAACCCGCCGCACGCCACTGCACTACCACGGCCAACACGTACCCACACCCACTCACGCAACTCAACGCACACGCGAAACCGCCGCGCCTGGCGTCGCGCGCGCCGCCCCGCTCAACGTAGCGCGCGCGCGTCGCACAACGCCTGCGTCGCCATGTGTACGTTTTCGTATCTGCTACAATCGTGCGACCAACCACTGTCAACACGATCAATTAAATTTAAATCCGTCATTGCATGCACGCCCACCCAACGCCGTTGCACTGTACCCCAATCCCCGCACTAATTATATCCCGCGTACTGTCATTGCCCTCACCTCGCCACCATGCTTGCGCCACTGCCCATCCTCGCTCTCCTCTTGCTGACGCGCTGCGCACGCGCCGCCATACACGCCGACCTCCACCGCCTACAACTGTCCCACTTCGCCTTCCATACCGACGCCCTGAAGACACGCCTCGCGCGCCTCGCCGCACCTCCCAATGCCACCGTCGTCATCGTCGGCGTGGAGTGGGGCAATGACATGGCCGCACTCGCGCACGCCGGCTATCGTGTGATCGCCGTGGAAGCCGACCCCCAGCACGCGCGCACATTGCGCCAACGCGTGCAGGACAACCCCACCTGGGACGTGCGTGTGGTGGAGGCGTACGCCGCCGCCACCGCCGAGAGCGAGCGCCAAGTCACCGTCGACTCGTTGGTGTCCACCGAGGTGGCCGTGCTCAGCGTCGACGTGCAGGGCGCCGAGCACGAGGTGCTGCGCGGCGCGAGCAAATTACTCGCCGAGCGACGCGTGCGCACGCTGTGGGTAGAGTCCATCGCGTGTCAGGCCAGCGCGCTGCACGTGTTGCACATGCTGAAGGACGAGTTCGAGCTCTTCGACTTTGTGCCGTGGGGTCTCGCGCGTGGGAAAGACGCCAAGGTGCCGCGCACGCGTGACAGCTTCCTCTTCGATGACGCCAGACCCGGTGGAATCGATCAGTATTGGCAGTGGCTGTGCGACGCGCAGCGCGGCCGCTACAAGTGGTTGCAGACCGACTTCCTCGCCGTGCGCAAGGATCTGGTGGACGACGCGCTGCGCGAGAAATTGCGCGCACTGCCGCGCCTGTGTCAGGCGGGCGCCAAGTGCGTGTTGCGCGAGCTCGACGCCGTGAAGGACGAGTTGTAGGGTGTGAGCGTGTCGAGATCGCGCCCGCCCAATCGGCCGGCAATAGGCCTGCGCCCACACACACACCACCTGCCATGCAATACCGTAACAGGCGCGAGGAAACATGTTCCCCGTGAATTGGGTGTGCGGGTCGTGTAGCGCGTGTGCGCCTTCGTTTGAGATTGTACCAGGTGCTGGTTAGGTGCCACCGCGCGGCTGTTTGTGGCCCTCCAATCGGTGGGATTGTACCGCACGCCGAATAGCAGGCGGCAGCATCACATGTAAAGCTATTGGTGGCAAGCGGCACTTGGTTGCAGTTGAGACGTGCACCTGTACGAGACCTTCCTTTATCGGTGGCCCTCCAGCAAGTTCTACACTGTGTTGATACCCTCGGTGCCATGATAAATCTTTATTTTCCCAATTCTTGTAATTTAGTTCGATATCTCGCCAACTGCTAATTTCATATCTCGTTCCCACTCGCGCCCTGATTCGTCCGTTTCCCTCGCATTATCTTATTTCGTGGCTCCAGTCGCATGCCGCAATGCCCCCGGTAACAATGTAGCGGTATTGGATTGTGCCGCAACGGCTGTGTGTTCCTCGTCGAGTTTATTCTTCTTTGCGCGTCTCGTTGGCAAACACTCATTTTTGCGAGTGCGCATTGAGTTCGTAGGTGCGAGTTTCTTCGCCATTTATTGTTCAGCTTCATCGCACGTGTTGGTCGCGCGGCGCACACACTTACACACGCACGCACGCAGACACGCACGCACGCACAGACGTTAGATAGTACCAATTTGGAATGTGCAATTGAAATTAGCCTTGTTCTCCGCGGCCTCAATGCCAGTGCGTTCGCCCGAGATACCGCAAACCGTCCGTTATATGCGCGAAATGCGGCACATCGACCGCGCGTGTGCGAGGCAGTACCAAACTTGGCATGCTCAAGTCCGTGTCTGGATCTGGTAGGAGACGTGGGGGTGAGAGTGGCCGACAGTTCGTTAGTTTGAGTGGTGAACGCGTAGGTGTGGTGAACTCCGTAGGGTCGTCGTGCTCTGCGAAGAATATTACCGGTGATGTTGGTGCGGTAGCACTTGGGGTGGGTGTTGGGTAGCCCGTACTGACTTCCGCTGATGCCGGTACGGGTGGAATAGGTTGACGTGAAGAGGTTATGGTATCATCGTTCGTATTGGCTGGGGAAGCCGCCGCGGTCAGCTCGGCTAGAGTTGGTGTGGTGTGGGTGGCGTAGGTAATTTCAGGGTGCGACGGGTGATGAATTGAGTTGGGTAGTGATAAGGCGGGGATTGTCGTGATGTCGTTCGGACCATCGAGTGGTTGTTGGGGTCGTAGTGGTGGTGGTGCTGTATCGCGTTTCATTGTTCGGGTTTGGGGCGGATGCGGTGAAGTGGTGGTAGGCGATTTGATGTCAGCAGCAAAACTCGAGCTTGGCAAGGATGTAGCAGTTGGGTGCGGATGGGGTACAGGATTGCGTTGTAATCGAGGACGGACGAAACACCCATATTTAACAGTAATGCAGCTTATGGGATGGGAGAAGTATCGTGGAGGACTGGACGAGTCACGTCGAGCAGTCAGGAAGTTGTTCTCCGTGTTATCGAAAGTGGAAGATAGCGCCTCCATATCCTTTTTTGAAACCGCTGCGACGTACGTGGCCCCTTAGGCACCACGAAAAGTGAACATAATGGCCACAGGTTGAGCGTGGAGAGTGCACGTGTACGTGGGGGGGGCTCCGAATCTCCTAGCTTTGCAGCTGCCGAGGGCTATATCTCCGACGGCGTCGCACCCAAGTGTTATTGCTTCCTCTTGTGTGGTGATTCCTCTACTTCCCATCACGTCGTAGCTTGGTTTGTGCTCTAGTGTCGGGGGGCCCATGTTCGCGCACTACGCTCACGCATAGAGCTCATGAATGTGTGGGTGCGGCGCGTCGTCGAGCTTGCACGACGACGGATTTGATGGTATTGTAGTTCAGGCACGGTGATGGTCGCTTTCCCGTTTTTGAGGCCTGACCGAGCATCATTGTGCAGGTGCATGACGTATTTTCACTGTAAGGTAAATCACAAATATCGCAGCCCACGGCACAGTCACACCAATGTACCGGGTATTGTACAGCACTGGAGTTCCGGCCAAGTCGTATTTCTCATGTAACGCTATCGAATGACAAGTTGACAAGACGAGAAAGAAAGTGTGTAATGATTAGTAATGAATAAGACCTTATGTTTGTCGAGTCATGGACGAGTTGAACGATGCACCTAAGTGGCGATGTGACCACCTTCTCGCCCCACTGCGAAGATTCCGAATCTATCTGCAGCTGTTGAGCAGTCTAAAATTATTATGTACACGCAATGGAATTGCGAAGGCGGTCATGATCTTGACACCTACGCATGGTGTTTTTTCGCAGTTTGACATGACATCCTTGTTGATGGTGAGGAATCCTCATCATCGTCGTCGCCGTCGCCGTCGAGAAATGCTGATGCGTCATCGAGTGTGCATAAATTGACGGTGTTGGAAATCATGCAACCTATTTACGGATTCGTATGGACGGCCGACCACTTCGTGCGAGCGCGAGTGCGAGCCTGCGCGACGCGACACGTGCAAGTGTTAGACGATGGTGTCGGTTTGTGCGTTCTGCGTTCTGCGTTCTGTATGATGACTACCGTCGGTGTGTTTGTTCTCGACGTGTAGTTGAGATAGTTCGTCGCGAACACGCTGTCTGCGACTAAATTTAGAATTGCGAAACGGCGGCCATCTAAACTGTGGCCACATCCCAATTCTTCGTCAGTTCATGTGGCGATAATAATGATGCTGAAATGCTAGTTCTCCTCGTTTTTGACCGACTATCATTGTGGTTCATCAACTGCGGTCATGCAGTGGAGGCTGCTTCCTGCGTTCGTTGACTGTGAAATGGGACACCTTCATCTCCTTTATATATGCGTTGCGACAAATTTAGAGTTGCCGACACTCGGAACGGTGTTGGAAGCGAATGGCGTGTCATTAACCTGATGCTTGGCCTCATCAATTCGGGTAAGACTTTTGCGTGCCATTCGGCGTCTTTAGTGTGTGCATTTTTTGGGTGCGCGGTACGAAACTTCCATTGAACTACGGTTCGTACAACAGGGGAAGTAGAATGAAGATTACCATTATTAAAGTTGGAGTGTTGGTTGAATAATAAACAAGTGCACAGCCATTGTCGAAAAGTCCATTTCCGCGGATAACAAGAGACTATCGATGAAAACGTCAAGTTGTTATCCGCCACAGCTTGTACACCTTCGTAAAGCGAGAGTATGGTTCCTCAACTGTTTCCCGGCCCAGCATTCCGCACTCACAGCAACGGGAGTATATTTAGGACTTCAACGTTTGGTTTCGATTGCGACTACAGTGTAGTAACAGTCTTGCAACCAAGAATTCAATCAGAATCGGAAATGATCTGATTGGACAAGAGAGTGAAAATATAACTTCTTGAAATCTACTATACTACACCCGTCCCGTCCTGAACGTCAAAACACGTCTGGAAATCAACAGGAGTGCTGCTGGTCGAGACATGAACTTAAGGAGTTAACAATGAAACTTGAGTAAACATGCCATTCTGTTCTTGGGTGATGAAGGGTTGATGCACATGGAAGATTGTCGAAGTCAATTCGGGTAGAGTGCTCGTGGTGCAGGATTTCTGCTGACATCGCCACAACGGTTCTGAAGTACGGATTGTTTTTGCGCCCGAAATACTCTACGACTCTCTCGATGAATACGCTAATGCGACTGTGTTCCGTTTCAGGAAATTCGTTGTTCTTAGCACTGAACGTTCCATCTGGATGAATCTACTTGGAGAAAGCAGTGTTGCCTGAAAAACGAATCGGCGAATTGTTCTTGGCGTTTTTTGTGATATGTACCAACTCTTCAACGAGTACTGTACTACTACTGTTCAAGGTACGTACAGTCGCGTGTGTTACCTGGGAAGGACTTGTAAGACAAAGTGACGTGTGCGTGGTATCTGGTCGCCATATGGTAGTTCTTGTATGCAGCGGTGTTGTGAGATGTCCGCAGTTGTCAATCAATTTCTATGTCCACCTGTACTGTACAATATGCAGCTGTGCAACACAATGTGTGTCGCCAATCAACTGTCAAGGTTTTGCTCCGTACATGCTCTACAGCCTTCGCCGCGACTGGACGAGCCTTGGCGTCATCAAAAGCGGAGCTATATGTTCCGCTTTCCTTTGCGCCTGAGCATCCCATCGCTACGCAGCATGCCCTACTTGTTGGCTTTACCCACCAATCGAATCAAGTTGTACATCTATCGGTGCAGTTCATACTGCACGTCGCAGTGACGCAGCGTGGTCCTTCCATCTGAACACGAGCCAAAGCAGATGTTTTTTAAAAAGAGAGTACGAGTTGACCAACGCCAACCACATTGCAAGTTGTGTTTTTAATTTTGGGCATTTCCCTCGTGTGGAGCCCATTGCTCTGTCGTAGCCCATCTCTCACGTTCTTTCCCTCTGTAACGTGCGGTGTGTTAGACGCCCGTTATCAAAGTCTCGTGTGCGAAACGTTTATCTGCTGCACTGTACGTCCATCCATCCATTTCGGTGGTTCCTGCTTCGGAGCAACTTGATTGTCGATTGTTGAGACGATGCTACGTCTTGTAGTTAAAACTTGAAAACGATACATGCAATCATTCCTCGGGTGGAGGTGTTGGTGGTTCTGAGATTCCGTTCGGACTGATTGTTTCACCTACCTTGCTTGCCGAGTGAGGTCTCACGCTTGCTTGAGATACAGGAAGTTGCAGAGGCGACATCGTGGCTTCTACGTCGGGATCCGGCAATGCACCGGGTCGCAGAATTGTAGAATGCTTGGTGCCAAATTGTTGCGAAGTTGCCGGTGTTTTGTTCAGTGGAGTGCCGCTATTTTCGGCATCCGGGTGCGAATCAGAATCAGGTGGTGTCTCGCCGATTCCTAGTTGGGGCGTTGCGCTGTGTTGGAGATTAGTTTTCGGCGTAGCAGGAGCATCATTCGACCGTTTTGCCAAGAATGCGCTTGGCAAGGAAAACGGCGGTAAATCATCGTCGTTGTATGGGTCAGGCAGGGGCTTTTGACGGGCGAGGTGCGGTGGGGACGTCGGCGTCATGCTTGCAATAGGGGAGTCGAACGTGATGGTGATGGAGTGGTTTGGGGATACTGCCTCGAGTGCGTACCTGATATTCTCTCGTGATAGACTCAAATCGCTGTTAAGTACTCCTTTCGAGAAGTTGCTGATGAGTGTAGTGTTGTGATTCGTGCACTCCGGTGGCAACACGATTGCGAAAAGTTACATACCAGCTTGAGTTCAATTCTGTGAATCTATCTGAATGCATTCGATGCGCATTGGTTGAAATTCCATCGGTTGGAAGAGGCGTTGCTGATTGTGAATCGGGGAAGGCAACGGGTCATCTGAGAATCGTGGATTGGACGACTCCTCCGGTGTCGTTCAGTGTTGTAGCGATCCATAACGAACGGAGTTTCGCTCTTTTGGGACAACCGGCACTCGCTAAGTAGAGGCAGTCGTAGGGGAACTTTGTCCAAAACTCTAATTGACAGAATGGCCTGTTCGAAACGAAGAACTGAGCAGTTGTAGTAGGTGCACATATAACTTTATTTTTGGAGATTAGTTTTACAATCAGTGCCCTTATCTTAGATTCAATCATCGACGATGGGGCTCATAAGTTCAGTGGTAGCATCAGGTCATCAACTTTGGGTATGAAGGCAGATGCAGGCCTGGGAAAATAGTGGTGATGCTGAATCGTAATGATTGCTGCACATATTGAACTAAAATGAAAAGATTGGTGAAATGGAAGATGAGTTTATAGAAATTGACCTTGCGGATCGTCAGCTTTCACACCTACCTAGTTGTGTTGCCAATCTGGATCAATACTGTACCAATGGCCACAAATAGCTCGAATTCCAAACTATTATGGAGGACGTTTCTGACTCGGTAGGGTACTGAAGCAAATTACTTGTTAAATCTTCGGGTTTGGCTTGATGATACAGTACGGTACTGTATTGCCTATTACTGTATAGTACAGTACTGCATTGTAAAGTAAATTACGGCACTTGCCCGTTTTCTCAACCATCGGGAACAAAGAGAGCACTAGTACAGCATGGCCAAACAGTACTACTTCGGTATGTAGAATCGAAAGTTGACGGGTTGACAATGGGAGATATTTCGCGACAATCGCAGAGAATTGACGGACGGTTACAAAACCACTATCGGATACAGTAAACTAAACAACGGAAGTTTCCGATATCAACTGATGGAGCATGCGGCGAAAATCGGAACATCCAAATCCGTCCTAATTCAGCGCTGGTTGACATAGATAAGCAATGATATGGACTCATGGTTGACTGACTTCGCTGCGGCTAAGCGAGCGAATATCAAAATGCTACGTGTATCGACTTACGGCCAATTAACAGCGTCAGAGCCCCGTTGAATACTTCGAGATTTAAAGCGCACTGCGAGTTGGCGTTCCAAACTTCCACAGGCTTCGGAATCAATTACGGTAGCATTGCTGCATGTCGCTGCAGAAATATTTGCTCATTGTTTCAAGAAAGTGGATAAGGTGCTGCTCTGATTTCAACCAGTCACATACGAGCATCTGTTTTCCGAGCCTTAGTTGTAACAGCAACAAGGTGAGATCGATCAATCGAACATTTCATTGGTCGAAATCAGAGCACTTCCACGTTTTAATATTCCAAGCTGCACCCCTTAGGCGCGGTACGAGCGATTTATGCGTGAAATTATTTGTGCGTATATGTGTGCGTGTGCGTGTACAGTATGTGCGAACGTTAGGAAGCTGCGGAGGTAGCGCATACTGTACAGTACTGTATAAGTGCTCTTCCTCATTTGCCTTTGGCTACAGTTTCGCTTATTTCTGCATTGTGCTTTGTCATGATTATATTGAGTAATGTCAGAAACCATCGTACAGTACTAATTCCGCTTAGCTTACCAGTGCAGATTTGTCATCGGCAACTTGCGTTAGTGACCACGGGTCGTGAGAATTCATTGCTAGGTCGAATTCCTCCCGGGATTAATTTCTTCTTTTGGTAGGCGAAAATGTCCTGACTGCAAAACTGCCAGATCACGAACCGATCTTGGAACCGATCGAAAGGACAAGAATCAAATCCACGTAGAAATCTTCAACAAGGGACATGTATACATATTTTTGTGCCTTATTATTTAGTTTTCTGTGGTTGTCCATAGCAGTAAATAGAACAGCTTCTTGAAAGACGGACCCATGGCTTGGGAGCAGTATATTTTTTATTTATTTGGAAGGGAACTGAATCCTGTAAATATTGCAATAAACAGTTAGCTGCCAATTCAAGGAGCAATTGCCAAGCTTCATGTAAATACGTAATTGCAGATTTGAAATATGAATCCTGTTTCTAATGTCATTTTGCTTCTTTATGTCGTACTTGTTTCTGCTAGAACTATGAGAAACAGAATTTGAACTTCTGAAGTTACTCATAGCAGCCATAATAGTTCGCAAATTTCCGTATTCTCGATTCAGTTTGGAGAATACTTGTGTGCTGTGTTTGCATACAGCAATGTAGAACACTGAACACAGCATTTAATTCCTAGTGTCAGAACTTCGTTTTTTAATAGAATTTCTAGTATAATAATATCCTTCTATTTGATAGGCTAGTATGTATTTCTACCAGGAACACTCCCTGTGCTACTTCTAGTCTATATAAACCTACTGTGACCCCCACCTTGCGTCAACCAGCTACTACCACACCACACCACACCACACCACTACCTCCAGCACCATCCACGTCTACGTTTCACTGACCATAGGTGCAGTG
>JAAUYH010038785.1_pt1 | contig 14366 bp, 14 predicted proteins | sample 7278061 | NCBI WGS metagenome assembly JAAUYH01 (sample SAMN14350203, study PRJNA611818) | marine sediment metagenome | isolation source: surface marine sediment (0.6m) | place: French Polynesia: Moorea | collected 2018-08
CGGGCATGGACCAGGTCCACCGCGACCGTGGTGGAGTCGGACCCGATCAGCGCGCTGCGAATATGGGCGTTGAAGCTCTGGGTGAGCTCGACCCACTGCGTCAGCCCGACCACCTTCGGGTCCAGGATATTCTGGACAAGCGCCACCGTATCGCCATCGCGCACGAGACTGGGCCTGGTCCCGTCGGAGAAGACGCGCGCGTATCGCTGAACATTGTGCAGCAGATCGCCATAGGTCGCCGAGTTCAGGCAGATATAGCCAAGCAGGTCCAGGTCCCGCAGGGTCAGCGACCGGCCGAACCTGAGGCCGAAGGAGGGGTCGCCCAGTTCCCGAGCCGCCACCTCGATCAGGGCCGCGGTCTTGTAGAAGGGAATGCGGTCGTCCCTGTTGGCGATCTGACTGCGACCGAGACCGACCTCCTTCAGCACCGGATCGGTCGCGACGCCGGAATCGCGCAGGCGCTTGACGACTAGACCCGCCAGGTGGCTCGGCAAGGTCGGCCCGATCGCCACTGTCTCCTCCCACCAAGGGTCCGCGGTATCGGTTTCGGCGGCCGCGGTGTTCGCCTGCCGTCTTTGGCAGATTGAACCAACTGAATGGCAGGATCAAACAATGACACTCTTGGTGGTGCCGCCTATCTAACGGTCAACTGATCGATACCGGTCGTGGCACAGCAAGGGAGTTCGGCCAAGCTGCGCGGTGCGGAGCAGCATTGGCACCATTCTGCACACCGGTCCCCGCACCCGAGTTGCAGGTCGCTCTTCGGCGGAAACTGGGCCCAGGCCGGTCCATTGCCGGCAGCCGCAGCATCGTCGCGGAGCCGAAATCGCTGGGCCGCCGTCTTCGTATGGGCGCCGGTCGGGTCAGCGCCGCCCATCTCGCACCCGCAGCTTCAGGATTTGTCGTCCTGTGCCTTCTCTCCGCGGAACGGCCCGAACGGATCGGCATTGCGCGCCGGGGCATGGCTTGCCCGCAGCCCGGCCGGTGCGTCTCGTCCGATGCCGCCGCTCCGCGCCCTCGTCAAGGATCCGGGAACCGCGATGCACCACTCGAAGAGATACATCAAAACGCTTGAGCAATTCGGCTTTGAGGATCTCGTCCAAGAGCTCGGCTCGCTGGTCGCCGCGATCGGTGCCGGACTGCTGACTCCTGCCGAGAAGGAGGAGTATGCCGCGAAGAGGGGACTCGTGATCGCGGAGATCTCGAGGCGGCTGGACGACGAGACCGGGTGAGTTCGCGGCAACAAACGATCCCCTTCTTTGTTCCCCGCATCAGCTGTCGCCCAGCAAGCGCCCCTTGCCTTCGCGGCCAAATCAATGCAACCCGGTTGGCGCGATCCCACTGGCTCCTCCGGCGGATTGATACCGGCGCGGCGGGCCGCAGGCCTCATGGTGCGATTCCTTGCCCACTCCGCCCACCGACGACGGCTCTCACGGCACGGTCAATCTGCCCTTTCTCGTGCTGGCGCGGGTTTGCACCACCGTCATCTTCATGACCTATCCCGCTTGCCTGAGCTCCCTGCTGACGGACTGGCAGATGAATGCGACGCGGGCCGGCATCGTCCAGGGCGTCTTCACGGCCGCGTTCGCCTGCTCGCTGCTGGTGTCGTCCATCCTGTGCGACCGGATCGGTGCCAGGCGGATCTTCAATTCAGCGACCATCTCCTCCGCGCTGGCGGCGTTGCTGTTCGCACTGTTCGCGCGTTCCTACGAGACGGCTCTGGTCACCATGTGCCTGATGGGGTTGTCCCAGGGCGGCACCTACACCCCGGCCATCATGCTGGTCACCGCCAACACGCCGCAGCGCAAGCGGGCATCCGCAGTGGGATGGGTGCTGGCCGGGATGTCCGCCGGTTACGTGATCTCGATCTTCCTGTCGAGCGCGCTGCTGGCGGCGCGGGGCTATGAGGCCGCCTTCCTGGTCACCGCATGGATCACCGTGCTCGGTTGGGTGTCGGGGTATTTCGCCGTCCGGCGCGCCCGGGACCAGACGATCGGACCGGGCGAGGACGATACGGCTTTCGACGACTCCATGAGGCGGCGATCTCGGCTCCTGACCCTCGGATATGTCGGGCATTGCTGGGAGCTCTTCGGCGCCTGGGCATGGGTGCCGGCATTTCTGGCGGCCGCCATCCTGACGCGGGGCACGATGTCGGCGATCGAGCTCGGTCTCTGGACGGCGCTGGCGCTGCATCTGTCCGGGTTCTTCGCCTCCTTTCTGTCCGGCTATGCCGCCGACCGGTTCGGCGCACGGCCCGTGCTGATCGCCTTCGCCCTGCTCGGCGGGCTCAGTTCCCTGTCGGTCGGATGGCTCCAGGATCTGTCGGTCCCGCTGCTGCTCGCGATCGTGGCCGTCTATGGCTTTGCCACGATCGGGGATTCCGCCGTGCTGTCATCGGCGATGGCGGATGCCGTTCCGGCCCATCGCCTGGGGCGCGTTCTGGGCCTGAGGTCGGTGCTCGGCATCGGCGCCGGCGCAATGGCGCCGGTCGCGTTCGGGCTGACCCTGGACCTCGCGGCCGACGCACAGTCCTGGGGCTTCGCCTTCTCGATCCTGGCGCTGGGCGCCGTCGTCGCGATCCTGTGCGCAGCGCTGCTGCCGCGAGAGGCCCGCTAACCGCCCGAACGCTAGCCCGGTATCAGCCCATGCGCCGCGGCCCGGTCCCGCAGGAAGCCGAACCCGTCGTCCACGAGCTGCTCGGAGCTGGCTGCGACCGGTCGCCAGACGGACAGCGCGCGGGCGATGTCGGGGTGGATCACCATGAAGGATTCCAGGACCATGTCGCCGTCGAAGCCGATCGCAGCCAGGCCGGCGAAGACGCTCTCCCAATCGACAGTCCCCGTGCCCGGTACGCCGCGATCGCTCTCGGAGAGATGGATGTAGCGGCAGTGACGGCCGACTTCCGTGATGGCCGGGGCGAAGCCCTTCTCCTCGATGTTCATGTGGTAGGTGTCGAGGTGCACGAACACGTTGTCGGCGCCGATACGCTCGATCAGTTCGACCGCCTGGCGGCCCTGGTTCACCAGATGCGTTTCGTAGCGGTTGCAGGGTTCCAGCCCGAGTTCGAGCCCCAGCGATGCGGCATGATCCGCCACCGGCCTCAGGGCCTTGGCGATCGTGGCATATTCCGCCTCGGTCGGAGGCGCGCCGGTCAGCTTGCCGATGGAGCTGTAGGTGACCCCTGTCAGGCACCGGGAATCCAGCCGTGCAGCGACGTCCAGGGCGCGCTTCAGGAACGCCTCGGCCGCCGCCGGATGATCCGGCAAGGTGGCGTGCTGCGGCAGGCCGAGCGAGCAGGTGACCGCGACGCCGTGCTCCCGCGCCAGCGAAACCGTCGCCTCGACATCGATCTCGTCGGGTCGCAGCAGCGGCACCTCGACGACGTCAAGACGTGCCGCGGCGGCGATCGGCAGGATCCGGGCGGCCGCCTCGGCCGACCATTCCGCGGACCAGATGAAGGTATGTGCGCCCAATCGAGGCATGTGTCTTCCCGTTCCGGTTTGCGCGATGCCGTCAGGCCGCCCCGACGATATGGGACACGACCGTGTTCATGGATGTCTGCGCCGTCTGCTCGTCCGCGATCACCTGCCCCTGCCTTAGCGCCAGGATGCGGTCGCAGACCGCGAACACGTCGGTCAGGCGATGGCTGATCAGGATGACGGCGATCTCCTGGCGCTTCAGCTCGCGGATCAGGTCGAGCACATGGTCGACTTCACGGACGGCCAAGGCGGCTGTCGGCTCGTCCATGATCACCAGCTTCGGCTCGAAGGTCAGCGGACGGGCGATGGCGACCGATTGCTGCTGCCCGCCGGAGAGGTAGCCGACCTGGTAGCGCACCGAGGGGATGCGCGCGCCCAGCCGGGCGATGATCCGTTCCGCCTCGGATTCGATCTTCGGCCGGTCGATCAGGCCGATCGGCAGCCCCATCACGTGCCGGGTCGGCTCGCGGCCGAGGAAGATGTTGGAGGCCACGTCCTGCTGCTTCGCCAGGGCCAGGTCCTGGTAGATCATCTCGATGCCGAGCCGGCGGATGGCACCGGGGTCTTCGCCGGTGATCGTCTGGCCGTCGAACACCACGGTTCCGTCGTCGGGCCGGTAGATGCCGGTGATGGCCTTCATCAGCGTCGATTTTCCGGCGCCGTTGTCGCCCACCAGCCCGACCACGGTCCCGGCCTCGACCGTGAAGGTCACGCCGCGCAGCGCCTCGACCGACCCGAAGCGCTTGCGCACGCCTTCCAGCGACAGGAGACTCATGCCGCCGCACTCCGGGCCCGGTTGACCTGGTCGAGCCACACCGCCAGAACCAGCACCGTTCCGGTGGCGATCGGCTGGTAGTAGGGCGGCACCGCCAGCAGGTTGAGGCCGTTCTGCAACACGCCCATGATCAGGGCCCCGACGATGGTGCCGAAGATGCTGCCGCGGCCGCCGAACAGGTTGGTGCCGCCGATGATGGCGGCGGTGATCGCCGAAAGCTCGTAGGTCAGCCCGGCGGTCGGGTCACCGGAATTCACCCGCGCCACGAACAGCAGGCCAGCCAGGCCAGCCAGGGTTCCGGACAGGATGTAGAGCAGCAACCGGTGCCGGTCGACGCGCACGCCCATGGCACGGGCCGCGGTCTCGTTGTCGCCGATCACCAGGGCGTATTTGCCGAATCTCGTATAGGCCAGCACGTAATGCGCGATGCAGGCGACGACCAGGAAGATGATCACCGGCATCGGAATGTCGAGCGGCCGCCCCTGCCCGAGATAGACGAAGGGCGCCGGCAGGCCATAGACCGGCTTGCCGCTGGACAGCACCAGGGCGGCGCCGCGCGCGATGCTGAGCATGCCCAGGGTGGCGATGAAGGCCGGGATGCGGGCGCGGGTGATCAGCAATCCGCTGATGGCGCCGGCGAATGCCCCGGCCGCCAGGCAGGCGATGACGCCGATCGGGGTCGGCATCCCGAGCTTGTTCATCGCCAGCGAGCCGACGATGCCGGCAAAGGCCAGGACCGATCCCAGGGACAAGTCGATGCCGGCGGAGCAGATGACGAAGGTGGCGCCGATCGCCAGCACGCCGATCACCGCGGTCGCCTGCAGGATGTTCAGGAAATTCGCGACGCTGAGGAAATACGGCGACAGGATCGACATCGCCACGGCCAGCACGACCAGCACCAACAGCGATTCCAGCCGGAAGTTGAACCGGCGCTCACCTTTCCGGGCGCCTGCGGCCTGTTCCAGGACGGCCATGGCAGCGTCTCGCGACAAGTCTGGTGGGCAATGGCGGGGCCGGCCGCGACGACCGGCCCCGCTTCGTGATCACGCGCTAGCGGACGTATTGCAGCAGCGGATGCTCGCCGGCCTCCAAAACCTCCTGGGTCAGCACCATGGTGTCGACGAACTGGAATTCCTCGACCTCGCCGCCGTTGATGACCTCGGTGATGCGCTCCACCGCCTGCTTGCCGACCAGATAGGGCAGCTGGGCCACCGAGGCGTTCAGACGGCCCTCGCGGATCGATTTGACCGCGTCGACATTGCCGTCGACGCCGATGACGATGATGTCCTCGCCCCGGCCGGCGGCGTAGGCGGCTTCGACCGCGCCCAGCGCCATGCCGTCATTGGCGGCGAAGATCGCCACCAGGTCGGGGTGCCGCAGCATGATGTCGTTGGTGATGTTGGCCGCCTTGCCACGATCCCAGTCACCCGGCAGCGAGGCCACGACCTCGAGCCCCGGCGCAAGCTCCGCCAGCCGCTCGGCGAACCCGCGGGCCCGCTTCTGGCCGGTGATGTTGCCCGACAGCCCCTCGATCACCAGCACCGGACCGGTCGCGTCCGCGCCGAGCTCACCGACCAGATAGTCGGCGCCCTGGGCGCCCGCCGCCTCGTTGTCGGAGCCGATGGTGAAGGCGATTTCGACCCCCGCCGCCTTGGCGATCTCGTGGTCCAGATTGGCATCCAGGTCGACCACCGGGATCCCCATCTCGGTCGCCTTGCTGAGACAGGGCAGCAGGATGGTGGAATTGATCGCGGCCGTGATCATGACGTCCGGCTCGCGCTGCAGCATGGTCTCGCAGGTGTTGAGCTGTGGCTCCGCCGCCTGATCGGACTCCACCGCCTGCAGGTAGTACTCCACGCCGGCATTCGAAGCACCGTCGCGCACGCCCTCTTCCATGGCACCCCAGAACGGGTTCGACAGGGTCTTCATCAGCACCCCGTACACCATGTCCTCGGCCTGGGCCGCCGGCGTCAGCGACAGTGCCGCGGCGATGACCGTTCCCACTGCGATTGACGGATACTTCATTGCTGGTCCTCCCTTCTTGGTTCAGCGCCCGGTCGGCATGCCGGCGCCTGTTCATCGTTCCTTGCGTCCGCCACGGCGGCCGCGGATTCAGCTGCCTCCCTCTTTCGCGGCCACGGTCGATTCCCGGATTCGCAGCGTGCAGGGCAACCGCACCCGGGACACGTCGCGCCGCTTTCCGGCAAGCCGGTCGGTGAGAAGTCTCCAGGCATGCGCCGCCATCTCCTGGGTCGGCTGCTGGATCGTGCTGATGTACGGCTTGAGCACGGTCATCCACTCGAAATCGTCGAACCCGAGCAGCGAGACCTGCCGCGGGAAGTCGAGATCGAGATCGCGGACCGCATGGATCGCGCCCAGCGCGACGATGTTGGTGCCGGCGAACAGCGCGGTCGGCCGGTCCGGACGGTCGAGACACTTCACGACGGCGGCCCGGCTGGAGTCCACCGTAACGCCGCCGACCACCACCTGTTCGCGATCCTGCAGCCCAGCCTCGGCCAGCGCCAGCCGATACCCCTCGATGCGCCCCTGGATGTTGTCGAGGGTGGGGATGCTGACCACCATGGCAATGTCCCGGTGCCCCAGGCTGATCAGATGGCGGGTGCCCTCGCGCGCTGCGGACACGTTGTCGGCCGCGATGGTGTCGATGCCGGTCAGCTGACAGCCGCGATCGACGATCACGGTGGCGACGCCCTCGGACAGGACGTCGGATCGCGTGTCAAAGGCATCGCTCACCGGGACGACGATCAGCCCGTCCACCCGGCGCGACAGCAACGCAAACATGCGCTCGCGCTCCTGCTCGGCATCCTCGTTGGTGCTGACCAGGATGATCTGATAGCCGCTGCCCGCCGCCAGCTCTTCGAAGTGCTGGACAAGGCTGCTGAAGAACGCGTTCACGATATCCGGGACGACGATGCCGATGATCTTCGTGCGCTGGCTGCGCAGACTGGCGGCAATGCCATTCGGCCGATAGCCGAGCTCGTCGATGGCGTCCTTGACCCGGCTGCGGCGCTCCGGCCCCACATAGCGGCTGCCGCTCAACACATTCGAGACGGTCGCGGTGGAGACCCCGGCCAGAGCCGCAACGTCCCGGATCGTGGGAACGGAGTCGCGGATACCCTTGGTCTTTTGCACGCCGGCGCCACTATTTAATCGATTAAACCAACATTCTGACGATATCAGCCCGATCCTCGGGCCGTCAAGCAAAGGGACGCAACATTATTTCTCAAACCTCGGGGGTCCGCCTGCCGGCGCGGAGTTGGCACGGCATTTGCGCAATGAGTCCAGCATGCTGCGCGCAACTGTGCGGGATTTTGTTAAAAACGAATTGAATCATGGACCAGATAAGACAGAGCATGATGAAGGCAGCGCAAGAGCTTCGCGCGCTTGCCGAATCCACCGACGACCCCGTGCTCCGAAGGCGACTGCTCGATCAGGCCGATCAGCTCGAGGTCACGTCTCAGGACGAGTCTCAAGATGAGACGAGATCCGAAGCGAAACGGCCGGCACAGATCGCACCATCCTCGGCACCGTCATAGCCGCCCAGGAGGGACTGCTTGCCTGGTCGGCCTTACCGACGGCCTAAAGCAAGTGCCGGGCATATAGATCGGCGCTCCTATGCTTCCTTCGGCGCTAAGACCGGTTTGCTACGCAACCGGCTGGCGGTGATCGGATCGGCGCGTTTGCAGGATTGCGGAGCCAACCCGTTCAGCACCAGTTCCATATCGCTGACCATCATGCCGCTGGTCTCGTGGACCGCCTCCTACAGGCTGCCGGCGCGATGGATGACCACGCGGCCCAGCGACCCAGGCCGGCTCCTCGTGGCCTCATCGCAGATCAGCGGCACCGTGCGCGGGTGCGGATCGATGACAATCAGGGGCCGCTCGGCCATGTGTGAAGACCGGATCGTGGCGCGACCGCGACCCCAATGCCGACCGGCGCCCTGCGTCCAGGCGCCGTCGCGGAGGACCGGGTTCCGCTAGACCGCGGATGCGGCCCCGTCCCTGGCGATCACGACGATCTGCCGTTCGATGTAGGCGACGATTTCATCGACACAGCCTTCAACGTCTGTCTGTGCCGTGTCGACGACCAGCTCCGGCTTTTCCGGCGGCTCGTAGGGCGCCGAGACGCCGGTGAACTCGGCGATCTCGCCGGCACGGGCCCGCTTGTAGAGACCCTTCGGATCGCGCCGTTCGCAGGTCTCCAGATCGGCGGAGATGTAGAGCTCGTGAAACGCGTCGCCGGCGGCCTGCCTGGCCCGGTCGCGGTCGCTGCGATAAGGAGAGATGAAGGCGGTGATGACGATGAACCCGGCATCGGCGAACAAGGCGGCCGCCTCGCCGATGCGCCGGATGTTCTCCGCCCGGTCGTCCGGGCTGAAGCCGAGATCGGCGTTCAAGCCCCGCCTGACGTTGTCGCCGTCCAGCACATAGACGTGCAACCCCTTGTTGAACAGACGTTTTTCGACCTGCATGGCCAGTGTCGACTTGCCCGAGCCGGACAGGCCGGTGAACCAGACCACCGCCCCGTAATGGCCGTTGCGCCAAGCCCGTGCCTGAGGCGTCAGCAAGTGTTCGACCTCGGTCAGGTTGGTCGACTTGACCTGATAGAGCGAGCGCTGGTCGGGGTAGCCGCGCATGCTGAGCACGCCGCCCGCGACCGTGTCATAGCCGTCGACCAGCACCATGCGCCCGGTGGCGGCGCCCTGGCCGAATTCGTCCAGGGTCAGAACCTCGCGAGAGCGCAGCACGATCTCCGCCACCTCGTTGCGATGGACGGCGTCGCCGTCCTGGCCGGAGAGGTCCTGGGTATCCACCACCCGCTCGATCGACTGCACGGTGACCGTCGATTCACCGGTCGCCAGCTTCATCTTGAAGCTGCGGCCGACGGTCAGCGGCTGCTCGCCGATCCAGAACAGATTGGCACGGAACACGTTGCTCAGCGCCGGTAGGTCGATGTCGTGGCTGGCCACGTCGCCGCGCTCGACGAAGATCTGCTCGTCCAGCGTGAAGCCGACCACATCCCCCGCTTTGGCCATACGCGGCCCGCGACGCTTGCCCCAGACCTCAATGCTCTTGACCCGGGCGGTGTTGTTCCCGGGCGAGAAGCGGAGGGTGTCGCCGACCCTGAGAACCCCGCTTTCGACGCGGCCGACGATGATGCGACGGTGGTCGAACTTGTAGACGTCCTGGATCGGGAACCGCAGCGGCCGGTCGACCGGCGCCGCCGGGGGATCGAAGCAGTCCAGGGCGTCCATCAGCGTCGGCCCGACATGCCATGTCATGCGGTCCGACGGCACCACGAGATTGTCGCCCTCGCGCGCCGAAATCGGCACCACGAAGGTCGGCACCAGCCCGATCTCCTCCAGGTAGCCGGTGATCTCCTCCTTCAGGGCGGCGAACCGGTTCTGGTCGAACCCGACGAGGTCCATCTTGTTGACCACCACGGCGATCTGGCGCTGCCCCAGAAGGTGGAGGACGTAGCTGTGCCGCCGGGTCTGTTCGCGAACGCCCTCCTCGGCATCGATCACAAGGACCGCCGCATCGGCGCTGGCGGCGCCGCTGATGGTGTTCTTGAGGAATTCGCGGTGGCCCGGCGCGTCGATGATCACGTAGTCGCGGTAGGCCGATTTGAACCAGATCTGCGTGCTGTCGATGGTCACCGCCTGATCGCGCTCGGCCTGAAGGGCGTCCAGCACGAACGACCATTCCAGCGGCATGCCGCGCTTCTGGCTGACCCGACGCAGCTCCTCGACCCGCCCGTCGGGCAGGCTGTCGGTCTCGTGCAGCAGACGGCCGATCAAGGTCGACTTGCCGTGGTCGACATGGCCGACGATGACGATCTTCAAGGGCGCCGCTGGTGTCTTCTGTGCCTTGGCCATGACCGGGCGCTCACATATAGCCGTCGCTGCGCAGACGCTCGAAGGCGTCCTCGGACTCATGGTCCATGGATCGCCCGGCCCGCTCGGGGGTCCGCGTCACCTCAAGCTCGGCGATGATCGCCTCGATGCTGTCGGCGGTGCTGTCGATCGGGAAGGTGATGTTCTTCTCTCCCAGGGAGCGGTAGCGCTTGCCGTCCCTGGCGAAATAGAGCGGCACGACCGGGATCTTCTCCCGCTTCGTGTAGCGCCAGATGTCGATCTCCGTCCAGTGCAGCAGCGGATGGATGCGGACATGGGTCCCGTCCGGGAACTCGGTCTTGTACTGGTCCCAGAACTCCGGCGGCTGGTCGCGAAAATCCCACGCCCCATCGGCATCGCGCGGGCTGAAGACCCGCTCCTTGGCCCGCGTGCTCTGCTCGTCCCGGCGGATGCCAAGGATCATGCCGCGATAGCGGTCCCGTTCCATGAGCCGTTTCAGCCCGGCTGTCTTGCGGGCCGCCGCGCGCGCGCCCGGCGGCAATGTCGGATCCATTTCGGATTCGGGCGGGCAGGTCTCGACCTTCAACTCGAGCCCCCAGTCCGGCACCAGCCCATCTCGAAAGGCATAGACTTCCGGCAGTTCCATGCCGGTGTCCAGCTGGATGACCGGAAACGGCACCCGACCATAGAAGGCCTTGCGCGCAAGCCACAGCAGGGCGTTGCTGTCCTTGCCGATCGACCAGAGCATGCCCAGCGGTTCGATCCGATTGAACGCCTCGCGCAGGATGTATATCGAGCGGGCCTCGAGATCGTCGAGATGGCCGGTCATGCGCGCTTCCGCCTTAAACTACAGTGATTTCCGGTAAAAAGATCTATTCTACAACACGACTTAAGGAATAGCCGTGTCGACATCAACCCTAAAGGCCGGTGGTGTCGCAAACGCTAACGCATTTCCGACCGGAACTGTCGACAGAAACCGAATTCAGAGTGAGATCCGGGCAATCCCGGCGAACCGCGCTAATTCGTCGCTGGCGGGTTCGGGTCGTGGAAGACCGCGGTCCGCGCCGCTTCGGCAAAGGCGGAGGCCGGCACCGCGACACCGACGGACCGGCCGGCACCGTGCTGAACCGCGACATTGATGGCCAGCAGATCGGCTCCGCCGCCCGGCCGCATCAGCAGGAGCGGCGATCCCGCATCACCCAGCGTGGCGTCGCAGCCATGAAGCATCAGCCCATTGACCCGGTTGATCCCGGCCAGTTGGCAGCCGAAATGGGCGGAAAGCCGGTCGGCGCTGTCCTCGCTGAAGCCGGCGCGGACCAGTGTCGCCTCGCCATCCTCCAAGACCTCGATCAGGCCGGCCTGGCCAATCACCCGCCACGGAATCGGACGCAGACCGAGCGGTCGCTCGACCACCAGGATCGCCCAATTCCGGGTCGGGTGCTCGATCGCCACATCCCGGTATCGGGCCTCGTCCACCGCAAAGACCAGCGCCGCGCCGATCGCGGGCGTCGCGTCGCCGCCAGCGAGGAATTCGAGGTCGGCCGCGGGGAACCACGTCAAGAGGCGATGATCGTAAAGGCAATGCGCGGCAGTCAGAACGTGCCGCGGGCCGATCACGGCGCCGGTGCAGAACCCGCCGGTGGGCAGGTTCACTCGGCCGATCGCCGACCAGGGCCAGGCATCGGACTCGACCGGGATGCGGTCGTCCATGCCGAGAATCCCGGTCAGGCCGCCGCCGGATGCGGCGCCCCCCAGGATCACAAGGAACAGGACCGCGGCGCTGGCGATCCGGGCCGCAATCGGCGAGATCCGGCGGTGGCGGTCAGCGATCCTGGGCATGACGGCCCCGAGAGGTCATTGCGGAGGTTGGTTGAGCCACACGGACATGGCGGAAAGCGGCCACCGGGGCGCCGGTGACCTGGTCACATGGGGGGTTTGACCGAAGGTTTCGAACGGAACAGCCCCTTTTGCTGATCGCGGTTACCCCGGCCCGCCGTCCTGGCAGCCGGCAGCGCAGCCGCGTCGATGAGCGGAGAATGCCAGGGTGGATCGGAAAAAGGGTGTGTGAATTCTGTGACTTATCGGCCACAGGCGGGGCGTGGCGGAAAAAAAAATTGGCGGGTGCCCCAGGAGCGCCCGCCAGAGATTGATAACATGGACAAGAAGGAAGCTACCAAGACCCATCGTCTTGCTGTTGTGTCAAAGTTGTGACATCCAGGTCTCTGGTCAATTTTCGCTTGAATTTCATGGTGTTAATTGAGATGACCGAGCTCCGTCTCAACGCGTGGTCACAGCTGTGGAGAGGGTGCCGGCTTTCCAGCGCGAAGCACGACGTTGACTCGTCGATCCCGGCTTCTAAACTGTTTTTTAGCCAACATGGGTTCTTCTGTGCCGACTGCGCATTGTCAACAACTTGGCAATAAATGTCTGCGGAGAGGCCGGAAACACGAGATGCGGCACCACATCAAAGATCGCGTCTTGGATAACCTGGACACCGACTTCGGGCATCGTGCTCTGATGAAGCATGGACATCGATGGTTGGGGGCAATGGCTGCCGCATTCCTGCTTGGCGCATGCGCCATGGGGGAGCGTATGGCCGATGAGCCGTCCGAAGAGCTTGAACCGTCGGAAACGGTCCAGCAGCTAGCTGGAGTCCCGCTTCCGCCTGTCAAACCCGTGCCGCCGCCTCGGGGAAACGATGACGTTCCAGACGGTCTCGCCAGCGTGGTCGGGTTTGACCAGGACGCCGTGCGCAACCTTCTGGGCGATCCCATCTGGGTGCAAGAGATCCCTCCCGCCCTGTCGTGGCAGTACGCGTCCGATGCCTGCGTCCTTGAGTTGCTGTTCTTCATGGAAGTGACCACGCGGAACTTTCGGGTATTGTCATACGACGTAACCAGTGATGACGATGCCATCGATGTCGACCAACGCTGCCTATCAACCCTCGTCGCCCAAGCGGACGACAGACGAAGCTGACGCGGTCCGCGTCGCGCTGATTGACGACGACGAGCTGTTCCGCGAGGCGCTCGGCATGAACCTGCTGGACGAAGGATACGACGTGGTGTCCTTCGACGGTGGCGAAGCCGCCTTGAACTATTTCCAGTCCGACGGCGGGCGCGCCGACATCATCCTGCTGGATTGGCGCATGCCCAATCTGGACGGGATCGAGGTTCTTCGCCGGCTTCGCGACGACGGCATCGACGTGCCGGTGATCTTCCTGACGGTGCTCAGCGACCAGATCTACGAGGAGTCGGCCCTGGCCGGCGGCGCGATCGACTATGTCGAGAAATCGCGCAGCTTCTCGATCCTGCTGAAGCGCATGCAGCTCATCACCGGCGGCCAGAAGGCCCAGTCGAGCGAGGACGGTGCCGCCGGGACCGCGGAGACGATGAGCTTCGGCCCGCTGGAACTGCATCTCGCCGCCTGCCGCGCCACCTGGCGCGGGCGCCAGGTCGACCTGACGCTGACCGAGTTCAAGATCGTGCGGGTGATGGCCTCACGTGCCGGCGAGGACCTGTCCTACCGCGAGATCTACGACCTCGCGCGCGGCGCCGGTTTCATCGCCGGCTACGGCGCCGCCGGGTTCCGCGCCAACGTGCGCGCCTTCATCAAACGCATCCGCCAGAAATTCCGGGCGGAGGATTCCAAGTTCGACATGATCGAGAACTATCCAGGCTTCGGCTACCGTTGGAGGCGCGAGGGTGGCTGACGAGCCGCAGGAGCGCGCCGAACGCGCGGTCGTCCTGCGAGCGCCATGGTTTCTGCGGTCCTTAGCGATCAGGATGCTGGTGCTGGTCATTGTGTTCCTGACCGTCCCGATCCTGATCTACCAGCAGTTCCTGGCGGCGGACCGCGAGAAGCGCGAATTGCTGCTGCGCGACGCACAGCTGCAGGGCGAGTTGATCGCCCGATCGCTGGCGCGCGTCCTGCAGAATGCCGAGACCGGAATTCCCGGCGAGATCGTCGAGGATCTGTCGCAGTTCGTGCAGAGCGATGCCAGGGTGCGAATCCTGCTGCGCCCGGCCGAGGTACCCGACGCGCTCGGATTCTTCTACGTCGCCTCGGCGCCGCCGGTCTCCGTGGAGGCCCAGGAGCGCGACCGGGACGAACTGGTGAGCCAGGGTATCCTGGGCCGTCTGACCCAGACCTGCAGCGGCAACGTGCCCCTGGCGATGCGGTTCCCGACCCAGGATGGCGGCCAGGAAGTGCTGACATCGATCACCCCGGTGAACAC
>JAAUYH010144352.1_pt1 | contig 14365 bp, 16 predicted proteins | sample 7278061 | NCBI WGS metagenome assembly JAAUYH01 (sample SAMN14350203, study PRJNA611818) | marine sediment metagenome | isolation source: surface marine sediment (0.6m) | place: French Polynesia: Moorea | collected 2018-08
AATCTGTTCTTTATTTGGTTCTAGTTTAAATTCGTAAGTGAGTGTAAGCATGGTTATATTTTAGCCTACATAAAGATAAAATGTGTGTAGAAAATCTTAAAAGCCTAAAATGAGGAGCGCGGGAAGGGGGCTTCAGAACACAGCAATTCAACTCTATATACAGAGGATAAAGCCTATAAAGCCCCCTTCTCCCCCCGCGTCGGCGAAAGACGCAAGGGAACGCGCTCCGATATGTTTGTTTATTGGACAAAATTCCCGTCCAAGACGCGCGGAGCGACCTCGCCGTTAACCTCCTCCGTCGGTTTAACGCTCCGTCCTCTTTTGTCAATTAAGATAGAAGCTGGTGATGAACAATCATAAAGAAAAATAAGTTAGTCAATAGCGATCGCTGCTGTCGGATTTTGAAGAATGTGGTATCAGTATCATAAATCCTTGGGAACAAAAATAGTTTTGCTGAATTTCTCTAGTTTCTGGCGATCGCAACGGCATAATCAAGATAAACATCTATTGAGTAGATGAAAGCAAGTTGAGAAAAAGCGATCGTGCTCCCATAATAAAAATAACTATCTATAAAACTGTCCATGTTTCCTCTCCGGGAAGAAGCATGACCAAAAAACCATAAATAAATTGAACGAGGGTTAGCTATTGGTTAAAATCAATGGCAGTGGAGCGAAATGGGGTTGTTCTGAGAAGTTTTAGCCTTCATAAGGTAAAATCTTCAAGGTTCAATTGGAAAGTACCAAGACAGCTACATCGTAGCCAAGGTTGATAGGACTCTGTTGACTTTCTTTGGAGCAATCGTCGATTTATCGCGATTGCGGTACTCTTAGGGGAAAGAATTCATGTTCTTTTTAAGGCGTGGAGATGTTAAGTAAACTTTTGTAAACCTAAAATAATAAAAGATAACATATTTGCTTGCATCATAAGTTCCTCATAATCTTTAGGTAATATTATTGTCTTCAGATAACACAAAAGATAAAAATTAAAAACTGGATATTCGTCTAATAATTGGAGGCTTTTATGAAAAAGATTTCCGTCAAATCAGTTGTTCATCATTCATTATTGATTTCAATATTAGCAGTTTTACTTGCTGGGTGCACCACAGAAAACCAACAATCAGAAAATTCAGAGCCAACTCCGATTGCACCATCAACAGAAAGCCAAACAACTCCTCAACAGACTCAAACGATATCAACACAGAGTGAAACTCCAGATACATCACTCGAAACACAAAATATTAACGGAGCTGAACCAACAGAGGAGCAGAACGTGGTAGCGGTTAGAGAAGAATCTGGCTTGGGGGTTAATTTAGAGACAGTTTTTTTCCAATTTGATAGTTCTGCTCTTACACCTGGGGCTGAAGAGAAGTTGCTTCAAATAGCTGAGTCGATGAAGAATAATCCCAAATTATCTATTCAAATTGAAGGTTACACTGACGAAATAGGAACCAAGGAATACAATTTAAACTTAGGTAAAATGCGCGCTCAAGCAGTAAAAGACTTTTTAGTAGCTCAAGGAGTAAATTCTGAAATGCTCTCTACAATAAGCTATGGAGAAAAGAAAGCAGCTGTGAAAGGTTCAACCGCAAAAGCTTGGAAACAGAATCGGCGGGTAGAGTTTAAAATTTTGCCTTAGATTTTTATAGTGGGAGTGGGAATACCCATATCCCTAAAGGGATATGGGAGAGGTTCGCTCCGCGTCGAAAACTAGCGCGACAAGTTTTTGAACTAGGAAAAAATCTATCTACTTCCTGATATATTTTCCCTTCTTGCTCTGCTTTATATTTAAGCATGGTGCAAAACTGTCCCCATCCTACTTGAGGATACCCCCTGCCCCCCTTATTAAGGGGGCTGCCGAAGGCGGGGGGATGGTTTTTAACCATATTAGATACTGCTAAACTTTCAACACATATAACTAGGTTTTCGTTAACTATCCTGCGCGATAGCTTGTGATGAAAATCAGAACGACAATTAGCTATTTTGTTATGTAGTTTAGCTACTTTAATTCTTGATTTATGTCTGTTATTACTCCCTTTAATTTTGCTTAGGTACTTAATTTGAAAGAAATTATGATGGCGATCTTAGCAGCAATTAATTGAACGAGTATAGAAATATTAGAAAACAGTTTTAGCAAGTAATTCTTTGACAGCTTCTCTAATAAACATCTCGTCTTTAGGATTTTGATAGGGATTTCCCGCCCGATGTCCCCAAATGGAAGCAATAGGGCGATACTCAGCATTAGGAATTAAATCTGCTTCCGCCTTACAGTCTTCTGGAGTAAAGTATAAATCTGTTGTTCCTGGCATTACCAATGTTTTAGCAGTAATTGACCCCAGTGCTTGTTCATAATTTCCTTGATAAGTGGGATTATCGCTGACATCGCAATGCAACCATGTATCAATCATTGCTAACAAATTATGAGGATCGCGTTTTCGGTAATTATCTTCCCAACCTCTTACTAAATAATCTTCTAAAGACTCATAACCAAATTGATAATAAATTCCTTCACGATAGTATGCTTGAGATGCTGCCCAACTGGCATAGATACGAGCAAAAGCCTTAAAACCCCGATCTGGAATACCATCAAAATCAGTACCATTCCATGTAGGATCTGCTGTTAGTGAAGTTCGCAGACTTTGTAAGAAAATCTTATTATGATCTGTAGTTTTTGCAGTACCGCACAAAGCAGCAATGCGCTCGACACTATTACTATATAATGCTCCCCAATAGTATGCTTGTTGCGCTCCCATCGACCAACCATATACTAAAGCTAGCTTTTCAATTCCTAGTGTGTCTAATAATTGTTTCTGGGCGCGAACATTATCTAAATGGGTAAACCAAAACCTTGATTCTGCTAACTTACAAGCTTCATAGTTACTAGGTGAACTGGATAAGCCATTACCAAACATATTAGGAATAATAATAAAATACTGGCTCGGATTGAGAATGCTGTCGAGACTAATTAGCCATTCAATATCTGTATGTTGCGCTCCATAGGAAGTAGGATAAAGAATAACGTTAGTGCGATCGCTATTTAGTTCTCCATAAGTTTTATAGACGATGGTTGCTTCGGGTAATACCGCACCACATTGTAAAGGAAAATCTTTGATTATAAATTTATGAGCATCTTTATTCATAGCTTTTCGCGCATCGGGGAGTGTCAAAAAACAGAAGAATATCTGAAGACTCTGTAAGAGATACAAAGTTTGTTTTTATAGTAATTAGAAAAGACAAAAATCTTTATTTGATCGAGAGAAGACGAAAAAGAATATGTTATTTATGGTGGTCGAACACTTTGAAAAAGGTAGGACAAAAGATATTTATCACCGTTTGCAAGAAAAAGGGCGTATGATGCCTGAAGGTTTGAAATATGTAGATAGCTGGATTTCAGCTAACTTCGATCGATGTTTTCAACTAATGGAGTGTGATGATCCTGGTTTATTTCAGGAATGGGTTTTACAGTGGCAAGATTTGTTTGAATTAGAGATTATCCCAGTTGTTCCGTCGAAAGAGACTATAAAAATAGTTACTAAATCAATGTAGCCCAATACTTTGCTTTTATCTATGAAGCGATCGCTATTTAGTTTTTCATAAGTTTTATAGAATATAGTCTATTATTTTACGGGCGCAAGCCTTGCGCCCTCGATGCACTCAACTCAAAGCCCGAATAATATGCCAATTAACTTTCAGATAACCGCGATCAATAACTGTACAATAGGCTTTTAACTTTTGGTGGGCTTTAGGTAAAGCATGAAAGGGAATTGAGGGATAAAGATGATGTTCTGCATGAAAAGGCATATTCCACATCAAGAATTTAATAGGAAACCAGGTTAAAGTAGTGCGAGTATTAGTCAAAAAATTGTTATCGTTACTGCACCCTATATGTTCTGCTATTAGAATTGCTCTTAGTATGGGTTGTCCTACTGCTAGAGGGAGTAACCAGTAAATAATAAACCAGGGTTGATTTAATATTAAAGAAAGAGCGATCGCAATCCCATAAACAGCAATTTGTAAGCGAATCGATTTAATGACTTCATCCTTTGCAGTTGGAGAAATATAAGGATAATTCTTGAGTTTTCCTGTTGCTAGTCGATAATAAGTTTTAAATTTCCCAACCCACCAGTTATAACCACTTATTTCTGCAAAATACTCCTTTAAATTACTTGGTTTGTGGTCTTCTAATTCGGGGTCTTTACCGCTAATTTGGGTATAGCGATGATGCCATTTATGATAGCGACGGAAAAAGCTGCTGTTATAAAAGGATATGACTCCAGCCCACCATGCAACTATATCGTTACAACAATTATTAGCGAAAACTGTACGATGTGAGCATTCATGCACTACTGCAAACATTGATGCGATACTGAAACCATAGATGACTAGAGTAGGTAAAGCTATCAGCCAATTATCGAGATTATTCCCCCAAATATAGCCCCCTAGCACCATTACTGCTAAATGTCCTGTCAACTGAACTAAACCTCGCCAATTGTAACGGATATTCAAATCTTTTAATTCACTGACTGATAAAATTTGTGACGGTTTGGATGGGATTGTTGTTGCTTCAGATGACCCGAATAACATGATGTATTTTACCTCGTAAACTTATTATGACAAGTCAATGGATATTACTACAATAAGTCAAGCTGCTAGAATAATTTAGTGATTAATTAGACAAATTCGCAACTAAAAAAACTATCTAGTGACATCCCCACTGCATTTAGTTATTTCTGAACAACTGCGCCAGCAAATCATTAATGGTGAGTATGGCCCTGGGGCTAAATTACCTAGTGAAAATCAATTAATCAGGAAGTTTCAAGCAAGTCGCATCACTATCAGAAGAGCGATCGCTAATTTAGTTCAACAAGGTTTAGTCATCACCTATCAAGGCAAAGGAGTTTTTGTCACTGAGAAAAGGAAAGTAGCCTATACTCTTTCTAATCCTCTGACATTTCTCGAAGATGATTTAGCAGGTCAAGGAATCGAACTATCTCTAGAAAATATCAGCTTTGAGCTTGTTACTGTCTCCGAAGAAGTCCAAAAAATCCTGCAATTACCTGCCAGCAACCCCACCGCCTGTCTACAAAAAAAACTTTTGCTTATAGATAGAGTGGCTGGGTGTGTTGATATTACTTATATCTTGCCAAAGATAGGTCAAAAACTGGCAAAAGAGTTACAACAAAACATGACATTTCCCGTTTTAGAACAGAATGATTTTAAAATTGAGCGAGTGGAAGCGATTATTGAATGCACTAATGCCAACCTCGAACTAAGTCAATATTTAGATGTGCCTCTAGGTCATCCCTTGCTAGTTTATCGCCATACAGCTTACACTGAGCAAAATCGTCCTTTGGTTCATGGGGAATCAATTTCTAGAGGCGATCGCTTTTGTTATTCTGTAACTCAACAGAGGTCTTAAGCCCTACTTTCATAGTAACTACAACCCTGACATAAGCCTTCGGGATTGACTGCACAACGGACAATTTCAGAGCGAGCATTATACTTACAACTAGCGTCCCCAATTACCCATCTACCATCGATCAAAGTTTGTTCTTGGGGTTTAGTTGATTCTTGTACATGAAGGGAAATTTTTTGCAGACAATATCCCCCAATTTGATATTGATAGTGATGATGACGTTCTAAAACCACATAGGTTTTCTGACCTAGTTCTAGATAATTACCTGGTTCGGGTGTCCAGTCAAGATAAACTGTCTCTAAAGACTGACTCGACTTGCTTAATATAATTTCTGTTGGTAGTGGTTTTAACTCCATAGACTATAGATCGTTTTTTAGGTACATCGACAAAATTATCTTGCGAGCGGGAAGACTCCCACGTCCCGTGGAGGGGTCGCTCCGCGCACCTGCGGTGAGAGAGCGAGTGCGATAACTGCTTGGTTACAAGTTTACATTTTTGATTTGAAATCTTCATATAAAAAGGGTTTCAGAAGTTCTATCATTGTGTTAGAGGCAAGGGTATTGAACCTCTTTAAAAACCTAGTACTCTAATGAGTAACGTACCTTGAAAACTCGGCTATAGGGTTCTACTCAGGAAAGCTTGAGTAGGTAAAAGACCGAAGCAACAAGCACAGAGAAACAAAATATTTCGTATTCTCGCCTTAAGGGAGGGCATCCCTAAACCTACTCTGCAATGGGTTAAACGCTTGGGGAGAGAACCATCTCTGGACTAAATACCACAAGGAGTTTAGTTTAAGTGGACGCTTACGAACCAAGAACCTCTAGATTCTTTAGGGAATCCCGCGTCTCCGACGCTGGGAGGATGTCAAGAACTATCAGCATACCTATTTGAGAATATCAACAAAATAAAAAAACCACGTTTTTAAATAACGTGGTGAGGAAAATTTATTATTTTATTCTCGGATCTAGTCTAGATAAATTTAATAGACTCCAGGGTTATAGCGATCATCTCCTGAATTCATGACATCAGCAACATCAGTAACAATAAAATTATCTAAGTTGGCTTGCAGACGTTCTTTCTGTTTCTCGCTTAAACCAGGAATATCTAAAACATCCTCTACGTTTTCGTAGGGAGCATTCTGAATAATTTTACTGGCTAGAGTGGGATAGAAACCTCGTAAAGCCCGAAAATCTCTAACATCACTGTTATTTAAGTCCAGTTTGCCTTTAATTTGACTGAGTTTATCATCAGCAGCATTACGACGGGCTGCCAAAATGGAAGAAGATTGCAGGGTAAATATGTTTATCTGCACAGCTTGAGCAGAAGTTACTCCTGCAAATCCCCAAGAACTCAATACTAGTAATACCGCAGCAAAGATGCTTGCTAATTTCTTCATCAACTTCATTCCTCCTACTTGAGAACAATCACTCACAAAAAATCTAAAAGTTTTGTCGCAAAAATTTGACCTACTTAATTTATTTTATTAAAGTAAAGCCTCAAATTCACAACTGCCAGGCTCTAAATGAGATTTTACTTAAAGAATCTTTACCCTTTATGGGGAAGTTTTGCCATGCTTCTACAGGTGAGATAGCATTCCGAATCTGGAAGTCAGTAAAATTTTTACCAACATCTGATTTTATATCCTCTCTTAATTGGTGCAACTTGGCAAACAGATTTTAGAAGTGATCTAAGGAACAAGGAATGAGCAACGAGGAATAAGGAGAGTTAATCTTATCTGGAGGAAAAATTTACAGTCTTTTCCAAAATAGCAAAAATCAAAAATTTAAGACAGTTTATTTAGTAACAAATTCAACTCCATTGATTACTTAAAATATAGTTTTAGAGTTAAAGTAACTTTGGGAAAAATTTTTTTATTCCCCTAATTTATATTTTTTAACCTCTTTTGGCTATCTTAACCACTAAGAGCCTTTTTAGACCCATCTAAAATGTGGTCATAATTTTTAAATTATTTGTTGTTTTAATCCTGAGCCAAAACTACCTTATGTCTTATAACTTTGAAATTGTCGGCATAACTCCTGTTTTAACTTTTTTCAACTATCAACAAGAATTAGAAACTAATCCGAAACGCAGTAAAGCTTATCTTGGTAGTTATCACTGCACTTTAGATGCTTTTATCAAATCTACACAGATGATTCCTCAAAAACCAGAATGGAATTGGGATGAGGTGGTAGAAACTATGATTGATTTTTGGCTTAAACACGAAGCTACTGTAAAAAAGTGGAAATCTGAGCTAGATAATGTTCAAGAGGATAATCTAATTATTGCCAGAATTGCCAATTTCTCAGTTTTGCGGACAGAGTTGGAGCAGTTGATGGATGTTTAGTGGTTAGTGACCAGTATATTTTTATTATAGTTATTAATCGGCGATCGCGCTTCCTTTTAGCTAGATCAGTGAACAGTTAACTTGTTAAGGTCGTTACTGATCACTGATCGCTGCTTTAAGAGGCTTGTCCGAATTGTCTTTGATATACAATCTCTTCTTTATCAGACTCTAGCTTAATATCCGAACGGGGATAAGATACACAAAGTAAAGCATAACCCTCTGTTTGCAAGTCGGGGGAAAGTCCCATCCCATCATCTTGTTTTACTTCCCCTTCTGTAAGTTGAGCAGCACAGGTGGTACAAACTCCAGCACTACAAGAAAAGGGTAAATCAATTCCTGCATCTGTTGCCACTTCTAGTATGGTTTTGTCTTCAGGGACTTGAATTGTGTGAGTGTTTCCTTGATGGGTTATTTCAACGGTATAGGTTTTCGACATTAGCTACAAATGTTTTAACTCTAAAGTTACTATTTTCTCATTCCCCCAATCTAATTGTGTTAAGAAAATTAGCCAAACTTAAAGCTTAATTGCAATTTCTCAGAGTCATCTTTAGGTATTGGAGGCGAGATGGTAATTTTAAGTGAATTATTTTAATCATTCAAAGGATAAGCCATTAATGTATAACCATAATACCGATAAAGATTTAGTTAGTGCTGGTATTATTACTGGTTTAGGGGCTGGTATTGTGACTTCTTTTGCTGTTAGTCAAGGACAACATCCCCTGATTGCTTTAGCTATTACTGCGCTCGCTGTTATCTTTGGAGTAGTGTGTCGTCAATATGATTTAGTATAACTAGTTAATGAAAGGAAATGTTAAGTTACCCCAAAGAATCATGTTACTGGGTTCGGGGGAACTGGGTAAAGAATTTGTTATTGCAGCCCAACGTCTGGGAAATTTCATTGTTGCAGTAGATCGCTATGATAATGCTCCAGCAATGCAAGTAGCAGACACATCAGAAGTAATTTCGATGTTAGATGGGTCAGAGTTAGAAAGGGTTGTACAGCAATATCAACCCAATTTTATTGTTCCAGAAATTGAGGCAATTCGTACCGAAAAGTTAATTGAGTTGGAGCAAAGGGGTTATACAGTCATTCCCACTGCAACAGCTACTAACTATACCATGAACCGCGATCGCATTCGGGAATTAGCTGCTACAGAATTGGGGATCCGCACTGCTAAATATGCTTATGCTAGCAGTTTGCCAGAGTTACAAGCGGTATCTGCTAACATTGGCTTTCCTAATGTGGTAAAACCTGTAATGTCTTCTTCAGGAAAAGGGCAATCTGTTGTTAAGACTACTGAAGAAGTAGAAGAAGCCTGGAATTATGCTATTGAAGGCTCGCGGGGGGATACTCAAAAAGTAATTGTCGAAGAATTTATTGATTTTGAAATAGAGATTACTTTACTAACTATTAAACAATGGCAAGGTAAGACTTTATTTTGTCCTGCGATCGCACACCGTCAAGAAAGAGGAGATTACCAAGAGTCTTGGCAACCTGCACCCTTATCTGATGCTAAAATCAAAGCAGCAGAAGCGATCGCTACTAAAATTACTGATGCTTTAGGTGGTGCTGGTATTTTCGGCGTTGAGTTTTTTGTTACCAAAGAAGAAGTAATTTTTTCCGAACTTTCTCCCCGTCCTCATGATACAGGCATGGTAACTTTAATTTCCCAAAATCTCAATGAATTTGAATTACATTTAAGAGCAATTCTAGGCTTACCAATTCCTAAAATAGAGGTGCTTTCTCCTGCTGCTAGTGCTGTAATTTTAGCCAGTAAACATTCTACTAAAATTGCTTTTGCTAATGTAGCAGAGGCATTAGCTACACCAGATGTTGACATCAGATTATTTGGTAAACCCGATTCTCGTCCCTATCGTCGTATGGGAGTAGCTTTAGCTAAAGGGCATACTATAGAAGAAGCTAGAGCCAAAGCCATCACCGCAGCCACTAAAGTTAAAGTAATTCACTAAAGTTATCAATTATTGAATAATGCCGACTTTTGTAAAAATTGAAAAGGGGATTGTTGACAAAAAAATCTTTGATCGATATGTCCCAGATCATAAAAAATATGTCCTAGATTTAATTCGTAAAGGACACAAAGCCAAAACAGGTTATTGGGGAGAGTTAGGGGGAGGAATGTTAATTTTTGAAGCTTCCTGTCTAGAAGAAGCTAAAGAAATAATTGCTAACGATCCTCTAATTAAAAATAACTGCGTTTCTTATGAATTGCATCAATGGAAAATTGTAGTAGAATAAATTTTTTATATATATAAAATACTATGCAGACCAAGCAATGAAAGCTCGATATAGCTACCCCATCTATCCCAAAACTCACCAGTTAGAATCATTAGCCAAAGCTATGGGTTGTATAGTTACGGAAGAACATTATCTTTCTTCTGGCATTCATCCCTTCGCGGGACGCGAGGGATGAATGCCAGTCAGAGTTTAGGAGGGTGGAGAATCTTGGCTCTGAACATATTTTTTAAGTGTATCAATAGTGACACCGCCACAACTAGCAATAAAATAAGAAAAGGAAGACAAAATTAATCGCTACTCCCTCAATAAATACACGAAGGTTTTAGCGGATAATTCTGATTTTCCTTGGGCAAAAAATGCAATCAATATTTTAGCTAAAGGTACGGGCGGGCAGTCCGAAACCATCCCTGTATATGGGATAGACGCTTCAGGACAGATGATCCTCTGGTTGATAGATGAAAATCTTGAAACTAAGGTCGCTGATTGAATGAAGAACCTCAAGAATGTTGGACGCATTGGGAAGGAAAGCGCGTCCCGCGCCAGGAGGATGTCAATTTATTCAATAGTTTCTATTTACTGTCAGATGCCTGATGAACAAGAATCGCTCTAGAAAATTCAGAAGTGTTACCTTCGGGAGCGGTAGCAGTGGCGGTTATCCATTGTCCGCTCCGCGTGGGGGGGAAAAAGGCTGTGAAGTCCGCTTCTCCTGTGGCATTAGTGGTTACAGATATCGAACCTAAAGGGATTTCCCCTTCCCCAAAATGGGAAGAATCGGCACTGCTGTTGGCAAAAAACTCGATCACGAACTTAGTGTTGGGGATACTTAAAAGCTTTCCTTCAATCTCTATGTTCTCCTTTAAGGTTGCCCCCAAGAGAATAGGATAGTTGGATAGGCGATGGGAGCTTTCCCTTATGCCACTTGCTTCGTTAGAGGTGGGAGGATTAGCTGGTAAATTGCCTCCCTGCTTCCCATCTATAAAGATATCGTGAGACGTGGGATAGCTTTCTGAAAAAGCGATTCCCAACCCTCCATTGGCAAAGATTCTATTAGCTCTCATCTCATTGTCTCTTAAAAGAACACTTGCTCTACTAACTATTGGCACGGCAACAAGCAGAATTCCATTTGCTCGATTATGATGGAGCTTATTCTGCAAAATTCTTGTATTGGTAAGGGATGCCTTAAAACCTGCTTCATCACCTCTGGCTTCTAAACGAATACCATTATGACCATTATAAGCGATCGCATTCCCGATAATGCTCGTTCCTGCGATGCGAACATCCATTAGGGACAAGACCCGATGGGATGTGTAAATATTGGATAAGACAGCAATTCCGTCTCCGCCATTACTGATGTTTGTGCCACTGGGATTGATCCCAATGTAGTTATTCTCGATTCGGTTATTCCACGGCTGTAGCCTACCAAAACCTCGATAGATGTGGATGCCATGCCGACGATGACCGCCGATGACATTGTTGCGAATTAGGTTGGCTGGTTGTTTGATGCCGATGCCATCGGTGCTTAAGATTTGGCTCAACCCACGCTGACCTGTAATATCAGTTCCGATTAGATTGTTTTCAATGGTGTTGTCTGTTGCCCCCCATTGCAGGGTGAGGTTGGCTTCCGCATTCCCCTGGCATCGAGCATTCCCAGAAATCAAATTGTATCGCAATGTGTTCAGTCGTGTCGGAGCATTCGAGCGGGTGCCACCGATGAGCAAACCATCGATGCAATTGCCTAAAGCGACAGTTCCGGTAAGATCCGTACCGATATAATTACATTCGATCACATTGTGGCTGGCATAATTAGAGAGCCAGAGATTTGTCCTATAATTGCCAGCGATTACGTTACCCCGAACCTGATGATTTTCGGCGAAATATCGCGCCGTAAAACTCGTAAAATTTCCCTGTCCGATGACTACCCCATGTTGGCTCGTACCTTGAGTATTGCCTAACAGTTGCTTTCCCGTGTAATCTGTCCCAATGAAGTTGTGCAAAATGAAATTTCCTACCCTGTCATCCCGCTCGTCCCCATTGACCAGGATGCCTAACAAAGTATTCCCAGAAATAAGGTTATTTCGGATAATATTGTTATTAGGATTGGTTGCCTCTCCAGCAGCGATAACTATGCCTCCCCTATTGCCTAACGCTTTTGTGCCACTAATATCCGTGCCAATATAATTTCCCTCAATAACATTGCTGCTAGAGCTATTTAAGATCTCAATTCCATAGCGTCGAAATCGATTAATTGCCAGTCCACGAATCACAACGCCATTAGCGTTAATGGTAATACCGCTAACATTGCCAGCAGCAGAACCGTTTAGTTCAAGTACCGGACGACTAATCGTTATCGTTTGCGGTGGGGGAGTCTTGCCTGTCGGGTTAGGGCAAGTTAAGGAATGAGTACCCCCATATGCGAAGCCGAATTGGGTTGTTCCATCGATTACGACTGCCTCAGTGATAGTGGGTAGTGCAGAATTAGGAGTAATTGTCTGCTGACCCGATGGGATATTAAATGTGATCGCGTCAATTGTCGGAAGGGGAGAGCCGACAAGACAATCGCCATTGGTGGTATCTCTATTAGCGTTAGCGTTGTTAATCGCTTCGCGCAGCGTGCAACTCCCATCGCCAGCGTTTCCATGATCTGCGGTGCTATCGACCACAATATCCACGGCTCTTGCAGAAGCCCTATGGATTAACAGTGAAAGCAAGCAAGCTAAACAAGATACAAGTGCATTCGAAGTTTTCAAAGAAGGTTGTTTCCCCTTAAACTGGATTAATGAAACTATTAATCTTAATCTAACTAATACTAATAGAAACTCAGGCGTTCTTCAAAATAAATCTCTCATTCTAAGTTTTTTAAGCTGTGGCTAAATTGTCCTCAAACACGGCAGCATCGACCAAATTTGAGTTCTTTTACCACTTTTGAAAAATAGTATAACTACTAACCACGCTCCTACTAACCATCTCAATATTTGTGTGGTTCGACTCACATCAGGTTAAATTATTAATATCCAAGTGCAGCATATAAGAACCTAACTTAAGCTTTGCTGACCACAATTCATATTCTACTTGTAAACTCTTGGGGAAAGGATTGCAATCTAGCTTGAGAAATCGGGTATAATTTCGCAGACGAAAAGAACTTATTTGCTCTGAGGTATTACTATTTAGCCAATAGCGACTAATACCATAAACCCCTCTTTCCCAAAAATGACGATAGCTTAATCTGCTGTTACTCTGCATTGTCATCATCACTCTATAGGGTGAAATCTCTAGCCACAGCAAGCCCTTCTGAGAATTGGAGTCCTCTTCGCTATCTCCAGAGTCTAGAGAATCGGGTAAATTTTGCTGATTGAGTAACAAATGAAACTTGTCTTGTTCCTTTTGATATAAAGATGCTTTAGCTTCGATGATGTTCCAAAGAGGGAGATCAGTAGAGATAAAGGAAAGATAGACTGTTTTACTATGATTGCTCTGCATGAGGAGGGGATATTAAAACTTTAATTTATCATTTCCAAGATATCCTCAGATGACCATAAATCGGTAGATTCAAAAAAAATCAGAAAAAGACTTGTCAAATTCTTTTTTTATCGCTATTATAAATAACTGTTGAGATTAATCCTCGGTAGCTCAGCGGTAGAGCGGTCGGCTGTTAACCGATTGGTCGTAGGTTCGAATCCCACCCGGGGAGTAAAGGTAACAATCAATATTTAACTGTACATTAACACTTTATTTGTCATCAATAACAAATTAGTGTCGCTTTAACAAAATATCTGTTGTCTTAACAAATATTTTGTCGCTTAACAATTTAATTGTCGTTTTTCCTAGGACCAATCGGTTCTTTCAATTTCCATCTATAATTGTATTAGACAAATGGAAACTCCTTCTTGCCTGAAGATGATTCAGTAACAACTAATATGGTAAACCCATACCTATATTGCTGGGAGCGCACCTTATTCCTATCTTTTGATAGCAGCATCAAGGCTAGTAGCTACTAGGGTCAGAAAGCAAGATTATTAAGTAATCAAACTAACCCAAACTTTTCGCAGCACAGGGGTTTGAAACATGAACTACGGCGCGATTATGATTATTTTTATTGATTAAAAATGGAATAATTTTAATCCATCTCATCAATTAAAGTAGATTGCGACTTTCGTCATTTGAAATAGCAGAGAAATTGGATTTACTTTCAATCCATCTCATCAATCAAAGTAGATTGCGACTTGGGGAATTGGAAAACCCATTATCAGTAGATGGACAAGTTTTCCCCAAGGCGATCTCGAAGAGAACGCTTCGCGGTCGCTATGCTAAGAGGCTTGACTTTTACAACTATTTATCAGTACTCATGTTTTAAT
>JAAUYH010065558.1_pt1 | contig 14361 bp, 10 predicted proteins | sample 7278061 | NCBI WGS metagenome assembly JAAUYH01 (sample SAMN14350203, study PRJNA611818) | marine sediment metagenome | isolation source: surface marine sediment (0.6m) | place: French Polynesia: Moorea | collected 2018-08
AATATTTTTGTACTAATTAATGCTTATGAATCGAGCAATTAATCACACTCACGACCCTAATTTACGTAGTTGGGTAGAATCAGCTAATCAAAAAGGAACTGATTTTCCGATTCAAAATTTGCCCTTTGGCGTATTTTGTCATCGAGAGCAAACCAAAACTCCTCATATTGGTGTAGCTATCGGTGATCAGATTCTCGATTTATTTACTTGTTGTCAGTTAGGACTGTTTGAAGAACTACCCGAACCTTTAACCGCAGCCTGTAGGGAATCTAGCTTAAATCAATTAATGGCTCTGGGAAGTTGGGCGACCGAGATATTACGCGATCGCTTGAGTCTACTACTAAGATTAAATGGGTCTCAATCCCTTCCCGAAGCAAACATTCTCGTCCCAATGGCTGAGGCAGAATTACTACTTCCTGCTAATATCGGTGACTACACTGACTTTTACGCCTCTATTTTTCACGCTACCAATGTAGGCAAGTTATTCCGTCCTGATAATCCACTACTTCTCAACTATAAATATGTTCCCGTTGGTTATCATGGACGGGCTTCCTCTATTATTCTCAGTGACACAAGCATCAACCGACCCCAAGGTCAGCAAAAAACTGCTCAAGAATCAGTCCCCACTTTCGCTCCTTCTCAACTTCTCGACTATGAAATGGAAGTTGGTTTTTTTGTTGGTTCTGGCAATGAGTTAGGACAATCTATCGCGATTGACAAAGCTGAAGAACATATATTCGGACTTTGCTTAGTCAATGATTGGTCAGCAAGGGATATCCAAGCTTGGGAATATCAACCTCTTGGCCCTTTCTTAGGCAAAAGTTTTGCCACCACAATTTCTCCTTGGGTCGTGACATTTGAAGCTTTGGCACCTTTTCGCTGTCCTGCTTTTGCTCGTCCTGAAGCTGATCCTGCTCCACTGAACTATCTTTACTCACCAGTGAATGCTCAACTAGGTGGGATTAACCTCACAGTGGAAGTTATGTTAAGTTCAGCACAGATGCGCGAACAAAAAATTCCGCCAGTACGTTTAAGTCAAGCTTCTTTTAAGCAAATGTATTGGACAATTGCCCAAATGCTCACCCATCATACTAGTAATGGCTGCAATCTGCGTTCAGGGGATTTACTAGCTAGTGGGACTGTTTCGGGTGCTGAGTCGGGTTCTCAAGGTTCTCTGCTGGAAATTACTAGACGTGGTTCTCAACCGATCAAACTACCAACTGATGAGATGCGATCTTTTCTCGAAGATGGCGATCAAGTAATTATGCGAGGATATTGCGAACAAGAAGGTTGTGCAAGAGTTGGTTTTGGAGAATGTCGGGGAAAAGTTGTAGGATAGGGGCTCGACTGTTGTGATTTGCTAAAACCATTTTTCAGGGGAAGTTCGTTTCCTATGAGAGATCGCTTTAAGAGTAATGAAGCTATTTGTAGTAGCTTAAATTAAAAATCTTACTTTTTGATTAATTGTGACTAACTGTGACTCTAAATAAGTCTCTTCAAGATCTTTTTGAGAAACCTGGGTTCAGGTTAATCCAAGGGTAATGAAGTTGAAGCTTTAACCTCATTGAGAACAATACTGGTTTTAATTTTATCTACCCCTGGAATGGGAATAATTTCCTCTCGTAATAACTTCTCTAGGTGATGGTGGTTGGCAACTACAACTTTTAATATATAGTCAAATTCTCCTGCTAGATAATGACATTCCAAAACTTCCTGCAAATCTTGCACACGACTACAAAAATTGCTAACACATTCTGGCTGATGATGAGTAAGGGTAACTTGGGCAAAACAAAGTAAGTCCAAACCTATAGCTTCACGGTTTACTAGAGTAACATAACGGTCTATTACTCCTTTTTGTTCTAGTTTTTTTAGTCTTTTTTGGAGTCCAGGAGCTGAGAGATTGACTCGACGAGCCAATTCTGCACTGCTTATGCGACCGTCATTTTGCAGGAGACGCAAAACTTCTCGATCCATTGCATCCAACTGTTCGAGTTGCTCTTTGGTACTCAATGTTGGTTTTCCCTTAATCATATTTTTTCCATAGCTTAGTTTATTTTTTATCCCAAATCAAGTTTTTTAGTTAATGATCTATACTGAAAGAAGATGCATAAATATGTTTTTATTCTTGAAGTCTTATTTTGGTTAATGATCGCAACTAAATTTTCGACCAGAAAAAACATATAGATACTAGGCTGCTTTTATCTATGGTTTATGTAACTCTCTCGTTAGCAGGAATAATTGCAAGCAGCTTAGACACTGACGATACCGCTAGAAGGGAGTTATTTTCATGAGTGAATTTTGTCCTATTACCGGATTTGACCATCTCGAATTTTATGTCGGGAATGCCAAACAGGCTGCCCAATTTTATGCACAGGGTTTCGGATTTATCAATACTGCCTACCGAGGTTTGGAAACGGGCTATCGCAAAACAGCATCCTACGTTATGGAACAGGGCGAAACTCGTCTGCTTTTGAGTACGGCGCTAAGCCCAGAAAATATGATTGCTCAAAGTGTTCTCAAGCATGGCGATGGCATAGCTGTTATTGCCTTAGAAGTTCCCGATGCTGTCAGTGCCTACCGCGAAGCAACGAGAAGGGGTGCTAGAGGAGCAATTCCGCCAACTGAAGAGCGAGATGAACAAGGATTATTTCGTTCTGCTGCTATCCATGCTTATGGTGAGATTTTAATTAAATTCGTCGAAAGAAAGAACTATCAGGGCGTTTTTGCTCCGGGTTTTCAGTTAAGAGAAAAGGCAAATAATCAGGGTGTCGGTTTGACCCATATTGATCATGTGGTCGGCAATGTGGAATTAGGAGCGATGGACAAATGGGCAGAATTTTTTGCTGAAATGATGGATTTTAAATTGTTAGTCCATTTTGATGAGCAAACTATTGCCACAGAATATTCAGCATTAGCGTCTAAAGTAATGCAGGACAGAACAGGCAAGATCAAATTGCCAATTAATGAGCCAGCCACAGGTAAAGGCAAGTCTCAGATTCAAGAGTATTTGGACTATAACTGCGGAGCGGGAATTCAACATGTAGCCTTAGCGACTAATAATATTATTCAAACAGTTTCTCAACTCAAAGATTTAGGTGTCGAGTTTCTTGATATACCGCTGACATATTACGAAAACTTAGAATCAAGAGTGGGTAAAATTAACGAACCGATCGCCCAGTTAGCAGAATTAGGTATTTTAGTAGATCGCGATCGCGATGGCTATTTGCTACAAATTTTTACCCAACCAGTAGAAGATCGACCCACATTATTTTTTGAAGTAATTCAAAGATGTGGTTCTCAGGGATTTGGCGAGGGTAACTTTAAAGCTTTATTTAAAGCTATCGAGCGGGAACAGATAGGTCGGGGGAATCTTTAAGAGAGTAAGAAGTAAGTAGAGACGTAGCATGCTACGTCCGTACAGGAGTAAGAAGAGCAATTATGACTTATTACTATAGATTAGGCACAATACCTCACAAGCGTCACACGCAATTTCGTCAGCCAGATGGGTCTTTGTATCACGAAGAACTTATGGGAACTAGCGGTTTCTCTGGTGTGCAATCACTACTTTATCATCTACATCCCCCGACCCAAATTCAAAAGATTGTCTGGGATCAACCAGTTGAGATCGCTTATGAAGAGTCGACTCCTTTACGTCCTCGTCATCTCAAAACTAAGACTGTCCTGACTGGGGAAGATGCGATTTCTAGCCGAGTGATGCTCATGGGTAATGCCGATGTCTGTATATCTGTGGCTCGACCAACTGAATCAATGACCTATTGGTATCGTTTTGCTCATGGTGATGAAATCATTTTTATTCACGATGGTAGCGGTATTTTAGAGAGTCAGTACGGCATCCTGCGCTACAGGCCAGGAGATTACATAGTAATTCCCACAGGGGTTTTGTGGCGGATGCTTCCCGATGCAGATGTAGCACAACGCATGTTGGTAATCGAAGCCTGGGGACATATTGAGCCACCCCAACGCTATCTCAATAACTACGGACAATTTCTGGAAAATGCCCCCTACTGTGAGCGAGATATCCGTCCGCCAGAACAGTTAATTACCCATGATGAAGCAGGAGAATTTGAGGTGCGTGTCAAAGCTAGAGACAGCATAACTCGTTACTTCTATAACTATCATCCTTTAGATGTTATCGGCTGGGATGGGCATCTTTGGCCTTTTGCTTTTAATATTGAAGATTTTGAACCGATTACAGGTCGAGTTCATCAACCTCCAACTGTACATCAAACCTTTGCTGGTTCTGGCTTTGTTCTATGTTCTTTTGTGCCGCGTCTGTTTGATTATCATCCCCAAGGAATTCCCGCTCCCTATAACCATTCCAATGTCGATTCCGATGAGGTTATCTACTACGTCGCAGGTAATTTTATGTCTCGTAAAGGCATCGAGTCAGCTTCCATTACTGTACATCCTAATGGGATACCCCATGGGCCTCATCCAGGAATGTACGAAGGCTCGATTGGGAAAGAACGAACCGAAGAACTGGCAGTCATGATCGATACCTTTAGCCCTTTACAACTAACCACCCAAGCCTGGCAATGGGAAGACAAGGACTATTCCTATAGCTGGCGTGACTTAACTTCTGGAGTAACTTTATGATGACTATTCAAACTCTAACCAAAAATTCAGGGAGCCTCAACGTTTCCCAGCGAATCAAAAACCGTTTGCATCGAGGAGAACTAACGTCAAAGCAGGTCGAGCAATTCCGATTCTTTCTTACTGAGGTCGATCGCGATCTATTGCACCATCGCATTATTACCAATAACCGATATACTCGATGGTTTAGTCTAGGTAAGGCAACAGATCAGCAATTGCGACATTTTATTCGTCAATTTTCAGTTTTTTCTAATCAGTTTTTGGTCGCAGCTTTACTGAAAACCATCAATTCTCCTACTCTGCGACAGTCAAGGTCTAGTCGAGAAATTTTGCTCAACGAACTAGGAGTAATCTATCGTAATCCCCAACAGTCAAAACGCGATCGCTCTATAATGACCGAGGAAGAAAAAGACCGTGAAGGCGATCCGGAACTGGTAAGTACGGAAGGAACTGTAGACGGTGGCATTTGTCGTTTTCAGGCTGCTCATTTTGAATGGCTCCTACAAGTTGCGACGGCACTAGGATTCAGCTTTGCCGATATTGGCAAACGCCGACATGGCACTTTGACAACTTTGCATTTCTGCGATGAATTGATTCGTCTTTATGGCAGTGACGACCCCCAAATTGCCCAGGGAGCGAGTTTTGCGGTCGAAAATTGGGCAGCAGCAGGTTTTTGGCAGGAACTGGAAGATGGCTTATCCGAGATCAAACAAACTAGACATCCCCAATTACCTTTAGCCTTTTTTAGCTGGCATAATCGCGTCGAAGCCCAACATGCAGGACATACTTTAGAAGAGCTAGAGGCTGTATATTTCAACCCAGATTTTAATCGCGCCAAATTTTTCCAAGGTGGCAGAGAAATCCTTAAAGCGATCGCAGTTTTCTGGGATGGCTTGAATAGCGATCGGGATAATGATGAATAAGTAGGGACGTAGCATGCTACGTCCCCACATAAGTAAATATCGATTATGAAAAAACAACTGTCTCCAAAACAAATTGTCAACTGTGGTATCAAGGAAAATGAAACTATTGCGATACTGCCAGAGATTAATCAGTTGCTCGCTACTCTCCCGCCTGTAAAATGCTGGAAATGTTTGAGTAAAAAAATACTTAAACCTCGGCATCCCTTTGCCTTACACGAACTCTTTTACCAGACTGCCTTTGCTGACTGGGATGCGAGCCAAGGTTCACCACCAGCCTGGTATCCTTCTGAGGAGCAGATTAAGACTAGTAATATCGCTGCCCTGATGAAGGAGCTAAAAATAGCTTCTTACCCAGAACTTCATACCTGGTCAGTACAAAATCGGGCTGAGTTTTGGGAAATAATGATTCGACAACTGAATATTTACTTTCAAGAAAAATATCGGCAAATTCTCGATCTGGCTCAGGGAATAGAATCCCCTCAATGGTTGGTCGGAGCCCGACTAAATATTGTTGAAAGTTGTTTTCAAGCTCCTCCAAATAATCCTGCTATTATCTGGCAACAGGAAGGAGGCACTTTATCTATTCTTACCTATGGAGAACTTGAGGCTCTAACTAATCGAGTTGCTAATAGTTTATGGAATATCGGCTTAACACCTAGCGCTCATATAGCGATCGCGATGCCGATGACTGCTGAATCTGTAGCTATTTACTTAGGAATTATTAAAGCTGGTTGTGTGGTAGTTTCCATTGCCGATAGTCTAGCTGCTGAGGAAATTGCGACTCGTCTCACAATATCTCAAGCAAAAGCCATCTTTACTCAAGACTATATCCTGCGCGCTGGCAAAAAGTTACCGCTATATGCCAAAGTCATCGATGCTGCAGCCCAAAGAGCGATCGTGCTGCCCAGCAGTTCTTCTCTAGCGGTTAAACTACGTAATCAAGATTTATCTTGGGCTGAGTTTCTCAGTACTCAAGAACAATTCGATGCTTTTGCTACCGAGCCTGATAGTCATACCAATATTCTGTTTTCTTCGGGTACTACGGGAGAACCCAAAGCAATTCCTTGGACTCAGACTACTCCTCTTAAATGTGCAGTAGACGGATATCTACATCATGATATTCATCCCAGAGATGTGCTTGCATGGCCGACTAACTTAGGCTGGATGATGGGGCCTTGGTTAATCTACGCTAGTTTAATCAATCGAGCAACTATAGCGCTATACTACGGGGTTCCCACAGAGAGAGGATTTGGTAAGTTTGTTCAGGATGCGCGGGTCACTATGTTGGGAGTTGTGCCTAGTTTAGTCAATACATGGAAAACAACTTCCTGTATGCAAGGGTTGGATTGGAGTGCGATCAAAACATTCAGTTCTACAGGAGAATGTTCTACGCCCCAAGATATGCTTTTTCTGATGTCTTTAGCTGGATATAAACCGATTATTGAATACTGTGGTGGTACGGAAATTGGTGGGGGATATCTTACTGGTACAGTAGTACAACCCTGTGCCCCTTCGACCTTTACGACTCCTGCGTTGGGACTAGATTTAGTTATTGTTGACGAAAATAGCGATCGCGTTGATAAAGGAGAAGCATTTATCGTTCCCCCTGCGATTGGACTTTCAACTGAATTGTTAAACAAAGATCACCACCAGGTCTATTTCGCCAATACTGGGCGTAAGGCTTACGCCCCTACAACATCCCCCAAAGCCCCACCACTACGTCGTCACGGTGATCATATCGAACGCCTACCTAAATCCTACTATCGCGCCCACGGTCGCATTGACGACACCATGAATTTGAGTGGTATTAAGGTAAGTTCTGCTGAAATTGAACAAGTGCTCAATAATGTCGAGGGAGTTCGCGAAACTGCTGCGATCGCTGTAGCTCCGCCACAAGGAGGTCCCTGCCAACTAGTGATCTACCTGGTAGTCGCACCAGGTGTGCAAGCAGATAAAGCTACACTTCTGGATTCGCTACAAACGGCAATTAAGCAGCATCTCAATCCTTTGTTCAAGATTAGCGATCTCACTCTTGTTGAAGCACTACCTCGCACTGCTTCTAACAAAGTCATGCGCCGAGTTCTCCGGGCTCAGTACAAAAGAGGATAACTTATGGGTTAACTAACTTTGGCAATTTTAAGCGATTTATTTTTTAATGATTGAGTTTTTCTTAAGCGATCGCTTTATTCCTAGGAAAGTAAGAATTCTTTAATAGTTGATAATTAATCGTTATCAACTATTCACTATCTATTATCGTTCGATTCTGACTCTTTTGGTAACCATAGTAATACCGTCACTTCTAACCACGATCGCCGATAACCAATGATTATCAGGAAGTAAAGGTGCGGTTACTACCTTATAAATCCCACCAGCAGATAAAGGTTCTAGTTCCAAAGTACTAGGATTAATATAGCGATCGCCTCCTGTCCTTTCTTCTAATGCAGCACCGAGTAAAACATTATTTTTTAAAGGTTCAGTCACAATGACATCAAAATTATATTTCTCTCCGACCTTAACTATTTCAGGGGCGATCGCTCGAATTGCCGGAGGTTGAGAACCTGTTTTGAGTTCAGTTTGTTCTGAAATAATTTCCTGACGAACAATCTGTTCATCTTGAAAAAATTGACGAGATCGCACAGTGGAGACTAACCTAATATTTCTCCCTTGATCTTTTTGAGCGCCATTCATTCGAGTAACTGTTTCTACGACCAAATTATCGCCTTTACGCTCCCAAGACTTAATGGTAGTGCGGTATTTTAACTGAGGATAAGTTGACCAAGTCTTTTCCAGAGCCTGGGTCATCAAATCAAAGGTCAAACCATCGCTATGGGTAAAATTGGCGTTATAGTAGTTCATCAACTTTGATAAATCTTGCTCATTAGCAGCCTCCTCAATTTCCGAAATCGTCTCTTTGAGCTCATTAGGTATCGTTTCAGGAGATTCTGCTCTACCATCAGAGCCCAGAGCAAGTAACATTCCTAGACTCAATATTATAGAAGCAATCTCGGCTCTTCCGAAGCGCATTGCGCCCCAAGTATACGAAGTGCGACCAAGTCTAGCAGCTCTCTTTGAGAGCGCATTTTGCCAATATTTTTTTACCATTAGATTCTTCATCCATCTTAGTCGGTCATCTATCAAAATTTATTTTAGCTTCATCTTAGTTGCTAATTTATCTATTTGTTTTTTTCTGTTGGCAAATCAAAAACACACACCATAAAATAAACATAGGGGAAAAAATCCAACCATCTCCGATCGAGAAGTAAATAAGTAGTTGTTAAACTTCTTCAGCGAACATACTTCATCTATAGCCTTATATAGACTAGGTAGACCTAGACTCATATAAACTTCATTATCATCTCTGGCAAAGGGCAATAACAAACTCCAGAAGAGGTAAATTGCATGGGTGTAGGCTTATAAATCAGCAGTAGATTTTCAACAACTATTCAGTAAAGCCGATATCTCTAAACTCAAACTATTTATAAGATGAATGAAAGCTATTGTAGCAAATTTGCTGGCAGGCAGTTATTGCCTTGCGATGATATCGCCAGCCTGGGCTAATCCATTCTCCCAAAACCAAGAATCATATACCTTAGAAGCAGAAATTTCTAAGATCTGGTCAGCAAAAACTTTTGGCGATAACAATCCTTGGTTATCACCTACTAGTTTTGAAGATCAAATATTTGACTATGTTCTTCTCCTTGAAGAAACAGCAGATCTCACCAATATTATTCGCCAAGATAATTGGTTATTGCATCAGGAACTTGCTCCTTTGCATCGAGAAATTTTAGCTCCTGAAATCTTATCTCTAAATAAAAATCCTTACCTTTATAGTCAAGATAACCAAAATCTTATTGTCGGTTTACACAATAATTTTTGGTCAAGAGAAAATAATCAAAAATATTATGGTTTAACCACTATTGAACAATGGGGTAATGGTTCGAGATCAAAGCTCAGCCTCAAAAAGCTCAATTATTTCGACTCTGCACCAATATTACCGCAAGGAACATCGGCTTTAACTCTTTCTGGTGGAGGAAGAAAAAAGATTCTTCAAGAAAATAACTTATTAAAAGATTTTAATGATTTTCGTGGAGGAGTTACTTTTCATCAAGGTTTAGCAGAGGATTTGACTGTTGGCCTAGGTTTTTTCTACGACGACTTAATACTTAATGGCTTTAGTCAATTTACTTATAAACCAGATAATTTTCCTTTAAAAACGACTTTATCCTTGATTAATAACGAACAAGGTGCAAGTCTATATTCTCATCTTCAATTCAAACCAGCAAAAACTTTTGTCATAGATTTTTACGGTAACGAAACTCAACAAAAATTTGCTTTCAATTGGAAAATAAACCCTGAATTGAATTTAATCGCTACAGGAAACAGACAACAAGAAAATTTACGGACAGGGGGGGAATTTTCTTTTAAAAATGATGTACTATCTCTATCTGCCAAAACAGAAGTAAGCAATAATAACGAAATACAATGGAAGGTACGTTCTCAAATTGGGCCTTTACACCTCAAGTATGAAGCTAGTGCTGCTAAAACTAATTTCCAAATGAACTATGTAGTCGGCAAATTCAATGAGCAAGATTGGCAATCTTCTCTGTTTGTTAAAAACCAAACTAATGGCTCTAGCAACAATCTCAAGAATCTAGCAATTTTGGGTTGGCGTTTTCAGTCCAATAGTAAGGTAGACTCAGATAAACATGTTTGGCAGTTAGATTTAGGTTATGGACAGGGCTCTCAAGGAGAAGGAGCAATAATTTCTGCTGCCAAATTAGTTAAACCAGGACTATATCTTAAATTAAGTTATAAATCAGTCTCTTTAGATTCCGATGAGACGAAAATTCAACTTAAGTTAATTTCTACACGGTAGATTTTCTTAGTTGTCATTTCAGTGTAATCTCATTAAAGTCACGGATTACGGGGATAGCGGTCGAAGATTATAATAAATTTATAATTTTAACGGCTAAATCTTTTAGCATAATAATCAGGAATCTAGGGAATTAAAGGAGAATTTTATCTTGGTGAATGCTAGTCATGGAAAACGAATATGTTCAAGCTTGGGTATATTAACTGGTTTTAAATCTAAGCAACATTTAATTTCTCTTCTGTCCTGGTTTGGTTTAACTGTCTTTGGGAGCACCCCAGCTATTGCAGCAGGCGAAGTTTTAGGAGTTGTCAAAAGTCAAGATAATGCCCAACAGTGGGCGGCAATTACTAAGCGTTTGGCAAAAGTAGGTGTCGAATATTGTATAGTCAAAGCAGAGCTTTGGCAACAAGAATTAGATCTTGGGAATATTCAAGTTTTGCTATTACCTAATATTGAAACTTTTAATAGTTCTCAAACATCAGTACTCCAAACATGGATGGATGAAGGGGGAAAAGTAATCGCTACAGGGCCTATAGGTAAATTATCGCAACCAAAAATCCGCGTTCAATTGCGATCGCTGTTAGGAGCTTATTGGTCCCAACCCCTAACTTCTCCTACTAGCCTACAACTTTCTCAAAACACTCCTGTGGAATGGTATGGCAGAACGCACTTAGAGTCAACCCTAGCTGGTGCCACAATTATTCCCACAGGGGACAACAGCAAAACCGCTGCTACTTGGCAAGGGCAATCCCAGCATCCAGCTGCCATTGTGACTTCTAATTCCACTTTTCTCGGCTGGCGTTGGGGAAAGGATGTCGATGAGGTTTTTGATAGTTCCTGGTTACAAGCAGCGCTGAATCGCTACGGCATCAATACCTATGGTACGTTGACCGAAGTTGCCTATGCTCAACCTATTCCTTGTCGTTCGAGTACCAATCCTCAGAATGAACCCCAACCTTCAACTCCCCTCATTCAGATAGAGCGAACGGAAGTTCCTCTCAGTGCGAGTAATCAAATTTCAGCAAATCTGAGATCTCAAAACTCTCTAAGTCCTCTTTCACAATCAGAGATTACTGAAGCTTCTCCCGTTGAGATCGATAATCCAGAAGGGACCCTAAGACCTTTAGACAAAACTCAGCCTTTACTCCCTGATTGGCGATTTGAGAACCAAAAATCTCCACTACTGGAAAGAAATGGCAGCTCTGGATCGAGACTTACGGCAGCGGAAATTCAAATCATGACCCAGCAATTACAAGGTCTGATTAGTCGTTTTGAAAGTACTTTACTCACAGCAGATGCTAATGAAAGCGATATAAGTCTTTCTAGTACTGAAGTTATTGAGCAATTATTAGCTCAAAGACTACAAAATAGCAAACAAGGTTCCAAAAAATTAACTAGATTACAGAACCGTGATTCCCATCAAGCATTACAAAAAGCTAAAACTCAATTAGATAAGTTCTTAGAATTAGTTGAACAGAATAATTATGTCCAAGCGCAAAATCAATGGTTAGAAGTCAAAAATACTCTCTGGGATAGTTATCCTGTAGATCGTCCCGTTGCGCCCTCAGAAGTTCGCGCCATGTGGTTAGATCGAGGCACAATCGTCAAAGCTCGTTCAGAGGATGATTTGGTTACAATCTTCAATCGCATGGCCAAGGCTGGGATCAATACAGTATTTTTTGAAACTGTTAATTCTGGTTATACTATCTATCCGAGTCGTATTGCTCCCCAGCAAAATCCTTTAGTCGCAGGCTGGGACCCCCTCCAAGCAGCAGTTAAGTTAGCCAAAGAGCGTGATATGGAGCTACATGCTTGGGTGTGGGTTTTTGCAACAGTTAATCAACGTCATAATACAATTCTTAATCTTCCCGAAAATTACCCTGGTCCAATACTTTCACGCTATCCTGATTGGGGGATTACCGATCAAAAAGGGAATTCTTTTCACTACCATTCAGGAAAAGCTTTTCTCGATCCAGCTAATCCCAAAGTCCAACGCTATCTCTCTTTACTTCTAGAGGAAATTGCTACTGACTATGATGTAGATGGTATTCATCTTGACTATATTCGTTATCCTTTCCAAAGCCCCACAGGAAAACATAACTATGGTTATGGGACGGTATCCCGCCAAAAATTTCGGCAAATGACAGGAGTAGATCCTATAGAGCTTAATGTTGGTGATAAATTATGGTCGCAATGGACAGGATTTCGGCTCAAACAAGTAGATAATTTTGTCTCTACTGTCTCTCAAAGACTTAAGAGCCAACGCCCTGATTTAATTTTATCGACTGCCGTATTTCCGATGCCTCGTCAAGAGAGACTCCACAAAATACAACAACATTGGGAAAAATGGGTTCGTGAAGGCTCGATTGATCTTTTGGTCCCCATGACCTATGCTTCGGATACAGACGAGCTATATCAACTAACTCGTACTTTATTTAATCATTTTAATGAGGAACAAGCTTTACTATTACCGGGTATTCGCCTTTTGAATATTCCCGATATTGTGGCAGTGGATCAAATACAACTATTGAGAGGAATGCCAACTGAAGGATTTGCTCTATTTGCAGCGGAAAACTTTAACTTTAGTCTAGAAAGGATTATGAGGCGTACTCATAATAATTTATCTAAAACTGCAGAACCTCTACCCTATCGTCAACCGTTTGCTGCAGCTTTATCTCGCTATCAGAACTTACAAAAAGAATGGAACTATTTTATCGTTAATAATCAAGTTGCGATAGATGATCTGACCCTCAAAGAATGGGGAAGCAGAGCAGATGAACTAGCTCTTAATTTAGAAAAACTTGCCCAAGAGCCATCAAAAAAACATTTGTCATTAGCTCAAATGAGTTTATCGTCTTTTCGTCGTAAATTCCCTCGCTGGATAGCAGATAATAAGACTATTAGTCCTTATCAAACAAAAGTCTGGAACAATCGTTTAGAAACTTTAGATCGTTTATTGAATTATGGAGAGAGAACTGAATTATCAATTGAAAATTAACAATTAAAAATTATTTACCCAGATCATTAGATCATTAGTTCATGTACTTGTACTTTTTCCAAGTAATTGTAAAGAGTTAAATAATTCATTTGTGTTGGGATTATCATATTAGCTTTTTCAATAGTGATATCTAAAAATAATCTGCCATGAACTATTGCTTCAATAAGATGGTCAAATTGTTTAATATAAGGTCTCGAAAGAGTAAAACAATAGAGTTCTGCCTGCTCAGAATGATAAATTCGGGATTTTTCTATGGTCGTGAAAATATGATCTATTTCATCCCATCTAAATAAAATATTAAGCATAAATTCTATTTTTTTACAATTCCAGAGGTATATCTTATCATCATAAATATTATGGGTTTTTATGGAAAAGATAACTGCTTCTTGATAATATTTAGGAATAGAAGTTGGTAAAGTGTATGGTTGATTAACCACAAACCTACTGCGATCGCGATATGGTTGAGAAAACATTAACTATTGGGTAAATTATCTAGCAATTGCTAAGAGCAATACTATTAACTGCTATTGTCTCAGCATAGCTACCCGATATTGTTTGCGATTTTGTAATCTTTAGTTAAAGTTTCTATAAATTTTCTGAATTTTTTTCTCAGACAAAAAAAAGCCCAACTGGCAAGGTTGGACTAGAATATGTAAGCAAAAAAATCTAGAATAGTCGCAAAGATTAAATTTAGAGATCGATTACAACAGTTAAATAATTAAAGTTAGTTTTTTATCTGTGTATCCAATATCTCTTATTGCAACAAGCTTGTCATCACAAAAATTACTTGTTTTTGAACACTAGTTTTGTGAGGTTAAGATTAAATTCAACCTATATTTATAAACTTAAGATCAAGTATCATGATCATAGTTAGGATGAAACGCAATGAATAAAAAAGCCGCACTCTTAGAAGCGATCGCTGGTAAAAACCGTGGTTTGTTAGCTAGTGAAAT
>JAAUYH010185622.1_pt1 | contig 14361 bp, 15 predicted proteins | sample 7278061 | NCBI WGS metagenome assembly JAAUYH01 (sample SAMN14350203, study PRJNA611818) | marine sediment metagenome | isolation source: surface marine sediment (0.6m) | place: French Polynesia: Moorea | collected 2018-08
AAACTAATCTACCAATAGCAGATAACCTAAAAAAAATAATCCGAGGATTAGAACAGAAAGAAGTTATTTATGGTGACGAAAGTTTTCCCGAACAAAACGGAGGTGAGCAAAAGGGCGATCGCTCTTCGGTGAAGACTAAACAAAAAGGCGATCGCTTTATAAATCGATCGCATTTAGGACTTTTAGGTAGGGCGATCGCTTAGAAAGAGTAAAATCAAAAATAGCGATCGCAATTATTTTGACTTTTCAGACATCCTCTAAAAGTTTAAACTCTGTATTCAAAGCCGATTCCTATGGCTTCAAAGCTCTCCTTCCCGCACTCGCCAATCATGAGGGGATGTTCGCTTAGTTAAAAACTTATTCAGATTATAGCAATGAGCAATATACAAATTGAATCTGACCTCAAAGAAATTCTCAACAAGTTAGATCGAAAGCTAGACAACATTGAAAATAAATTTGAACAAAAGTTAGACAATATCCAGAAGGACGTTACAGATATCAATCTGAGATTAACTAAGGTGGAGACGTTACTTGATGCTCGTTCTGAAGATATCAAAGAAATCAAAGGCTCACAGAAAGCACAAATCTGGACATTGATTGGAGTTCTAGTTACGGCTGTAGGTGGTTTTGTTGTAGCAGTAGGGCGATCGGTATTTTCGTTTAATTAATCCATTGTACGAGTATGGCAAATTATTCTTAATTGCTTTTATAGTCACTATTCTTATCGTAGTTTATGAATGAAAAAGAACAACTTATTCGAGAAATAGAACAAGCTCCCGATTATTTGATAAAAGAAGTATTAGACTTTTTACTATTTATTAAAAGTCGAACAAAATATCTTAAATCAAATAGCGATCGCGATTTAGAAACACAATTACAAGCAATGGCTGAAGATCGCGAGATTCAAACAGAAATATCTGTGAGCGATCGAGAATTTTTAGAAGAAACAAATCTCTTACAGGAAAAATTAGCCCCTGAATCTAATTGGGAAGAAACTCTAGAACGAATTGAAGCACGAAGAAAAGAAATTCATGCGCGTACTGGTGGAAAACCTTTTAAGCCATCCGTAACTGAAATTATCCATCAGATGCGAGAAGAAAGGGACGAACAACTAATGCAAGCTTGTTTTCCTAACGAGCGATCTCGCCCCTCGCAAATGCACCAGGAACAGTAATGCCAGAAATTATTTGTGTTGATGCTAACTTTACAGTGCATCTGCTGTCCGATCCTCCTGATGTAATCTCCTATAGTAATTTATGGAGACAGTGGAAAAGTGCAGGTAATCAAATTATTGCTCCTACAATATACTGCTACGAAGTTACCAATGTTTTTCATCGTCTGAGTTTGGCAGGGCAAATTTCATTAGAAGAAGCAGAACAGTTATTAAAAGAGGCTTTGAATTTAGGCATTATCTTGTATGGCGATCGAGCTTTGCACGAAAGGGCTTTTACCTTGGCAAAAAATCTTAATCTTCGTGCTGCTTATGACGCTCATTACCTAGCTTTAGCAGAAAGGTTTGACGCTAAATTTTATACTTCAGATAAAAGACTATTCAATAGTGTCAAAGATACTATTACCTGGATTCATCTGGTTGCGTAATCTCTTTAGGATGGCACTTAGAATTTTTAGGTAGGGCGATCGATCGCACTTAGGACTTTTAGATAAAGCGATCTCTCTGGCTAGTTGTGTATCCTCTCAGAATGTAGAAAATAATAGAATTGTGGAACCCTAACCCTAATAAATAGTAATCGAGCTTAAAAGCGATCGCTATCTCGTCCAATCTTCTACCTCAGTGAGACCAATACTGACAAAATCTTTAACATTAACTGTAACGACAGTAAATTCATTAACATGGGCGATCGCCGCAATCCGACAATCCTGCGTCCCTATTCTTTTGCTTTTGGCAGGAAGCGATTGATAAATATTTTCTGCTTCTGACGTGTAAGACAAAATTTGAAAGCGATGAAGTGCAGCAAACAAGTCTTCAAAATATTGATAGGCTTTGGTTACAGAAGGTGTTCGTTTCGCTTTTTGTATGGAAGCTAAAGCACCCTGTAATATCTCTTCAACAGTAATGATACTAATAAATATCTGTTCGGGTGGTTGGTTTATAATTCTGGCTGTTAGTTGAGGATAGTAACGTCTTTCGTCCAAAAAATTACTAACAACACTAGTATCTAATAGATACATTAATCTTGCTTGTTCGATTTAGTATCTAGAAGCTTATTGGTTTCTTCTTTATCTATTTTACGAGAACGTTCTATTTCTAACTGGGTTTCTAACCAAAATTTTCCCCCAAACTTACCAGCAATATCTGCTAAAGGGTTGCCGTTCGCTTGCTGAATTTTAGACTTTGGGTCAGAGGTTTTATCTATATTGCCATTGCGCTTGATTCTGTTGTAAATCAACAACTTAGTAATATCTTAGCTTGGATATGTAGGTTACGAGTTTTAGTGATGTACTCCCATCGCCTCTCTGCGAGTAGGCGTGGGTCTTCCCGCTCACGAAGATAAATTATCTAACAGCAGTATTGGTATATAATGCTAACCGCTCACTAATCTTCACTAAATGATTCGATGGGTACGGTGAAATGGAATTGACTACCTTGATTTTTCCCTGCCGAAGTTGCCCAAATTTCCCCCCCCATATTGTTAACAATACGACGACAAATGGCTAATCCTAAGCCAATACCACTAGTACTGCGTCGTAAAAACCTTTCTTCTTGGGAAAAACGCTGAAAAATTGTTTCTAGTTGGGAAGGCTCAATTCCCCTCCCTGTATCGGCAACAATAATTTCTAGCATAGAGGGAAGACGATGTGATATCTCCGATGAGGACAAATCGTCTACTTCTACTTCTAAGTTAGACAGAATAAGAGCATTAATGTTAATAAACCCTTCCGACGGAGTAAATTTACAAGCATTATTGAGCAGTTTAGTAAATACTTCTACTAATCCTTCTGCATCTGCTAACACAGAAGGTAACTGGTGAGGTAACTCTACTCTAATTTCAGGTAAATCATCATCTCGATCGATAGTTCGTATTCTTTGTAGCGCAAGCTCAATGACATACTGTAATTGTACTGGCTCTGGACGGCGGTAAGGATTGCCCGTTTCTAGCTTAGATAGGGTTAAAAAATCCTGAATCAATTGGCGGAGTCTTTCGGCATCGCCTAAAGCAGTATCGAGCATAATTTGAAGCAAATCATCGGGCATACCCGGTTCACTAGCCAGGCTTTCTAAAAAAATGAGAATAGTTGATAGAGGAGTTCTTAGCTCGTGTCCCACGATCGCGATTAAGTTACTCTGGATGCGCTCCATTGCTTCTAACTGGGAGTTAAGCTCGATTAATTCATGGTAGGCACTAGCTTGAGCGAGTGCAACTCCTACTTGGGTAGCGATCGCTTCTACTAGAGTAATATCTCCTTTGTTCCACTGATAAGTTTCTTCTCCACCATAATGTAACTCCAACATCCCCAATAATCTTCCTTGATAGCGGATAGGAACCAGCAGCCAGGCACGAATAGCTGCTTGTTGAATAGTTTTTTGGAGATAGGAATTGTTTTGTAAATAATTATTCTGTTGGACATCATCGATCGCTAAAGGAGCATTTGAGGCTTGGGCTGCCAAAAAGAGAGAGTTTTTAGTTACTAGCCATTTTTGCCCCAATAAAGAAGGCATCCGCGCTCCGACATACTCATATTCGATTTTTACTTCATTATTTTGAGAATTTAACCGATAGAGCAAACAGCGACACTGAGGAAATAGTTTTCCTAACTCTCTGACAGTTATCTGCAAAATTTCTTGCGGATTGAGAGAACTCCTTAAAGCGGAGGTAATGGTATTAATTAATCTTTCTCTTCTTGCGCCGAGGGCAATAACTTTATAAGCTTTGAGCAGTTTATATTGTCCTGCTTGTAAATAGGTAATTAGACGTTGTGCAAAAATACCTAAATCGACTGAATGAGATGTCAGCAAAAAAGATTTGGCTGGTGTTTTAGTAGTTAAAGTATAAAGTTGTTTTGCTTGTTCTATTTTTGCTTCTAGTTCGGGACGATAATTCATAATACGCTCTAGTAGCCAATTAGCAGCAGCTTGACAAATCTGACGGTCGAAACTCCATAACCCTTCAAATCTTGCTCCCTGTTCCATAGGGGTTTCGATTTTATCTTGTACGGATTTTTCATAACCGACTAAACAAGCTGTATAGTGTTCTCCTACTATTACAAGCTGTCTTTCCTTAACTAAATTATCTGACGCTCTTAGGGCGATCGCTTCATAATTTTGGTTGGTTCCTACAGTCCAATCAGATTCTTGTTCTGGTGCTGCTAGAACATACACCTGGTCTGTCCATTGTGCTATTTTTTCATAGCGACGAACATCTCTGCGGAAAAATCGCTCTTGTTGATAGTTGACGATAACTAGAGGTACATCATCTCCAGCTAACACTAAGTCTTCCATGGCACGAGCTAAGGCTACTAAAGAAGACTTAAAATAGATTTGCGAACGTATTTCTGGAAAATCTGCCAATAAATCTTGCAGCAGAGAATTAGAACTGCTCATTGAGCTTTATTATTAATGGGTTAGGGCTGTTAGAGTATTCTTGGTCTACCAACAGCAGTATGTCGATCGATTTTTAATTAAGTCAATCTAATAATTGCGTTCTGTATCTCAATATAAAATAATAAACGCAAAATCAATCTATTATTATTTGCACCATAAAGACAGACTACACGATTTCGTTACCAACCTGGTAATTGCTGGCAATATTTACTTCAAACTACGAGTAGGCTACAGGATTTCAGCTTGGTGTATGAATCTATACCTGACAGTATTCTAACTCTAAGGCAGTAGCATTATTCTCAATCTTGACTCTCTCTAAAACTGCCTTTTTCAAAGAATTAGATTGCACCGTACTCTGAATATTATAGCAAGATTTATTACAAAAAGTTAATTTTTGTTAAATTTAGGCTATTTTTTCTTGACTTATTCCAATGATTGAGAATCAACACGGGGTGCTTCCAATACTCTAAAACTCTTAAAAGAGCCTATCTCAAGCCCATTAATTAGAGACTGATGGGATTATAGAGAACGATATTGTACTGTATGTTTATGCCCAAAAATACATACCTATAAAAATTAAATTGCCATGCTCGCTATTTTACTTTTACTTTCTATATTAACTTTGAGTGTTATATTTGCCGATATCTACAAAAATTGGCGCAAAAGCTTTTTATCGGCAGCAGTAGTTTGGGGATGTTTTTTAACGTTAACAACTGAAATATTAAGTTGGTTAAATTTAGTAAATTTTCCTGGTATTTTACTTGCTTGGATTATTTTTTGCCTCCTTCTATTGAGAATTTATTTTAAGCAGAAAAAACAGGATAAACAGCAAACTATATTTTTACCAAATGTCAAACTAATTATTCATAATCTTTCTGCTTTTTTAGTTGTATTGTTAATAAGTATTATTTTGATTATGGCAATTGTGGGCTTGATTGCTATAGTTGCACCACCTAATACTTGGGATTCCATGACCTATCACATGAGTAGAGTAGTTCATTGGATACAAAACCAAAGTGTTGCTCATTATCCAACTTACAATTTACCACAGTTATTTCATCCACCTTTCGCTGAATTTGCGATTATGCACTTACAGATTTTGAGTGGGAGCGATCGCTTTGCTAATTTGGTACAGTGGTTTAGTTCAATTGGCAGTATTATCGGTGTATCTTTAATTGCTCAAGAATTAAATGCTAATGTACGGGGACAAGTTTTTGCAGCAGTATTTTGTGCCACCATTCCTATGGGAATTCTTCAGGCTTCTAGTACTCAAAATGATTATGTTGTCGGCTTTTGGTTAGTTTGTTTAGCTTATTTTGTTTTGTTGTCAATTAAAAATAAAAATCAGCCAAGCCTTTATTTTTTTGTTGGGGCTAGTTTAGGATTAGCATTATTGACTAAATCATCTGGTTATCTTTATGCTTTTCCTTTTATGGTATGGTTTGGTTTGGTAAAAATTTGGCAGTCACACTGGCAATGGCGAGGTTGGAAAGTAATTGGCTTAACTACAGGAGTTGCCCTACTGTTAAATATTAATCATTATTGGCGCAATTTTAGTTTATTTGACTCAATCATTGGTGCACCAGATAACTTTTCAGCAGCGTACAAAATTGAAGTTTTTAGTGTACCTACATTTATTTCTAATGTACTAAGAAACCTGGCTTTACATCTAGATATAGTCAGAAATTTAGGTTTACAAAAAGTAATTACTCCCATTACAGGAATAGCCAATAAATTAATATTGATATTTCATGACTTAATAGGAGTCGATATGTACGATCCACGCATCACCGCAGGTTCTTATAGAGGTGTATCTGGATTATCATTCGATGAAAATACAGCAGGAAACCCGCTTCATTTTTTTCTAATTTTGATATTAATTAGTTATTTTATTTTGCAAAAAAAATTACGCAATAATAAATTTCTCCTAGTTTATCTCTTAGCGAGTATTAGTGGTTTTTTACTCCTTTGTCTGTTACTAAAAATTCAAATTTATCAGCCTCGCCATCATTTATCAGCTTTTCTTTTATTAGCTGCTTTTGTTGGTACAGTTTTAGCTCAAGTCCCCTTACAAAAATTAGTTAATGGTGTAGCTATTTTATTAATTATCACTTCTTTTCCTTGGGTGTTCCAGAATAAATTTCGACCGATCGCAGCAGAAGCTAATATTTTTAATATGAGCCGAAGCGAACAGTACTTTATTAATCGACCTCAAATACAAGAACCATATACCAAGGCAGTTAATCAAATATTATCTAGTCAATGTACTAACGTGGGCTTATCTTTAGGAACAGGAGCAACCGTTGGTAACGAATATTGGGAATATCCTTTGTGGGTGTTATTTCAGCAAAGCAAACAACCAATTCGTATCGAAAATATTCCGCCAGAAAACGTTTCGGCGCTCAAAGGTCAAAACCCGCCCTACAGTAATTTTACTCCCTGCGCTATTCTTGCTGTGAGAAACCGTGGAGATAAACCTATCAATCAATTGGTAGTTAATAATAATACCTATGTGAAAAAATGGTCAGAGTCACTTACATCAGAGTCACTTACAAGTGTATGGATGCCAGAAGAGAAATAACTTTTTCCTAAAATATTTTCATATTTAAACTAATGCTTAATCGACGCAAATTTATTAAACACGGCTACCTCTACAACTTTGTTGCTGGCTGCACAGAGTTGTCTCAATACAGAAAATAATTCTTCTCCAGAAAAACCTAATATTCTCTGGTTGACGGTAGAAGACAGTAGCTATTACGAATTTGGTTGTTATGGCAACCAGTCAGTTAAAACTCCTAATATTGATAGTTTGGCAGAAAAAGGTATTCAGTTTTTAAATGCTTGGTCTACTGCGCCACAATGCTCCCCGGCAAGGGCGAGTATTATTAGTGGTTCTTATGCCACATCTTATGGAACAGATTACCATCGTCAGAAGTATTCTGTACCGCCAAAACTTTATCTCTTTACTAAATTTCTTCAGCGAGCAGGATATTTTTGTACTAATAACCATAAGGAGTCGCGTGGTAATAAGTTTCCCATTTGTGAATATTGATTGAGAAGTATAACTTTTGCTGGTCAAGCAATCGATTTATTCAATCCTTGTTCAAATTAATCTGAAATAGGTAAGTTATTTTTGCGCGACTCCTAAGACGGATTACAATTCTAAGTCATCAGAATGTAAGGTCTGGGATGAATGTTCTGCTACTGCAACCTATAATAGCTCTCGTCGCCAACGCGATCGCCCATTTTTTTCGGTTTTTAACTTTACCGCGACCCATATGAATCGGGTAAGGTCGTTTCATCTGCAAGGAAGACGAGACTTTGAGCGAGAGGGATTAAATCCATCTAAGCTAGAATTACCTTCATACTTACCAGATTTACCAGAAATCCGTTCTGATTATGCTTTTCATTTAGAAGGAATTCAAGAAGTCGATCGCTGGGTAGGTTTATTTTTAGAAGATTTAACCAAACAAAACCTAGAAGACAATACCATTATTTTCTTTTTCGCCGACCATGGTGGTGTTTTACCTAGAGGAAAAGGATTTGTTTATGAAACAGGATTGCGAGTACCCCTGATAGTTTATCTTCCTCCGAGATGGCAACATTTGTCTGGTATTGAACCAGGAACAAAAAGTAAACAGCTAATTAATTTTGTCGATCTTGCGCCGACAATTCTTAGTGTGGCAAATGTTCGACCTCTTGATTCGATGCAAGGTAAAGCATTTTTGGGTAATTATCAATCCATCCCACAGAAGATACAATTTGGCTTTCGTACCAATCAACAACACCATTACGACCCCTCACGTGCTGCTACTGACGGTCAATTTAAATACATCCGCAACTATATTCCTTACAAACCTTTGGGATTGAGGAACTTTTATCAATGGGGAGTTCCTTCTTATACAGCTTGGGATAAGTATATTCTAGAAAATCGAGATAAAAACGCTATCTGGCGACAGCCTTATTTAACCAAGCCCACAGAAATGCTGTTCGACTTGAACGAAGACCCTTTCGAGCTTAAAAATTTAGCTGACAATGAAACTTATAAAGACATCTTAAGTAAATTTCGTTCCGCTATCTCTCAGCACGTCAGAGAAATTAAAGACCTGGGTTTCATCATTATTAGTGCTAGAGAAAAGAGTCAACCCTTATATACTTGGGTTAGAGAAAACCAGTATCCTCATAACGAATTAATTACAGCAGCAGAAATTGCCAGTACAGATAATCCCCAAAACTTGGATAAATTGCTCGAGTACCTACAGAGCGATCGCCCGGAATTTCGTTTCTGGGGAGCATCGGGACTTGCCCATCTAGGAAATCGTCAAATTATCAGTGATTGTCCTCCCGCGTTGTTAAATGCCATGGAAGATACTAATCCTGAAGTGGCTGCTACTGCTGCGGAAGCAGTTTGTTATTTGGGACGTAGCGATCTAGGCTTACCAGTCTTGATGACTCAATTGGAACAAAAAATGATCCCTGCTTATTCCTCTTTAGAAACTATTTCTTTGAGCGAAAAATATAGTCAACAACTATATTCTTATCTTACTCAACTAGAGGAGTTGGCTAAACTACCCAGTGATGGAACATTAATCGATCGCAGTTTGGTTATTCGTTCTATTTTAGTAAATCTAGGTAAATTACCTATTTCTCAGCTTTATGCTGAAGATTATACCCAGAAAAAAGGCTTAAAAATCAACCAAAAACACCTCGAATTAGAGCCCAGACCCATTTAACAGTAACCAGTCACCAGTTAACAGTTATCAGTCACAGAGTGTCGGAGAATTTAACCTGTCGAGCTTTGACTGTTCGCTGATAATTGACAAAGATCGATCGCTTTCTATCTTCCTAATTTTCCGTGCCGGAACTCCGCCAACTAGGGTAAAAGGAGGTACATCTTTAGTGACTACTGCTCCTGCTGCAACTACACTACCTCTGCCAATACGGACTCCTGGTAAAACAGTAACTCTAGCTGCCAGCCACACATCATCTTCGACAACAATTGATTGAGGAAATCCTCCCCGTTTATTTTTTTCTAGTAACACGACGGAATGGTTCATCGTCTCAAAAGAACATCTAGAACCAATTTGTACCCTATTGCCAATCTCAATAGTTACTTCAGGCGCGCATTCAAAACGAACTCCACTATTAATAAAACATCCCTGACCAATAGTTATTCTGGAAGCTGCGCCTATCGGTCTGATTTCTAGCCCATTCCAAACAGTACCGTTAGATATATTAACTCCAGCTTTAGCCAGTAAATAAGGGCGAAGTCGGCGATCGCTTCTGTGGCTGCGGGGTAAAGAATTTGCTAACTTAAGAAAGAAAGATTCTTTAATATGTTTGTGGGGTTTGACAGGACTAATAATAACTTCCAAGCCTAAAAGGCAGTCTGTGACAACAGGTTTGATAGTCGATCTTAACCACTGCTTTAGATTAGTCAGCATTTATTTATAATTACCCAACTTTGTCTAATTTTTCCTTCGGGGTAGCTCGTCTTTGCACTTTTGACATCAAATATTTATACAACAAGAGTTTGAGCAATTGTATAATTACTTGAATTATATTAAAAACTAGATACTTACACTTACCGATTATAAGGTTATATTTTAGTTTATATGGCAATGCCGAGCGCAAAAGCTGAGTAAACAAAGAAGGACATTATAGTAAGGTTAAACAGGTTAAAATACATCCGCTCGGTGCTGAAGTAAAATTTGGGCAGGGCTTATAGAGTGCAGGAGACGTGCTTCCCTATCATACCCGCACTCAGGAAATAATTTTACTTTGCCAACTAGTGTATATGACTTAGGATAAAAACTAAATGCAAATGGTTTGATTGTTCTAAAGTGCATGAGAGAGTTCGATAATGACCCAAATATTTCTCAGACTGTCGAGTTAATGAACAGTTACGGCTTAGATTTACATGGGTACACGATAGAAGAAATAATTAGTCACTGGCTTAATACATATCATGCCAATTGGATTCGTCTAGCCATAATTGAAGCTCTTTATTTGGGACGGTACAAAGCTATTTCTGTCGAACAGATTTTGAGTGTTTGGGCAAGGGTAGGTAATCCTAATCCTCATTTCAGTCATGAATTTGAGCGGTTAATTTGTCGTAAATTGCCTCGAAATTCTACCGAACTACCTGACAATACTTCTGTTACTTCATCATTAGAAGAAAAAATATTAGAGGAAAAAATTGCTGCTTTAGGTAAAAATAAGTCAATCGCTTCGGAATCTTTTCCTCTCCAAGCACAAACTCAAATAGATAATAATACCGAAAATAGCCACAAAGATACGACTAAATCAGCACCAGAATCGATCGACTCTACTCCATCTAATTTAGAAAGACCCCAGCAGAAAAATCGATCGCGCCCTAGCCCCGAAAAACCACCCATACATGAGTTTACCCCTCTCCCCGATGTTTCTGCATTTTACAATAAGCTCAAATCTCTGGCTGAAGAAAAACTAGAAGAAGAGTGAGTAGTTAGTAGGGAGTTAATAATCTCGATTTATTAAAAGTGGTCATTCGAACTTGAGGTGAAATACATTACAATATGTAAAGAAAATTAAGGGGAAATAGGCTCGAATGAGGGTTGCAATCGTAGGTGCAGGTCTAGCTGGCATGGCAACAGCTATCGATTTAGTCGATGCCGGCAATGAAGTAGAAATATTTGAATCTCGTCCTTTTGTTGGCGGGAAAGTTGGCAGTTGGGTAGATAAAGAAGGCAATCACATTGAAATGGGTTTGCACGTCTTTTTTGGCTGCTACTACAATTTGTTTGAATTAATGCGTAAAGTAGGTGCAGGAGAAAATTTACGCCTAAAAGAACATACTCATACCTTCATTAATAAGGGTGGAAGAGTAGGAGAATTAGATTTTCGGTTTTTAACTGGGGCACCCTTCAACGGCTTAAAGGCTTTCTTTAGGACTTCTCAACTCTCAGCCGTTGATAAAATTACTAATTCTTTGGCATTAGGTACTAGTCCCATAGTTAGAGGTTTAATCGATTTTGAAGGGGCGATGAAAACCATTCGCGACCTAGATTCGATTAGTTTTGCCGATTGGTTTCGCAAGCATGGGGGTAATCAAGGTAGTCTTGATAAAATGTGGAATCCCATCGCTTATGCTTTAGGATTTATCGATACAGAAAATATTTCTGCTCGCTGTATGCTAACTATTTTTCAGCTTTTTGCTGCTAAAACTGAAGCTTCAGTACTGCGGATGTTAGAAGGTTCTCCCCACGAATATCTCCATAAGCCAATCGTAGAATACTTAGAAGCTAGAGGGGCGAAAATTTATACTCGTCGCCGAGTTAGGGAAATTCTGTATACCGAAGGAGAAGCAACTAAAGTTAAAGGTATAGTAGTTGCCAACGGAGAGACAGAAGAAACAGTTACTGCCGACGCTTATGTATTTGCGGTTGATGTACCGGGAGTTCAGCGTATTTTGCCTCAAGAATGGCGTAAATGGTCAGAATTTGACAATATCTACAAACTAGATGCTGTTCCTGTAGCTACAGTTCAATTACGCTTTGATGGTTGGGTAACAGAACTACATGACCCAGCCAAAAGAAAACAACTAGAACAAGCCGAAGGTCTAGATAATTTACTATATACTCCCGATGCAGATTTTTCTTGCTTTGCCGATCTGGCTTTAGCTAGTCCAGCAGATTATTACAAACCAGGAGAGGGTTCTTTGCTACAACTAGTATTGACTCCTGGCGATCCCTTTATTAAAGAGAAAAATGAAGCGATCGCTCATCATGTATTAGAGCAAGTTCATGAGTTATTTCCTTCTTCTCGGGAATTAAATATGACTTGGTACAGTGTGGTTAAACTGGCTCAATCTCTATATCGGGAAGCACCAGGTATGGATCCTTATCGTCCAGCACAAAAAACTCCTATTCCTAACTTTTTCTTGGCTGGTAGCTACACCCAACAAGATTATATCGATAGTATGGAAGGGGCTACTCTTTCTGGTAAACAAGCAGCTAAAGCAGTTTTAGAATATGGTCAAGGGATAGACTCTAATCGTCAATTATCAGCAGTCGTAGATTAACGAATGACTGATAAGGTGATAACTGATAACTGGTAACTGAGATGACTGATTGGTTGGAACATACAGTACAAGTAGAAGTAGATATTCCTATTGAAACATCATGGAATATGTGGTCCGATCTAGAACAAATGCCACGGTGGATGAAGTGGATTGATTCGGTTGAGGTACTGAAAGATAATCCCGAACTATCTCGTTGGAAATTGGCTAGTGGCGGTTTTCAATTTAGTTGGTTGTCTCGGATTACTAATCTTGTCCCTCAACAAATTATCCAAACCGAATCAGTCGAAGGCTTACCGAATAAAGCAGCAGTTAGATTTTATAAGCGTTGCGATCGCAGTATAGTTAAATTAACTATTGCTTATTCTCTACCTGGAATTCTCGGTCAATTAATGGATAATCTGTTTTTAGGAAAAATCGTCGAATCTACCATACAGGCAGACTTAGAACGATTTAAGGTTTATGCTCTTCAAGTTCACCAGCAGTCTTAGATTAACAAATGACTAACAACTAACAACTAACAACTAACAAAAAATGACTGATTGGCTAGAACATACGGTACAAGTAGAAGTAAATATTCCTATTGAAACATCGTGGAATTTGTGGTCCGATCTAGAACAAATGCCACGGTGGATGAAGTGGATTGATTCTGTTGAAGTGCTTAAAGATAATCCCGAATTATCTCGTTGGAAATTGGCTAGTGGCGGTTTTCAATTTAGTTGGTTATCTCGGATTACTAATCTCGTTCCTCAACAAATTATCCAGTGGGAATCGGTAGATGGTTTACCGAATCGTGGTGCAGTCCGATTTTACGACCGCCATAATAGCAGTATCGTTAAATTAACTGTTGCTTATGATATACCGGGTATTTTGGGCAAAATAATGGATAATCTTTTTTTGGGCAAGATAGTCGAATCTACCATACAAGCAGATTTAGAAAGATTTAAAGAATATGCTCTGAAAATTCAACACAGTTCTTAGCTTGAGTAGCAGAAAAAAGAAAAATAGATCCTATTCTTCGACAAAATAAACGTATCGAGATCTACCAATTTGCAGAAATTGTGTCTGTTGAATGGCATGATATTTATGATGAGTATTTAATCTTCCCTTGCTAAGAGATCGATAAAAATTATTAATATGGGCTTTGCCGACCTATCAATTGCAGAAATACCAGCAGCAGACAATCTTCCAGTAGAGCAAGTATTTACTCTTTGCGCTCGACTAGAAATTGCCTATAAGAATCAAAACACCTGTCTGGCATTGGAAGATGCTAAGGCGGTTATTTTGGCAATTTTGTCTGCTCGATCGAATCTAGATACCACAGGGTAACTAAACTGATGCTTACATGACTAAGTTGATAATTTTTTCTTGGCTCTCGTTTGGCAAGTTACTAAGAAGTGAAGATTAAATCTATTGGTATATTACGTATGCCGTATAAATAAGCCCAAGTTTTTGAGGAGAAACAATGTTGAAGCGATTATTATTAGCAGTTGTAACAACCTTATTTTTCGTTATCCAATTTAACATTGCTAGTGCAAATGCAGTTGAACTTGACCAAGACATCCGCACAGTTAAATTAAACGATGCAGGAGATGAGGTAGTTCTGAGTCTTAAACAAGTAAAAGAAGGCCAACGTTTATTTGTTAATAAATGTACCTATTGTCATAAAGCAGGAACTACCAAAACTAATCCTAACGTGGGATTAGGTCTTGATGCTCTGGCTAATGCTGTACCTGCCAAA
>JAAUYH010109080.1_pt1 | contig 14360 bp, 10 predicted proteins | sample 7278061 | NCBI WGS metagenome assembly JAAUYH01 (sample SAMN14350203, study PRJNA611818) | marine sediment metagenome | isolation source: surface marine sediment (0.6m) | place: French Polynesia: Moorea | collected 2018-08
AATACGCCGAATACTTATAATCATGCAGAGGAATTGGCGGAAGAGTTGAACTTAAATATAAAACTCTACGTGCCCAGGCAGACCTCGGCACATAGGGATTCCGTAATGGGTATTCCACAAATTGATGATCCCAGGCATGCCGAGTTCACGGAGCAAGTTAAACTTGAACCTTTCAGACGCGCTATGGCCGAACATAAACCGGATGTATGGTTCACAAATTTGCGCAAGGGTCAGACTGCTCATAGAAATACTTTAAATATACTGAGCCTAAGTAAAGATGGAGTATTAAAGGTGAGTCCGTTCTATCACTGGTCGGACACTCAGTTAGACCTCTATCTTGAACACAGAGGGCTACCAAATGAGCACAATTACTTTGACCCCACCAAAGTACTTGAAAACAGAGAGTGTGGCCTGCACGTATAGGCACATACACGTTGGGATTCTAAGGCCAGGGAAAGAAAAACATCCATAGATTCAACTCGCAAGCACAAGAATCCAAATCACATCATTTTTAATTTAAAGATCCACCCCTAAAACACTATTGTCGCAATGCAGAGTTTTAGATCTGAAATTGAAAATCCGGTTGTTGAAAAAGACATCCTGGAACTCGAAAAGAAGATCCGGCTTTTTAAGGAAGGTAACCTCGACGAAGAAAAATTCAGGAGCCTCCGACTTGCCAGAGGAGTATATGGTCAACGTCAGCCAGGTGTTCAGATGATCCGTATTAAACTTCCTTATGGCAAGGTCAGTTCCAAGCAGCTTCGACGAATCTCCGACGTTGCCGACGAATATTCAACAGGGCGCTTACATATTACTACCCGCCAAGATATCCAAATCCATTATGTAGACCTGGACAGGACACCTGAGCTTTGGGCTCAATTGGAAAGGGATCAGGTGACACTAAGAGAAGCTTGTGGAAATACAGTTCGGAATGTGACGGCAAGTGAGACAGCCGGTATCGATCCTGCTGAGCCTTTTGATGTTTCACCTTACGCTCAGGCGGTATTTGAATACTTTCTAATGAATCCAATAGGTCAGGAGCTTGGTCGCAAATTCAAAGTTTCATTTTCTGCAAGTGATGCGGATACCGGTCTCTCTTATATGCACGATCTCGGTTTTATTGCCAAGATTCAGGATGGTATTCGGGGTTTCAAGGTAATGCTCGGTGGTGGTTTAGGATCTCAACCACGGCATGCTGATCTGTTACACGAATTCCTTCCCTCGGATAAGATAATACCTTTAATGGAAGGCGTTGTCCGGGTATTTGATAGGTACGGAGAAAGAAAAAGCAGGGCCCGTGCACGACTGAAATTCCTTTTGAAGAATATCGGATTAGAAGGATTTAAAACCTTACTGGCCGAAGAGGAAAAAGCAGTGGAGCACCACTCATATACTATTGATCACTCAACATATCCGACACCTCATGTTTCGGATAAACCATTACCAGAGGTTGAGATTACGGATGAAGAGGCTTTTGAGCGGTGGAAGTCAACAAATTTAGTTGCGCAGAGGCAAGATGGATATACTGCAATAGGGATCAAAGTCCTGCTGGGAGACTTCTATACCGATAAGGCCAGATTATTGGCGGATTTGGTAGAAGAATATGCAGCATCCGAGATAAGGCTGTCGCTAAGACAAAATATTCTTATTCCATATGTCCGGCTGGAGGCTGTTCCATATTTTTATCAGGAGCTCAAGAAACTCGGTTTTACCGAGGCTGGTTATAACAAAGCGTTGGATATTACCGCCTGCCCGGGAACGGATACTTGTAATCTCGGTATAGCTAGCAGCACTGGTATTGCAGCTGAACTCGAAAGAGTTATAAAGGCAGAATACCCACTTTATATAAACAACCCCGACGTGGTCATAAAAATAAGTGGCTGCATGAATGCCTGCGGACAACATACTATGGCCCATATCGGATTCCAGGGGATGTCTATTCGTACGAAAGATAAGTTGGTTGCTCCAGCACTTCAGGTGCTGCTTGGTGGTGGAAATTTCGGAGATGGCCAGGGGAGGTTCGCAGATAAGGTTATCAAGATACCCAGTAAGAGAGGACCTGATGCTCTCCGACTCATATTAGATGATTACGAGTTAAACGGAAACAGTTCATATGAAGAATACTATGCTGAAAAGGGAGAACCTTATTTTTATGAACTTCTTAAACCTTTAGCGAATTCTGACAATTTAAAGCCTGAAGATTTTATCGATTGGGGTAATAAAGAGCGATATAAAAAAGCCATTGGTGTAGGTGAATGTGCCGGTGTGGTGATAGACCTTGTAGCTACATTGTTATTTGAGAGTGAGGAAAAAATACTGCTTGCCAAAGAGAAACTGCACGAAAGGAAATGGGCTGCCAGTATTTATCACTCCTATTCTGCTTTGGTCAATAGTGCTAAAGCATTGTTAACCGCAGAAAATACCAAAACAAACACGCACGCGAGTATTATCAGGGATTTCAATACGCATTTTGTTGATACTGGTCGGTTCTCACTACCGGTATCATTTGAGGAATTTGCACTGCAATTAAATAAGAACGAGCCCTCAGAAATATTTGCAAAGCAGTACCTGAGAGATGCAGAGGATTTTCAGAGAAAGATCGAGATATACAGACAAAAAGAACTCCAGGTAGCCTGATCATGTCATTGAGAGAAACACATAAAGCAGATCAATTTAATCTAAACCTAAATCCCAGCTTCAATGGTGGAAAGCTGTCAGTTGTGGGTGCTGGCCCCGGAGATATTGAACTCATCACAATAAAGGCAATAAGGGCATTGAACGATGCCGATGTGGTTCTTTACGATGCACTAATAGATACTCAACTCCTGGATTATGCCCAGGGAGCGGAAAAGATATTTGTCGGTAAGCGTAAAGGTTGTTATGCCTTTCAGCAACAGCAGATCAATGAATTGATCGTCAATCGGGCTCAGCAAGGCTATCATGTGGTAAGGCTAAAAGGAGGTGATCCGTTTGTATTTGGCCGGGGAGCTGAAGAAATGGAGTATGCCGCTCAAAACGGAATTGAAGTTTCTGTAGTACCCGGAATTTCTTCCTGTGTATCGGTCCCTGCCAGTATAGACATACCGGTGACAAAAAGGGGAGATTCAGAGAGTTTTTGGGTAATTACAGGAACCACAAAAGACCATCAATTATCCAGGGATATCCACCTGGCAGCCAAATCGAGCGCTACAGTTGTCATCCTAATGGGAATGTCGAAGCTAAAGGAAATTGTAAGCTTATTTGTGCAGGTAGGTAAGTCAGAAACCCCTGTTGCCATCATCCAGAATGGAACTACCGCAAATGAAAAGATCGGTGTGGGTACCGTTGTGACAATTGAAGAAGAAGTAGAAAAACAGAAATTGAGCAACCCGGCAATTATAATAATCGGCGAGGTAGTTAAACATAGGCATCAACTGTTAAAGGCAAAAGAGAGATTCAAACAAGAAGTATTTGCTTAATGGAGAGGAATAATTTATACCCGGTTTTTTTAAAGACATCCAATCTGAATATACTGATTGTGGGTGGGGGATATGTGGCTGAGGAGAAATTAAGCTTTCTCACCAAGTCCAGTCCTGATGCGCAAATAACCATACTTGCCCCAAAGATAAGAGAAGCTACTTTTAGACTGGCTAAGACCTACAAGGCCAGTACTATAAAAGATGTGTACAATCCCAACTATTTAAAAGGTAATCACATAATAATCGCAACAACAGACCAGCCTGAGGTTAATAAGCAGATCTATGATGATTGCAGAAAGCTAGACAAACTGGTAAATGTAGCAGATAATCCACCTCTATGCGATTTCTACATGGGAGGTATAGTGACCAAGGGCAATGTAAAAGTGGCAATTTCCACCAACGGCAAGTCACCAACTACAGCAAAGCGCCTGCGTCAATTTTTTGAAGAGGTTCTGCCCGATGATATTAGCATACTGGTTCAGAATCTTAATACGTATCGAAAAAAGCTCAAGGGCGATTTTGAGCACAAGGTAGAACGTATGAACGAACTTACTGAGACCCTGATAGAAAAAGATCATTATTAATTCGGAACTCATTAGTGTTTTTTAGTTCATAATTTGCGTAGGACCTTCGGAGTAAAATTCCGAAGGTCTCTTTTTTGTACCTGTTTGACTAAAAAAATGCCATTTTCTTGCTTATATACTGGAACTGCACTTTCTTTGTAATGAGTTCATACATCAGTTGAATGGTTATCAAGAAAGGTGGAGGGAATAGACCCAATGAAACCTTAGCAACCCTTTATCTTTAAAGAAGGTGCTACATTCTATCTCTGTTTACAGGGGAAGATGACGCGAAATGAGGATCATCCTCACTCCCTTTGTCCTTGCTTGATATTAATTTTACAACCGATTAAGTTGGAATAGATCATATGGCAGATATAAAAAATATATTAAAAGAAAGAATACTGGTACTTGACGGTGCCATGGGAACCATGTTGCAGCGTTATGGTTTCGAAGAGGCCGACTTTCGCGGGAAGCGATTCAAAGACTGGCCTTTACCCCTTCAGGGTAATAATGATCTGCTCTCATTAACCCAGCCGGAAGCGATTGCAGAAGTTCACCGAAAGTATTTTCAAGCTGGTGCAGATATAGTGGAGACTAACACTTTCTCGGCCACCTCCGTGGCAATGGCAGATTACGGTATGGAAGAGCTGGTCTATGAGATCAACCTCGAAGCTGCCAAAATCGCAGTTGGAGTCGCTGCTGAAATAACTGATAAAAATCCAGAAAAACCCAGATTTGTGGCTGGAAGTATCGGTCCTACAAATAAAACCGCCAGTATGTCTCCGGATGTAAACGATCCTGGTTTCAGAGCTGTTACTTTTGAGCAATTAAGGGACTCATACAAAGAACAGGTAGAGGCTTTGATAGAGGGTGGTGTGGATATCTTATTAGTTGAAACTGTATTTGACACACTGAATGCCAAAGCAGCACTTTTCGCCATTGAAGAAGTGAAGTTGGCCAGGGGAATAGACATCCCTGTAATGGTCAGCGGTACAATAACAGATGCTTCCGGAAGGACATTGTCTGGCCAAACAGCCGAAGCCTTTCTGGTATCCGTTTCACATGTTCCACTTCTTTCAATTGGTTTTAATTGTGCTCTAGGTGCAGATCAACTTACACCGTATTTGGAAGTTCTCTCCGCCAAATCAAATTTTGCTGTATCTGCTCATCCTAATGCAGGATTGCCCAATCCCTTTGGTAACTATGATCAAACTCCAGATCAGATGGCCTCACAAATCCGTGAATACCTGGATAAAGGGTTGGTTAATATTGTAGGGGGATGTTGTGGTACTACGCCTGATCATATTAAAGCCATCGCCGAGCTGATAAATGGATATAAACCTCGTGTTATTCCCAATGTCTATTTGAGTGAACAAGCCATCCTCTGAGTCATGAAGTCAGCGAATCAAAAAAACCGTGGAAATTCCAATTCCCAGAATTCAGAATCACCACCGAGCATGGGTCGTGATTTCGGTCAGCGTTATCTTAAATTGTCAGGGCTTGAACCTTTGGTAGTAACACCTGAAAGCAATTTTATAAATGTTGGTGAGAGGACAAATGTAGCTGGCTCGCGTAAATTTCTGAGACTCATTAAAGAACAAAGCTATGAGGAGGCTCTTGAAGTAGCCAGACATCAGGTTGAGGGAGGCGCACAGATCATCGATGTGAATATGGATGATGGTCTAATTGATGGCAAAGTGGCTATGGTCAAATACCTGAGTCTCTTAATGGCGGAACCCGACATTGCCAGAGTGCCCATAATGATTGACAGTTCTAAATGGGAAATATTAGAAGCCGGACTTCAGACTGTTCAAGGAAAATGCGTGGTGAATTCTATTAGCCTCAAAGAAGGAGAAGAAGAGTTTATAAGACAGGCCAGTTTAATTAGGCGTTACGGAGCCGCAGTTATCGTTATGGCGTTTGATGAGGTAGGTCAGGCCGATAATTACGAAAGAAGGATCGAAATTGCCAAGCGGTCATACGACATCCTGGTCAACAAGGTAGAATTTCCTGCAGAAGATATCATATTTGATCTCAATATATTTCCTGTAGCAACTGGAATGGAAGAACACAAACGCAATGCGGTCGACTTTATAGAAGCAACTGCATGGGTACGGCAAAACCTTCCCTACTGCAGTGTAAGTGGAGGTGTTAGTAATGTTTCCTTTAGTTTTCGAGGTAATAATACTGTTCGGGAAGCCATGCACTCAGTCTTCCTCTATCATGCCATCAAAGCGGGAATGAATATGGGGATTGTAAATCCAACTTTGCTTGAAGTATATGATGATATCCCTAAAGATCTTTTGGAATATGTGGAGGATGTGATACTTAACAGAAGGTCCGATGCCACAGAAAGACTTCTTGACTTTGCTCAAACAGTCGAAGGTAAAGAAAAGAGCACAAAAGTAGATCTTACATGGAGAACGGAACCACTCCAGGATAGGATAACACGCGCCCTGGTGAAGGGGATCGATCAATACATTGAGGAAGATGTGGAAGAAGCCAGATTATCGGTTTCCAAACCTTTGGAGGTTATTGAGGGTCACCTGATGAAAGGCATGAATGTGGTTGGCGATCTGTTCGGCAGCGGTAAAATGTTTTTACCACAAGTGGTAAAATCGGCCAGGGTAATGAAAAAAGCAGTCGCATATCTAACACCATTTATCGAGGCTTCTAAAGACGAGCATACTGCTGCTGCCGGAAAGATCCTAATGGCAACAGTGAAGGGTGATGTACACGATATTGGAAAAAATATTGTAAGTGTTGTTTTAGCTTGTAACAATTACCAGATCGTAGATCTCGGTGTAATGGTGCCTCCTGAAAAGATCATACGTGCGGCAAAAGCAGAAAATGTTGATATCATTGGTCTTAGTGGCCTGATTACACCTTCGCTCGATGAAATGGTATTTCTCGCCAAGGAAATGGAAAGACAAAACTTTAAAGTTCCATTGCTGATTGGCGGGGCAACTACGAGTAAAGCCCATACGGCTGTGAAGATTGATCCGCAGTACAGTTCATCTGTGGTCCATGTTAATGACGCATCGAGAGCAGTAACAGTAGTAGGTGATTTACTTAATAAAGATATATCTGAGGGTTACAAAAAGGACATAAAACTCGATTACGAATCTTTCAGGGAAAAATTTCTGGAAAGAGGGAAACAAAAAAAGTATCTGTCAATTGAACAGGCCAGAGCCAACAAATATCCTACAGATTGGAAGCTTATGGAGATTAAGAATCCCCGTAAACCCGGCATTCACGTACTTCAGGATTTTGAATTGGTAAAACTGCTTGAATATATAGATTGGACCCCTTTCTTCAGAAGTTGGGATCTGCATGGTAGATTCCCTAAAATATTAAAGGATGTAGTAGTAGGTCAGCAGGCCAGGGAACTCTATGAAGACGCCCAATTGATGCTAAAGAAAATAATCGCCGAGAAACTTTTAAAGGCAAAGGCGGTATTTGGATTTTTTCCGGCAAATAGCGAAGAGGACGATATTGAGTTGCATCATCCGAACGGAACCTATGTCTTTAGAACTTTGCGTCAGCAATCGAGGAAAAGAGATGGGGTGCCAAACCTGGCATTGTCAGACTTCATTGCACCTAAATCGAGCAATATACAGGACTATATAGGTTGTTTTTGTGTAACTGCAGGATTTGGTACGGACGAGCTTGCTCGAAAGTATGAGAAGGAAATGGACGACTACAATTCCATTATGATCAAGGCTTTGGCCGATCGATTAGCAGAGGCTTTTGCAGAATATCTGCATGAAGAAGTGAGAAAGAACTATTGGGGATATGCTGAAAATGAACAATTGACAAATGATGAATTGATACGTGAACAGTATAAAGGGATAAGGCCTGCCCCAGGTTATCCGGCATGCCCGGACCACCTGGAAAAATTAACCATTTGGGAAGTTCTCGATGTGGAAGGAAAAATAGGTGTAACACTTACGGAGAGTTTGGCAATGTGGCCAGCTGCCAGCGTAAGTGGATATTATTTTGCCCACCCTGAATCGAGATATTTTGGTTTGGGAAAAATTAAAGAAGACCAATTAATTGACTATGCTAATAGGAAAGGAATTTCCGAGGAAAAGGCTCGCAAATGGTTAGCGCCGAATATTGCTGATGGTGATTAGTAAATAGCAGTTGGTTGTTTGTTGTTCGTTTTTGGTTGATGGTAATTATTATGGTTATGAATGGTTATTACGCAAGTCCTGACTATGTTAAGTTATGGACTATAAAAAACTTGATGTTTGGAAAGAATCCAGGAAATTGGTCAATTTGGTTTATGAAAGTACAAGGACATTTCCAAAATCTGAAAAACATGGTTTAACCTTTCAAATTAAAAGGTCATCAGTATCCGTTACAGCTAATATTGCTTAGGGATGTGGCAGGCACACATCAAAGGATACAACACGATTTTTATATATGGCAAGAGGGTCATTGTTTGAATTAGAAACTCAATTATATCTCTCATTAGATCAAAGATATATTTCACGAGAGGAGTTTGGTCAACTGATGCACCAAATAATTAGATGTAAAAAGCTTTTAAATGGATTTATAGGACATTACAAGAACAAAAATCTACAGACTTAGGATTGTTAAAATGAGATTTCATTCATTAATATATATGTCCAAAAACCAAAAACCAAAAACCAAAAACCAAAAACCAAAAACGAACAGCGAACAACGAACAACGAACAACGAACAACGAAAAACGAAAGACTAAAATCGATTTCAGAACATAAATGAAAGTCACCGAACATTTAGAAAGATCAAAAGGAGAAACGCTTTTCTCTTTTGAGATAATCCCACCGGTTAAAGGGAGGAGTATTCAAGAATTGCATGAGAATATTGAGCCATTAATGGAATTCAATCCTCCGTTTATCGATGTGACTACTTCGAGGGAGGAGTATGTTTATATTGACAGGGACGGACTTTTAGATAAAAAGCTCACACGCATGAGGCCCGGCACTGTTGGCATCTGTGCCTCCATTAAGCACAAATTTGATGTTGATACTATACCACATGTGCTCTGTGGTGGATTTACCAAGGAGGAAACGGAATACCTCCTTGTAGACTGCCATTATCTGGGTATAGATAATATAATGGCATTGCGTGGCGATGCTATGAAAGAAGAGAAATACTTTGAGCCAACTTTTGGGGGTCATACTTATGCCTCCGATCTTGTGCAGCAAATTAAGGACATGAACTGTGGTAAGTATTTGCACGAAGTGATCGAAACTGACCACAACGCGGATTTTTGTATAGGGGTGGCCGGTTACCCTGAAAAGCATATGGAGGCTCCTTCCCTGAAAACCGACCTGAAATGGTTAAAACACAAAATTGACCTGGGCGCAGATTACGTGGTTACCCAGATGTTTTTCGATAACAAAAAATATTTTGAATTTGTCGAAGCCGCCAGGGATATCGGGATTGATGTACCAATCATACCCGGAATTAAGCCAGTGGCAATAAAAAAGCACCTACAGGTCCTGCCCCAGATATTCAGAATTGATCTACCACAAGATCTTGTTGATGCTGTAGAGGCCTGTGAGAATAACAAACAAGTAAGACAGGTGGGTATTGAATGGGCTATAGAACAGTCCAAAGAACTCAAAGCAGCAGGCGTACCCGTCTTACACTACTATTCAATGGGTAAATCAGACAACATCAAAGCAATTGCAAGGGCGATATTTTAAATCCCTCCGGAACAAATTCAAATTAAGAACCGGTGCGGCAGGGTATGCCTACTATCCAAAGCAAATAGCTACATTTACACTCAATGGACGTGCGCTTTTTTTATGGCCTATTGTTTTCTACGCTCTTTTGCTTCGCCCAAGATGAGACGATCCCAAATAAATTCACAATTGACGCTAACGGTTACTACGGATCAATAATCAAGCACAATACAGATATCACGCATTTGATTACAGATCATCCCGCCGGATTCATCGTATCATTCAATAGAAAAAGATTTGGACAACAGCAGTGGGAACAGGAATACAATTATCCTGATACCGGCTTGTCATTCATATATCAGGATATGAACAATGGTACGCTTGGAAATAACTTTAGCCTCTACGCTCACTACAATTTCTATTTTTTCAAAAGGAATCTACAATTTCGAATAGGTCAGGGTCTGGCATACAACACTAACCCATATGATAAGAATGAAAATTTTAGAAATAATGCATATGGAAGCCACATAATGAGCACTACATTTTTAATGCTCAACTATCATAAAGAGAGAGTCTTGGAAGGCCTCGGCTTTAAGGCTGGAATCTCTGTTATCCATTATTCGAATGCCAATGTGAAGGCCCCAAATACTTCAACCAATACGTTTGCATTTAATGCCGGATTTATCTACGATCTGGATGGCGGACAAGAAATTGAATATATACGTACTGACAAGGAGAAGCTAACGGAACCCATCCGCTACAACCTCGCCTTTCGATCTGGAGTTAACGAAAGTGATGTAGTAAATTCAGGTCAATTTCCTTTTTATATTTTTTCGGCTTACGCAGACAAGCGTCTTAGCAGAAAGAGTGCTGTTCAACTGGGAGCAGACTTCTTCTTTTCAAATTTCTTAAAAGAACTGATTCGTTTCCAGGCAATATCATTCCCTGAAATGAATATTGATGAGGATACAGATTATAAGCGCATAGGAATGTTTGCAGGTCATGAATTATTTATATCAAGACTTAGTATAGTCACACAATTCGGATATTATGTATACTATCCATTTGACTTTGAAGGACGGACTTATATACGGGTAGGTCTGAAGCACTATTTTGGTAAAAAATGGTTTGGTGCAATAACACTGAAATCACATGGTGCTAAGGCAGAGGCGGTTGAATTTGGCCTTGGATTAAGATTGTAAAAATTATGACAGAAAGAAGACACATAATGTTTTTGCAAATCGCCCTCAGATACAGCGCAATGATCTTTCTGAGTATTTGTGTCTTTTGTCTTTTTTCATGTAATGGTGAAAATGTTCCCGATTGTTTTCAAAATGAAGGCAATTTGGTTAGGGAAGAAGTTTTCGTTTCAACCTTCGATCGAATTACCGTTTTCGAGAATGTTGAATTGATAATTGATCAAGGTCCCGAGCAGAAAGTGGAAATTGAGACAGGAGAATTTCTAAGAAATGAAGTAACTGCAAAGGTTGAAGAAGGTGAGTTAGTCCTGAGAGACGAAAATAACTGCAATTTGTTCAGGGATTATGTGACCACGCGAATATATGTCACAACCCCCGATCTTGCGGAGATACGAAGCAGTACCGGATTCCCTATTAGAAGCAGTGGACCATTGGCCTTCCCGGATATACGGCTTATCTCGGAAAGCTTTACCAATCCTGAGACCGAAACAACCGATGGTTCTTTCGACCTGGAGTTCAATGGAGGAATAGTGCGTATTGTGGTTAATGGAATAGCTTATTTTAAATTACGTGGTGCGGCTGAAACTCTCAGTGTTAATATCGCAGCAGGGGATTCAAGAATTGAAGCTGAATCTTTGATTGCACAGAACGTCTCGATAAACCATCGGGGCACGAACGATATTTTGATCAACCCTCAACAGTCGCTAGTAGGCATTATAAGAGGTACTGGTGATGTGATAAGTTTCAACAGGCCTGCTATTGTCGATGTTGAGGAAATTTTTCGAGGGAGTCTCATTTTTCGTGATTAAAGAGTATCCAAAATTAAAAATGCAAACTATAACCGATGCGCTCTGACTGGCCCGAATTAGATACCATTCTTAATGAGTTGCTAGACGAGGATAGAATGCCTGGAATGTCTTTATTGTTCATTAAGGAGGGTGAGATTTGCATTCAAGAGGGCATAGGTTTCTCAGACCTGGAATTACGATCAAGAGTAGATCCGGTTAAGACTATTTTCCGGTCAGCAAGTGCTTCTAAACCCATTGCGGCAACGGCTTTGGCCATAATGGTCTCAAAAGGTATTGTGGATCTTGATAGCTCATTTTACGACTACGTACCTTATTTTCCCAAAAAAGCATATGATTTTACTCTGAGACAATTGGCCTCTCACACTGCAGGTATACGCGGTTATAAGGGTAAGGAATATGCTTTGAACAAGCCCTATACCATCAAGGAGAGTATTGAAATATTTAAGGACGACCCACTATTATTTCAGCCCGCCACTTCTTATCTCTACAATAGTTTTGACTGGGTATTGATATCTCTCGCAATGCAAGAAGCAAGTGGTATACCATTCGAAGATTTTGTTAAGAGTGAGGTTCTGGATCCGCTTGATATGAGGAACACCGTACCTGAAATTCCCGATGAAAACCTGATAAATAAAGCGAAATTCTATACGAAAACTGCCGGAGGATTCAGAAAAGCCGTTTCTGTAGACAACAGGTATAAAATTGCAGGCGGTGGATACCTGACTACCGCTTCCGATCTGGCAAAATTAGGACTAGCCTATCTAAATCAAACACTTATTGATCCTGCCGTAACCGATCAGTTCATTGAAGCCCAGATCATCAACGGCAAATCTACCTATTACGGTTTGGGTTGGGAAGTGAGCCAGGATAAATCTGGAAGAGCCTTTTTTGGTCATACAGGAAACAGTGTCGGCGGCTACAGCAATTTCTATATTTACCCTCATTTTCAGGCCATTGTGGTCATTTTGATCAATTGTACCGACCCTAAGATTCAACCCGAATTAGATCAGGCCATCTCATATTTTCTAAGTGCGGAACCCATGGTTTAAAGATCTCAGATCGTTACATCCATAAACAGACTTTCGAGATTCTTGTTCTTTCTGCTTAGCTGCAAGGTCTTTAACTGATTGTCATGGGCAAAGTCAAAGACTACGGGCCTCATATCCTTGTCGGTGGTAAAAGTTATGCTATAGACGAATCCACCGATGTTTTTGACGTTTTTCACATGTGGTAGTTTTTGAAGTAGAACTTCTTCAACACGATAGTCGAATTCTACTTCAATGATCTGTTCGTCTTCTTCCCGCAATTCATCGAGTTTAGCGTCCGCCACAAGTTTTCCCTTGTTGATAATCAGAACCCGGTCACAAACCGCCTCCACTTCTTTGAGTATATGTGTGGATAACAGAATAGTTTTTTGCCGTCCAATCTTCTGAATAAGATTTCGAATATCTACGAGCTGATTCGGGTCAAGGCCTGTGGTAGGTTCATCCAAAATAAGGACATCCGGATCGTGAAGCAGCGCAGTGGCCAGACCTACACGTTGTCTGTATCCCTTTGAAAGTTGACCGATCTTCTTATGTGCCTCTGGTGAAAGTCCTGTCTCCTCAATTACGACTTCGATACGATTACGGTCAATTTTATATAGAGCCGCATTGAAAGCCAGGTATTCCTTTACATACATTTCAAGGTATAGAGGATTGTGTTCAGGTAAATAGCCTATACTTTGCTGTACTTCACTGGCATCAGTGCTTACACTGTAAGAGTTTACCCTGGCGTCTCCTTCATCAGCACGGCTGTAGGTAGTAAGAATACGCATCATAGTAGTTTTTCCGGCTCCGTTTGGACCGAGAAAACCCACAATCTCTCCCCTATCAATTGAAAAGGAAATGTTGTCCAGGGCCTTCTGAGACCCAAAGCTTTTACTGATATTTTTTACCTCTATCGACATCGTAATATAATTCACGGTAAAAATAAACAAAGAGCACTATAGTTTCACAGCTTGCTATTTATTAGATCTAAAGTGTTGTGCCTAAGAGCTTTCTAAAATCAATTATTCTCAATAATCGGCAGTAATTCAAAATAAATATTCAAGGAGAGACGTTAATCATAGAAAATTCAAAAAAAGAAGGTGTATTTGCATGATATTTAAAATTAATAGCTACTTTAGCTCAGTCAAAAAGTAAAAAATGGCACGTAATTATTTCTGGAATGGTTTTTATTTTTACTTCTTTTTTACGAGAGGTACGGGACTGTTTTAGATAATTGCTTGCATGATATCACATATAGTCCCGTAGAATTCGGGACTTTTTTTTTGAAGTTATTTCAAAGTTAAAATGAAGTTGAAAGTTGCCATACAGGGAATTAGAGGATCGAACCATCACCAGGTAGCCGAAGAGTTTTTCGGTCAGGACATTGAGCTGGTGGAATGCCTTTCCTTTCACGAGTTGGTAGATGTTTTGCTAAGCAAGAAAGCTGACAAAGGGGTGATGGCCATTGAAAACTCTATTGCAGGATCTATTCTGCCTAATTACTCCCTTGTATACCGGAATAGCTTGCACATTATTGGTGAATATTACCTGAATATTCATCACAATCTGATGGTGCTTAACGGGCAAAAAATTTCTGAGATTAATGAAGTTCGATCTCACCC
>JAAUYH010249304.1_pt1 | contig 14360 bp, 14 predicted proteins | sample 7278061 | NCBI WGS metagenome assembly JAAUYH01 (sample SAMN14350203, study PRJNA611818) | marine sediment metagenome | isolation source: surface marine sediment (0.6m) | place: French Polynesia: Moorea | collected 2018-08
CCCATCCCACTCGATAATTACCTAGTCGAAAAACGAAGTTTTGTTGATTTACCGTCATTTATTTTCGGTATTCTTATGGCGGGATGGGAGTAGATTTCTACAAGCAAATGGTTATGATACTTTGCATACAAGAGATTTACCTCAACAAAATGCTACTTCAGATACCACAATCAATGATATTTCTGTAGAGCAAGGAAGAGTAGTTATTACTAAAGATGTAGATTTTGTAGATTCTTTTTTGACTGTTCAAAAACCATCAAAGTTGCTATTAGTTTCTACAGGAAATATTAGAAATAGCGAACTAGAAAAAATTTTCAACGATAATTTATCTGTCCTGGTAAATTTGTTGCAAAATAATGATTATGTTGAGATAAATCGCGAAGAAATCATCGTGCATCAATAGTTTAATTGACAATCGCTTGAAATCAAAATTTACAACATTTATTTCAATCAGGAGATCAACTGACAGCATTTAAAATAAAGATATACATATTCTGAATAATTTAGAAAAATATCAATCAATCGATACTATCTAAACACAACAAGAAGTATGGCGATCACATCTATTAAAATAGAAAATAAAAACTATGGACTACCGTGACATAATTACCATCGAACCAGGAAAACGAGGTGGAAAACCCTGTATTCGGAGAATGCGAATTACTGTATATGACGTATTAGGTTGGTTAGCAGCAGGAATGTCTCACTCAGAAATTTTAGAAGATTTTCCCGAACTTACAGAAACAGATATTAAAGCTTGTTTAGCTTTTGCAGCAGATCGAGAACATCGCTTAGTTAAATCGGTAAACGCGTATTGAAATTATTATTTGACCAAAATTTGAGCAGAAAGTTGGTAAGTAAATTATCAAATCTTTTTCCTGATTCAAGTCATATTCAATTTCATCAATTAGCTGAAGCTGACGATAATGAAATTTGGGAATTTGCCAAAGTTAATGACTTTTGCATTGTTACTCAAGATGCCGATTTTGCAGAGAAAAGCCGTTTATATGGCTCTCCACCAAAAGTAATTTGGCTGCGTTGTGGCAATGCACCAACAAGTCAAGTAGAAACTTTATTACGCTCTGGAGAACAAGAGATCGTACAACTTCTGCAAAATCCAGATTTACACTGCTTGGAACTTTTTTAAAGATAAAAGCTACATAAAATCAGCAGGATGACACAAAATAAGAAAATGTAAGAGTGAAGAAATCTTGTATTTGTTAGAGTGATCGCATTTGTTTCGTTCAGGCGATCGCCTGACGGCATTGAGCATAAAGATAAATGACTATAACTAGTAACTGATCACTGATTAGCTGGTTTCATCATCACCACGCCATAGGCTTCTGGATTAAGATACTTTTGGGCTGCTTGCTGTAAGTCTTCAGCAGATATAGATTGAATACGCTGGGGATAGCTAAGGGCTGGAGCTAAATCCTGTAACTGAGAATAATAGTAACCATAAAGGTTTGCGCGATCGCTTGGTCGCTCATTAGCAAAGATAAACCGATTAGCCACCTGGGTACGAATGCGCTCTATGTCTTGAGCCGCAATAGGTTCGGTTTGCAGCATGTTTATTTGTTGGGCGATCGCCTGTTCTACTTCAGGAATATTTTCCCCAGGTAAAGCAGCAGAAATATAAAATACCCCCTGGTGAGTTTGGGTCATGTTACTGACTCCAATTTGATTGACTAAGCCTTTTTCTTCCCGCAATTCTCTAAATAAGCGAGATATCTTCCCCTGTCCTAAAATCGCTGCCAAAATATCCAAAGTATAAGTTTCAGTGAGATTTTCTACCCCAGGGACACGCCACACCATTACTAACCGCGCCTGTTGTAGAGTCTCATCAATATATTCACGACGAACTATGGTGGAAAAAGGCTGTTCTGGAGTTACTGATGGGGTAATGTTCTTCCCATACTGCCCACGGGGACTATAATATTGGTCAAAACTTTGGCTGACAATCTCAATTAATTTCTCCACAGGAAGATTACCCACCACTGCTGCTGTCATTGATGGGGGTTGATACCAAGCACCATGAAAATCACGCATTTGTTGCGATCGCAAATTGGCAATTACTGTTGCAGGGCCCAAAACAGGACGACGATAGGGCAAAGTCTCAAAACAAGTTTCCATCGAACGATAGAAAGTGCGTCGGCGAGGATTGTCTTCAGAACGACGAATTTCTTCCAGAACAACTAGTTTTTCCCGTTCAAAGGCTTCATTTTCTAAACTAGGATTCAATACTACATCCAACTGAAGCGGGGCTAATGCCGCGAAATCTTGGGGTGCAGTAGTTATATAGTAGTGGGTATAGTCTTGGCTAGTTGCAGCGTTGGTAACTGCCCCTCGTTCTTCAATTAGTTGCTCAAATTCGCCAACTTCTAGATTAGGTGTACCTTTAAACACCATGTGTTCTAGAAAATGTGCCATCCCATTAATATCGTTACTTTCTTTAGCTGAACCAACGTTGATCCAGAGGTTGAAATTTACTGCTTCGACAGGCATTTGCTCCGCAATAATTGTCACACCATTATCCAGTTGGTGAATGGTTGGAGCGTTAAGCTTGAGCTGGCTGCTAATAATTGAAGTCATTAAATAATATATTTATAGATATCACAAGTATATAAAATATTCCGTAACACAATGAAGCTTAAGATCAAATATTGCCCCTCAACTATTGTCAATAACTTATTTACCTTGATTTTTGCCTTAATAGTCACAGTTTCTCTTTGGGTTGCTCCTGCTTGGAGTGCTGACTACAATAAGCAATTGTTAATCAACGAGGACTTTTCGCACCAAGACTTAACTGACGCTAGTTTTGATCATACTAATCTGCGAGATAGTGATCTTAGTTATGTTAATGCTGCGGGAGTCCGTTTTTTTGGGGCGAACCTCGCTCAAGCCAATTTGTCAGGAGCTAATCTCAGTTACGCGAGTTTGGAGTCAGCTCGCTTAACTCGTGCTAATTTAACCAATGCAGTCTTAACGGGAGCTTATTTAACTAACGCCTTGTTAAATGATGCCGTAATTACAGGAGCAGATTTTACAGAAGCCTTGTTGAGCCCTACTACAGAAAAGAAGCTATGTGAGATAGCTAGTGGTACCAATCCTACTACAGGTAGAGACACCAGAGATACTCTGTTTTGCCCCTAGAATTATCTAAGTAGCTAGGGGCATAGCATATAAAGCGATCGCTCGATATCCCCTCAAAAGTCGCTTTTCTCTATATAGGAGCGAACGTCATTAAGATCTATGTAGCGATCTGTGGCGTTGCGTAACTCCCTGGCAATCATTCCTTCCGTCGAAACAACCGTAATATGAGTACTTTTTGAACGCAGTAGTTCGATCGCCCGTTCAAAATCACCATCACCACTAAATAGAATTACGCGGTCATACTGTTCGACAGTGTTGAACATATCCACGACAATTTCGATGTCTAAGTTAGCTTTTTGAGAATAGCGACCAGAAGCATCATCATAATATTCTTTGAGAATTTTGGTTCGTACCGTATAGCCCAAGCTGATCAAGGCATCTCGGAAACCTCTTTGATCTTGGGCATCTTTTAGTCCCGTATACCAAAAGGCATTAATCAAGACTACAGTAGGATCTTTGGTGAAGTATTCTAATACTCTTCTAGGGTCAAAAAACCAGCCGTTTTTTTGTTGAGCATAAAACATGTTGTTGCCGTCTACAAATATGGACAGACGATCTCTCACGTATTTGTTATGAGACTCCATATAATTATTTCCGATAAGGGCTTAAATATATTTAATAGATAAAGTTGACAGCGTAATACACCGCTATAACAGGAATTACGCCATAACAATTTAATGAATAGACCCGTAGTTGCAGCTACGACCAAGTATTATTTAATATAGTTGGGACGATAAGCACTAATTTATATAAGGGATAAACCCCAATAAAATTTAGTTTAGGTATATTTCATATACATTCCAGTTTAGGACAAAAAAAACCTCTATAACAATTTAATTTACTGGAGCATGATTTTTTGGCAAATTCGACTGACTGTCGATTAGCTAAAAAGTAAATTTATGGATAACTTATCGAGCTGAATTTATTGGATCTGATAGGAAAAACTAGTCTTGAGGTTCTACAAAGAGCGATCGCCTATTTATCAATAAATTATAGAAATATAGTTTTTTTGCCTACGTTAATGATACTTATACCACCAAGGCGATCGCTTTTGAACCTGGTTCAGATGCAATTGATTTGAGTTAAATAGATAACATTTAGCTATCAGTAATTTTGCTAGGTTAAATTACAGGATTCTCTTGTACCAAAATACTTGCAAGAGAATTTAGTTATGATCGTGGCTTTAGCACAGGGCTTTAAACCCACTTTATTAAACGATAAAATAAAATAGTGTACGTCTCCATTTCTCATATCTTCAGGAGTATTTATACTGTGGTAGCTCAAGCTAATAAAGTTGAACTAGATCCTCGTTACGAATCTAAAACTCAATCGATCGCTCAAGAATTAATCAAAAGCACCAGGGACAAGAGTAATATCTTTAGTCGAGTGCGGGAGCAAATGCGTTGGGACGATAAGATTTTGGACTGGACAATGGCGAATCCAGGACTACGAGTACAGATGTTCCGCTTTATTGATGCGATCCCTTCTCTGCAAAGTAAAGCTGAGGTTGCCAATCATTTCCAGCAGTATATGAGTGCGGAAGCTGTAGAATTGCCTAATGCACTAAAAAATATTCTCAACTTTAGCGATCCTGATTCATTTCCTGCCCAAACCGCAGCAGCTACGATTACCAAAGCAGTAGAAACTCTGGCATATAAATACATTGCCGGGGAAAACATTACTGAAGTTATCAAAACCATTGAACGTCTGCGTAAAGCAGGCATGAGCTATACCATTGACCTCCTGGGAGAAGCGGTAATCACCGAAGCCGAAGCTGAAGACTATCTGCAACGCTACTTAGAATTAATTGAACAGCTTAGTCAAAAAGCCCAGGGTTGGAAACGTAAAGAGGGTCTAGATCTAGTAGATGGCGAAGAGTTATCTCAGGTGCAGGTATCAGTTAAACTTACTGCTTTCTATTCCCAGTTTGATCCCCTCAATCCTATTGGTAGTAAAGAAAAGGTCTGTGATCGCCTGAGAATTTTACTACGCAAGGCAGGGGAACTCGGTGCAGGGATTCATTTTGATATGGAGCAATATCGCTATAAGGATCTTACCCTCCAGATTCTCCAAGAGTTGTTGATGGAAGAGGAATTTCGCAGCAGAACAGATATAGGCATGACTCTCCAGGCATATCTGAGAGATTCTTATCAAGATCTTAAAGGCTTAATTGAGTGGGCAAAGGAAAGAGGTCATCCTCTCACCTTGAGGCTAGTTAAGGGGGCATATTGGGATCAAGAAACCATTACCTCCGAGCAAAATCACTGGTCACAGCCTGTATACAATCAAAAAGAAGCAACGGATATTAATTACGAGCGCATGACGCAACTGCTGCTAGAAAACCATGAATATCTTTATGCAGCTATTGGTAGTCATAATGTACGTTCCCAGGCTTTAGCTTGTGCGATCGCCGAAACCCTGAATATCCCTGCTCGTCACTGGGAAATGCAGGTATTATACGGCATGGGAGATAAACTAGCTCAGGCTTTAGTTAAGGGAGGACATCGAGTCAGAGTCTATTCTCCCTACGGTAAGCTGTTACCAGGGATGGCTTATCTCATCCGTCGCTTATTGGAAAATACGGCAAATAGTTCTTTTATTAGGCAAAATCAAGAAAATAAACCCATTGAAGAATTGATTGCTCCCCCTGTGGCTGATGATCTCGATGATCGACATGTCCCTAAAAGTAGCGAATTCCAGAATGCTTCCGATACCGATTACGCTGACACCGAAAAGCGTAGTCAAGCCGAGCAAGCACTGGTAAAAGTCAAACAGGAGTTAGGAAAAACCTATTTACCCTTGATTAACGGCGAGTACATAGAAACCACCCACTATCTTGATTCTGTCAACCCCTCCAGGTCAACAGAACTAGTGGGTAAAGTAGGGCAGATCTCGGTTGAACAGGCAGAACAGGCAATGAATGCGGCGAAATCAGCCTTTAAGTCTTGGAAAAATACTTCTGCCACAGCAAGAGCTACTATCCTGCGTAAAGCTGCCGATCTAATGGAACAGCGACGACATGAATTAAATGCCTGGATCTGTTTAGAAGTAGGCAAGATTCTTCCTCAAGCGGATGGGGAAGTTTCTGAGGCAATTGATTTTTGTCGCTTCTATGCCCAGGAAATGGAAAGGCTAGCTGCGGGTAAAAATTACGATCTGGCGGGAGAAAATAACCGTTACTTATATCAGCCCAAAGGAATTGCCGTGGTGATCTCTCCCTGGAATTTTCCTTTTGCGATCGCCACTGGGATGACGGTTGCTGCTTTGGTTACAGGCAATTGTACTCTCTTAAAACCTGCTGCTACTTCCTCGATCATTGCCGCCAAGCTGACGGAAATTTTAGTTGCGGCAGGTATTCCCCAGGGAGTGTTTAGCTATGTTCCTGGTAAGGGTTCGGAAGTAGGTACTTATTTAGTGGAACATCCAGATACTCACGTAATTGCTTTTACAGGTTCACGGGAAGTAGGCTGTAAAATCTATGCAACGGCAGCCAAACTACAGCCTGGACAAAAACATCTCAAGCGAGTCATTGCCGAAATGGGTGGTAAAAACGCCATTATCGTTGATGAAAGTGCCGATCTAGACCAAGCGGTTGTGGGAGTGGTACAGTCTGCTTTTGGCTACAGTGGGCAAAAGTGTTCTGCTTGTTCGCGAGTCATTGTGGCATCGACCGTACATGATGCCTTTCTTGCCAGACTGATTGAAGCCACCAAATCCCTCAATATTGGAGCGACAGATGATCCTAGTGTTCAGGTCGGACCAGTAATTGACTCCACAGCACGCGGCCGCATTTTGGAATATATCGCTCAGGGTAAACAAGAAAGCGAACTAGCTTTGTCAATGCCTATCCCTGACGGTGGTTATTATATCCCCCCCACCATCTTTAGTGGAGTCGCCCCAGACCATACTATCGCTCAGTCAGAAATCTTTGGCCCTGTTTTGGCGGTAATGAAGGCAGATAACTTTGCTCAAGCTTTATCAATAGCTAACGGTACGGACTACGCCCTTACAGGTGGCTTATACTCCCGCACTCCCAGCCATATCGAGCAAGCATCTCGTGAGTTTGAAGTGGGGAATCTCTATATCAACCGCAACATTACAGGAGCGATCGTTGCTCGTCAACCTTTTGGTGGCTTTAAACTTTCTGGGGTGGGTTCCAAAGCAGGAGGGCCTGATTATCTACTACAATTTTTAGACCCCCGCGTTGTTACCGAAAATATTCAGCGTCAAGGTTTTGCTCCCATAGAATAATTTCACGAAGTCAGAAGTAGGGAAGTAGAGAAATAGGGAGATAGGGAAGTAGGGAGATAGGGAAGTAGGGAAGTAGGGAGATAATTGATTCCCCAAGTCCCCAATTCCCCAAGTCCCCACAAATTTTTTTCCTCACTCCCTTCAAACTCATTTATTAAATTGGTAATCAGGAATTAAATAATGTCTAACGAGGAATCACATGATTAAATTTTCTTCCTTGTCTTCCTTACCCCCTTGTCCTCCTTGTCTCATCTCAACCCCTAAACTCAAAATTGACAGACGACTAGGCTATTTCACAGTCTTAATTCTAATTCTGTTGCTGACTGGCTGTTCAACTACAATTACGCAAAACGTACACCTTAAATATGGTAATCCTAGTCAAGCTGATCACAACCTCAACAATTATCTCATTGAAAAACCCGAATATGCCTTGTCTTATAATTGCCAAGCAGGAATAGCTAACTGGGTTAGTTGGCAGCTTGACCGTAGTTGGCTGGGTAGAACAGAACGCACCGATGATTTTCGCCCTGATCCGAATCTACCGCCTGATTGTTATGCTGTTAGACCCCAGGATTATCGCGGTAGTGGTTATGATCGCGGACATCTGGTTCCCAGTGGCGATCGCACTCGTAGTAGATTAGAAAATAGTAGTACTTTTGTCATGAGCAATATGATTCCCCAGTCTCCCAGCAATAATCGTGAAGTCTGGCGGGAATTAGAAGAGTATAGTCGAGACTTGGTTGATCAAGGGGAAGAACTTTATCTGGTTGCGGGGGGAAATGGTATCGCGCAAAAGATTGCCCAGAGTAAGGTAGCTGTTCCTGAATATACCTGGAAAGTTATCTTAATTTTAGAGAAGCCCAATGCTGAAATAACAACCCAGAATACTACGACCCTTGCTGTCTGGATACCTAACTCGGAAAGGGTTCGTAACACAAGTTGGCAAGACTATATCGTATCTGTGGATGAGGTAGAAAAAAGAACGGGATACAATTTCTTTGCCCAAATATCTCAAGATGTACAGCGTCAGCTTGAACGGGCTTACTATCGCCTTTAATAAATCATCACAAATAGGAAAGAAGTCAAGAGAATTCTGTTCTGAACCAAAACGGTTAGAATATTTCGTTAAGCTCAAACAACGTGAGTTCGACTAAGCAAAAAAAACTTAAAAGTTTCGCAACGCCTCTTAATTTTAGGTATCTGAAGACCCTATTATTTCGTTAAGAAAAACATAACTCCGAATTCCGAATTTCGAACTCCGAACTCACGTCAAACAACCAATGGCTTCCGATTTCCTAAATAGAGTGTTTATATAGTGTATGTGCATGTAAGCTTACACACATGCATGGTGGTGGTGTGATTGCTGTATATAAGTTTGAATATCCTTATGAATGCTTCAAATATGAGTCCTTTCTTATTTGTAACTGATTTAGATAATACTCTTGTGGGTGATGATTCGGCATTAATAGAGCTGAATCGACAATTAGCCTATCATCGAGAGCAATATAGCAGCAAAATTGTCTACGCTACAGGGCGATCGCTTTACCTATATCGTCTATTGGCAGAAGCTAAGTCCCTACTGCCTCCAGATGCTCTGATTACAGCAGTGGGCAGCGAAATGTATTTTGATCAAAACTATGAACAATACGACCCAGCATGGGCAAATATCCTGTCCCAAGGATGGAATCGAGAGGCAATAGTGGCGATCGCTGATCAGTTTGAGCAACTCCAATCTCAGCCTAAATCGGAGCAAAATCCCTTCAAAATCAGCTATTATTTGGCAGAGGCGGTGGCAGAAGAAACCATCACTAAATTAAAAGCGGCATTAATCGAAAGCGGTTATGGTATTAAACTGATTTATAGTGCTGGTCAAGATTTAGACTTGCTGCCGAAAAATGGTGATAAGGGTTTAGCAGTTCAGTTTTTACGTCATAGATGGGGAATCTCCCCGGAAAAAACTATTGTCTGTGGCGATTCAGGTAACGATATATCTATGTTTAAAGGAAAAGAAAAGGGGCTGATTGTGAGTAACGCGAAGCCAGAGCTAATTCAATGGTACAAAAGAAACAGCGATGACAATCATCATTTGGCTCAGTCTCCTTGTGCAGGAGGAATTCTGGAAGGATTAAAACATTTTAATCTAATTTAAGAGACTTGAAATTAGTTATAGATCCTGGGCAACCGATGCTTAAACCCACAGAGAATTTCCCAGGAAATAGTGTCCAGCTTATTAGCCCAATCTTCAGCAGTAATTTGGAGGTTATTTTGTTGACCGATGAGAGTGACTATTTCTCCTGGTTTTAAATCTGGGATGTTGGTTACATTCAGCATTAACTGATCCATGGTAATAGAACCAATTTGAGCAACTAGCTGACCATCAACGATCGCTCTTAGCTGATTTGATAGATTGCGGGGAACACCATCAGCATAGCCAATTCCAACTACGGCAATTTTCGTCTCCTGGGTAGCAATAAACTTTCGACCATAACTTACTCCCTCTCCTGGGGGGATAATCTTTACCTGGGTAATTTTGGCTTTGACTTGTAATACAGGCTTAAGACTGATCGTTGACTGTAGATGAATTGCTGGATATAGACCATAAAGAGCAAGTCCAACTCGCACCAGATCGTAGTGGCAAGAGCGATCGCTCAGAGTGGCAGCGGAGTTTGCCAGATGTATCTGGGGTGGCACAATCCCTAGATTATTTAATTGATTAATGGCATAGTTAAACCGCTGATGCTGTAAATCCATGACCGTGCGATCGCTGTCATCCGCCGTGGAGAAATGGGAATAAATGCTGTCAATCCTCAGATTAGGTAAAGTATGCACTAGTTGGGCAAAAGAGACGGCATGCTGCCAGTTAGTTCCTAAACGGGACATCCCCGTATCAAGCTTCAAGTGGACATTCAGAGACTTACCTACTGTGGCTAACGTAGCATCAAAAGCTAACGCCTGTTCCGCATCACAGATTGTCGGTTCCAATGACCACGCGACAACAGCTTTAATATCTTCCACCGCATTAATTGCCCCCAGAATTAGAATCGGCGCTTTGATTCCTGCTTGACGTAGTTCCACTCCTTCAGCCAAGGTAGCGATCGCCAAACAGTCTGCACCATTTATGAGCGCAGTTTGAGCCACAGTAACCGCCCCATGACCATAGGCATCAGCTTTAACCACTGCCATCAATTTTGTGTGAGGAGCAAGCCAGGCTTTGAGAGTACGGACATTGTGAGCTAAGGCAGTTAAATCGATTTCTACCCAGGCGCGTTGACGATTTACCAGAAAAGATAAAGTATCTTGATTTTGTTCTGAATTAGTTTGCCGTTGCCGCTGTTGCCAACTCACCATATCTGCAATTTAACTTCTGCCCCAACTTAGCTAATATAATTCACAAATATCAGTTGAGAAGTAGATAAAGTCAAGCAGGTAACAGATTTATCTGCTCTGTGAGAGTAATTTATAATCATGCAATGATAACTAAGTTACATCAACTAGTTCCTCTGTGTTACCATGCCAGATAAATATAATAAATATTATAAATATTATAAGTCTTTATTATGGGAAAGGTTTTAGTATTGAATGCTTCCTACGAACCCCTTAATATCACTAGTTGGCGTAGAGCAGTGGTGTTACTTCTCAAAGGTAAAGCAGAACAGCTTGAACATAGAGGCGAATTTATCTATAGTGGATTTCCCCTGCCGACAGTAATTCGCTTGAGATATTATGTCAGAGTTCCCTACAAAGAAATTCCTTTAACCCGTCGCAACGTTTTGGAAAGGGATACCAACACCTGCCAATATTGTAAAGTAAAAGGCGATCAGCTAACCATTGACCATGTTGTGCCGCGATCGCGTGGCGGTGGTGATACCTGGGAGAACCTTGTGGCAGCTTGTGTCAGGTGTAACGTCAAAAAAGGGAATAGAACCCCAAAAGAGGCTGAGATGACCTTACAAACAAAACCTCGTCGTCCTTATAGTAGCTTACATTTTGAGCTAATCAAGTATACCCGTGGCAATTCTAACCAAGAATGGAAAAAATATGTCATCGGAATTTAATCCTGCCGATAGTTACAGAAAATAATTGGTTGGTGATAAACTCAAGATTCTAAATAAAAAAAATCAATATACTTATTCCATTATTCGGTAATCATCAAATTACCTACAACATCTGAGCGTATGACGTCAAACCTTAACACCTCCCTAGAACGCCGTCTTGCTAATAAAAAAGCTACTCCCAAGAAGCAATTAGAAGCTGTCAAACCTCAATTTGCCTCGGAAGCTCAAAAAAAAGGTGATTCAGCCGAAATCGTCCAGCAACTAAGGGAAGTTTTAGAGGGGCATCGAGGGGAAAAGCAAATTATTGTAATTCAAGATTTTCCCGATCCTGATGCCTTATCTAGTGCTTGGGCATATCAACTGATTGCTGCCAATTACGATATTAGTTGTGATATTGTCTACGGAGGCACTCTGTCCCATCAAGAAAATATTGCCTTAGTTAGACTCACTGCCTTACCCGCCAAAAGATACCTCAATACAGCTTTGCTAGAGCCAAATCTATCAGCCTATCAAGGCTGTGTACTAGTTGATAGTCAAGGAACTAATAGCCAACTATACTCTGTGGTGAAACAAGCAGGTATTCCGCTAATTGCAGTAATCGACCATCACAGCAAACAGGGTGAGTTAGACGCGGAATTTATCGATCTGCGCCCTCAAACCAGAGCAACAGCAACAATTTTGACCCAGTACATCCAGTCGGGAATGCTGGAGTTTGATCCTAACAATGAGAATCATGTAAAGTGTGCCACGGCTTTAATGCATGGCTTACGCTCTGATACTAATCGACTAATGCAGGCAAAAGAAGAAGACTTTATTGCGGCTGCTTACCTAAGCCGCTTTTACGATTCCCAGCTATTAAATGCAGTAATGCAGTCTGCGCGATCGCGTCGAGTTATGAACGTAATCGAACGAGCCTTGCGAAACCGTAATATTACCAAGAATTTCTCCGTCTCTGGCGTGGGCTATCTGCGCTACGATGACCGTGATGCAATTCCCCAGGCAGCAGATTTTCTAGTCACAGAAGAAGATATTCATACTGCTGTTGTCTATGGCATTGTTCACAATGAAGATGATGATAAAGAATTAGTAATTGGTTCGCTGCGGACGACGAAGCTAACTCTAGACCCAGATGAATTTATTAAAGAAACCCTGGGTAAAGATGCCGAAGGAAGATTCTTTGGTGGTGGACGGTATATGGCTGGAGGCTTCGAGATTCCCGTCGGATTCTTAAACGGCTTTAACGATAATCCAGAATACACTAAACTTAAATGGGAAGTATTTGACACCCAAATTAAGCAAAAGTTAATGAGGTTGGTAGAACCTGAAGATCACGTTATTTCTAGTGATTGACTCACTCTATGACAAGTTGATTAGTCAAAATTTTTGAACTGGGAATTTTGAATTTTGAATGCGCGAATTTTGAATTCAAAAAATGGTCACTAGGATTCTCAATAGTTGTTTGTCGTCGGTAACCAGTTATGGAAGTGTATCTAATTCGTCACGGTATCGCTGCTGAGAGGGGAACTTATGCCGATGATGAGCAGCGTCCTTTGATTGACAAAGGTCGTGATAAAACTAACAAGGTCGCAGAACGTTTGCTAGCTAATGGACTAAAGTTCGATATGATTCTCAGCAGTCCTTTGATTAGAGCTTATCAAACGGCAGAGATTTTAAAAAAGGTGGGTCTATCAAAAACTATTAAAGCTTTTGAACCTCTCAAACCTGGCGGCGAAATTGAACGGTGGTTAGAGTGGCTGCAATCATATAAGCTGGAAAATCCTTATGGAAAAATAGCTTTGGTAGGACATCAGCCAGACTTAGGCAATTGGGCAGAAATGCTGTTCGGAGGAAGTATTAAAAATCAGATGGTGGTAAAAAAAGCTGGTGTCATTGGGATCGAGATTCCCGATATTGGCATCCCAATTTCTCGCAGTCGCTTATTTTTATTGACTTCTCCTAAATGGCTGATTTAGTTATGAGAATTTTCCTACGATCAGTCGGCTACGGGTCGCGTAATCGCAATCTACAGAGTTAAAACGATAATCAGATACAATATTAATACAGTATTCAGAGTATTAATTGATTAGTTTTTGCTAAATTTAACCAGAAAAATCATTATAGTTAATCTCAAGTATAAGTAAACTTTTGTATCATTATTAAATACTTAAAAGAAAAAGTGATACATTAATAATTGAAGTCTAAGAGGCTTCCCTGACAGAGATTACAGGTTTAACCAAATTCAATTAAGGAGGCTAAAAAATCTGTTTCATTCAAAATCTGTCTCGTTAAATAGCAACAGTAGCACTCAACTAAAAAACTGATATTTTCTCAAGTATAAATGAGGGAGATATCCTACTGGATAATATTGTTCGGTGGAACTCTAATTTGAGTTAGTTATAAGAGAAAGTCTCTCGGTAAGTTTAGCTTGGGTGTTATTGTTTTGAGAAGAAAATACCCACTTGCTTCACGGGTGAGCACCCAACGCAACCACGGTCGCACTCAAATCAAAATCACAGTGCAGTTACCTATATTACCCACAACAGTAAATCCTCCACATCGTCTTACATTGAAATCTGGGGTGATTATTTTTACCCGACTTGCCAGCCATATCTACGATCTGTCAGTATCAAATCTTGATGATCAATGCCACTTCATAGGTCGCATTGAACAAAAAAGTGATCGCCTTTGGGCAGTGACTTATATTCATTGCCGATCCTGTATACCTGAATATTTTGATGATTGGCAGCAAGCAACTTTATTCTTGGTCAGGCTTAATTTTTATAGATAAATTTTTATACATTAGTGTTTGGCTGAAAACTCATGTGCCTCGTGCCTTGAGATGAAAGCCGAACCAGAGAAGAAACATCGCGGTAGCGATACCGCTTAAATCGAGAACTTGAA
>JAAUYH010130241.1_pt1 | contig 14359 bp, 16 predicted proteins | sample 7278061 | NCBI WGS metagenome assembly JAAUYH01 (sample SAMN14350203, study PRJNA611818) | marine sediment metagenome | isolation source: surface marine sediment (0.6m) | place: French Polynesia: Moorea | collected 2018-08
GAATGACGCCGGCCCGCCCATGAGGGACGACACGAATTTCGTCTGGTGATCGATGAGCTTTGGCATATCGACATTATCGAAAAACGGGCCGACATCGTCATCGTCCAGCAGCTTGTCATAAAGGGTCATGACGATCTTGCTGACCGTCGAGAACCCGCCGTACTTCTCGTAAATCGACTTTTCCAAAGCTTTTCCCCAGCTTTCCCGGTTTCAGTTTGCCGACCGAGGCCGGTCCACACAAGAAAAACGTGTCCGTCAGGCGGCGAGCGGCATGTCCCTTTCGCCCGCGATCATCGCTTGTTCGGCTTTCATGATCTCGTTCAGGCGCAGATGCAGACCCTTCAGTTCGTCCAACGACCAATCGAGCGCGGCGATCCGGTCGGTGACTTCGAAAAGCTCTGCCGAACAGGCGTTTCGCGCTGCTTCGTAGTCATAGAGCGATTGCCCGGACAAAATGGCCTGCGACAGGACTTCGGCATCGCGGAACGCATCCGTGATCCCATGTGCGGTCAGCGGATCCTTGAAGTACCCCGCATCGCCGACAAGCGCCCAACCGGGTCCTGCGGCCTCGCGCAGGAAGCCGGGATCGCCGCCATAGATCACCGGATGCGTGACCATCTTGGCCGACGCCAATTGATGACCAAATTCGGGATTGGCTTCCCGCAGCAGATGCAGCAAGGCTTCTTCGGACCCCATGGCTCTCACAAGCCCGCGAAGGCGTTCAGGCGTAGTAGAGGCAAACACGCAATGCTCTCCGTTGTGCGTGGGGATCGCACCGGTGCCCAGTGCTTCTTGATAGAACCACTGGTAGCCTTCGTTCGGCAGCCCTTTGACATAGGCATATATGCAGTTCGTTGTGTGCGTGGCCTTTTTCAGCACGCGTGCGTGTACCCGACGCGCGACCCGGGAACGCCGTCCGTCTGCCCCGATGACAAGCGGGGCATAGGCCTGCTGGCGACGCTCGGCGCTGTCATAGATCACGCCTTCGATCTGACCATAGGGGTCGCGGACCACATCGACGAAGCTGGCGCCATAGCGAATTTCGGCTCCGGCCTCTTCGGCGGCATTGGCGAGGAAATTGTCCAAAACGTAGCGGCGCGGCGCGATCAGCGACCGCGTGCCATGCGACGGGCGTATGTCGAGGTCGATGACCTCGGACCCATAGGAAAACCGGGTGCGGGTCACCTCTGGTGCGCCCGAGGCGATCACGCGGTCCAGAAGTCCCCAGCGGTCAAGCTGAATGACCGCGCCGCGCATCAGGGCATGCGTCGACATGGTATCGGACCCTGGCTGGCCGCGTTCCAGGACCAGGACACGTTCGCCACCTCGGGCCAGTTGCATGGCGGTGGCGGCTCCTGCGCAGCGGGCACCGATGATGATGGCATCATATTGCATGGGTTTTCTCCTTTATGCGGCCGCGCTTGGCAGGTGGCCAAGCCCAGCACAGATGTGATGTGTCAGGTCGCGCGCATCGGCACCGACCCCGTCGATGAAGGTGGAATTGCGGCGGCGCATGAACGGAAGCGCCATGGCGTAGAGCCCGGGCGTGTCGCAGACACCTCCCGTCTGTTTCAGCTCGCCCCGGCTGTTCAGCGCATCTATATGCAGCCAGGAGTAATCGCGCCGGAACCCTGTGGCCCAGACGATGGTTTTGATGCCCTCTCTGCGAAGGTTCAGCGCCAGCGGGTCGGCGGCGACCGGCGTGCGTGGAAATGGCTGGACGTCGTGCGGTGCATGCAGTGCCGCGCCTGCGATGAAGTCGTCGATGCGTGACAAAAGCCGGTCGCGCCGGGCCCGCCCGCGTTCGATCTCGGCCGCGAGTGTTCCGGACAGAGCGATGCGATCGCCATTGATCCCCGTTGCGCGTCCCACAAGACGGACGCCCAGGGATTGCAGACGATCCAGTCCGATGTTGCGTGGCGGCACGCTGCCAACAAGTTGCAGCGATGGTTGTGAAAGGGCGCGCGCGGCGGGAACCGAAGGATCGCGCGCCTCGGTCAGAATGCCGGCGGCATCCATCCAGCGCATGATGTCCTGACCACGATAAACGCGCGGATGGGGCACATGCGACCCGGACGCCAGCGTTACGCGATGGCCTGCGTGGCGAAGTTCCTCGGCAAGCTGCACACCGGTGGCCGAGCCACCGATAACCAGCACGCCGCCTGGCTCAATGTCTCCGGCATGATTGTAATTCTCGGTCGTCACCTGTGTGATGCCGGGCGCGACATGGGATGCCCAGTCAGGCAGGTTCGGGCGGTCGCAAGCGCCGGTCGCGATCACGACGGCACGCGCGCGCAGCGTCGCGTCGTCTGTCGCGACAAGAAAGCCGCCTGCGTCGCGGGTAACGGCATTGACCGTTGTAAATTCGCGCACCGGTGCTTTGATGCTTCGGGCGTAGCGGCCCAGGAACCCGACCAGTTCATCCTTCTGCATGAACCCGTCCGGGTCGGACCCGTCATAGGCGTACCCCGGCAGCCGCGTCATCCAGTTGGGCGTCAGCAAACGGAGCGACGCCCAACGTTCGGCGCGCCACCGGTTGGCAATGGCGCCCTTTTCCAGAACGACGTGATCGATGCCTTCGGCAGACAGGCAATAGCTGATGGCCAGCCCGGCCTGTCCGGCTCCGATCACGATTACATCAAAATACTCGGCCACCGTTCTATTCCCTTACAGTGGTCAGCCCGAGGTCGGGTGGACGGTGAAGTTCTCGAAACTCCGGCGTGAAACCGGAATGATGAAGCCCTGGACGGTGCCCGGGCGGCGGGTGTTGATCACGGCCATGTCGCGGGCTGCGATCCGGTTGGATTTGGTGAAACGTGCCATTGGTTCAGTCCTTTCGTTCGATGTTCAGGCGATCCACCCGCCGGTCTTCGGCGTGATGGTGGGAAGGGTGAAGGCGCGGGCGGCGCGACGGATCACGCCAGCACGAGCCACGCGGGGAGAGGGGCGGGTCCGCATCATTTCGCACTCCGGTTGCGGATCATCTCGGCGGCCTTCATGTGGCGCGCACGGATGTCGGCGTTCAGTTGCGGTGGGTTCTTGAACAAGGTGGGAAGCATTTCTCTTTCCTTTCGGTTTCATAGGGTTAGGGCGTTGGGCAGGGCGAAGGCCCCGCCCGACACGAGGGGATCAGGCGGCCATCTCGACGGTGACCTCGGTGCCGTTCTTCAGCATGTCGAAAACGGCAGAGCGTGCGATGGATTGCTGTACGACCTTCGCCAGCTTCTCGGCGTCTGCGTCGCCATCGATCTCGACGGTCGCGCGGATCTTCTGGAAGCCATTCCGGACTTCATTGTCCAGGCCAAGAAGGCCCTGAAGATCGATGTCACCTTCCACATTCACATTGACCGCGTTCAGCGTGATCTGGCGTGCAGACGCGATGTTGGCGATGCCGGCGGTGATGCAGGCGGCCAGGGCCGAAAGCAGGTACTCGACCGGTGTGGGCGCATTGTCGCCACCGCAAAGAACGGCCGGGTGGTCGCCTTCGGCCACAAAATCCTCGCCGCGCTCGTGCTCCTGGCCAGCGCCAAAGAAGCCGTTGATCGTGGCGCGGCTATGCGTGCCATTTACCCATGCGCCGTTTGCGCGGAACTGGAATTGTGCGGCAACGGGCTGTTCGCCCACGGCGCCGATGGTGCCAAGAAGCGTCGGTACATCAACGCCGTTCATGGCCACTTTTGCGGGCTTTTCCATTACGTCGGTAGTCATTTGGAGTGTTTCCTTCTTCTGTCTCATCAGTCTTGGTTTCAAAGTTGGGTGCCGGGCCTTTCGGGCCTGGCGTGGGGTTTCGAGCTGGATGCGGAGGCTTACCCACCCATCCGCAGAAAGCTCCGGTCGAAGCGGGCCATGAAGGCATCCGCCTGAGCCGTGTCGAGATCGCCGAAGTCGATGTCGATCGCCGTTGTCGGAATGCGCAGCATTCCTGCCCGACGTGGCTGCCGGTCTTCGAAGGCCACGGTGACCGCGCCTTCCTTGGTGACAACGCTCGCCTTTCCGGCGCCGTCATCGACAGTGACGTTTTCTGCACCGGCGAAGGCTTTAAGTTGGCGGATGAAGTCCGCCTCTGTGCTGCCCATCGTTTTGGTAACGGCGGGCACCGCTGCAGTGGTCGTCTGTATTTGACCGTCCGCTGCGGGGGTCTCTGTAATCATGTCGAACATATTCAGTCTCCTGTTCGCGGGTCCTTGGGGCGGAGGGCGCCCCGTCTGTGAAAGCAGGATTAATCCCGGTTCGTTTCAGTTTGCGGTCAGGAGAATGGGCTTTTGGTATCGAATGTTTCAGTCGTCTTTCCGCCCTGTAAAACTCTGTATTAAAATAAAAAAAGACCCGCCACGAAGGCGGGTCCAAGGTCACCCGGGTCGGTGCCACGCTAGTGGCGCACCGTCCTCCAAATGCGCTCGATCTTGGCGCCGAGCTTTTCGATCGCTGCGGTGTCGGTTCCGTCCTCGATGATCGAGACGCGCAGCATGTTGCGACCCTGCCAGCGGGACGTTCGGAAGAAATGCGCGCCATCTTCGTTCAGCGCGGTTTCCATGTCCGTCGCCAGCGCATCAGGGTCCTGGCGTCGGTCTTCGAAGGTCAGGACAAGCTGGTTCAGCGACACCTCGTTTTCGACCGTGATGCCGTCGATCTCGCCAAGCCTCTCCGCCAATGTCCGTGCCGCGGCGCAATGGCCCCGGATCAGTTGCGCGACGCCGTCGCGCCCGAGCGATTTCAGGATCGCCCAAACCGCGAACCCGCGGGCGCGGCGGGAGAGTTCCGGTCCGAAATGGGTCGGATTGCGTCCATCCCCCGGCGCTTCGCTTAGGTAGCTGGCCGAGATGTCCATGGCGCGGCGATGTGCATCGGCATGGCGCACGATGGCAAAGCCGGAATCGTAGGGTACCTGCAGCCATTTGTGACCATCGGTCGACCAGCTGTCGGCCCGGTCCAGGCCTTGTGTTAGCGCCTTCAGTTCCGGAACCGCACGCGCCCACAATCCGAAGGCGCAATCGACATGCAGCCAGGCTCCGAACACCTTGGCGATGTCGGCGATATGATCGAAAGCGTCGAACGCGCCCGAGTTGATGTGGCCCGCGGTCGCCACGACGATCTTTGGGCCGTCCGCGCAACGCATCATGTCGCTCAGCGCACCGGGCCGCATCCGACCTTGGTCGTCGCAGGGCACCTTCGCGATCTGGCGCGTGCCGAACCCCAGATAGCGCAACGCGGTGAGGTTCGAGATATGCGTGTCTTCGCTGACGAACACAGTGATTTTCGGGCATCCGTAAAGACCGTCCGCATCGAAATCGTGACCGGCCCGTGCCAGCACTTCGCCCCGCGCGGCGGCCAGGCAGACAAAGCCCGCCATTGTCGCCCCGGTGACAAAGCCGACGCTTGCCTCGCGCGGCAGATCGAGGATGTCGAGCAGCCAACCGGCGGCGACCTCCTCGGCGGTCGCGGCAGCGGGCGAGCACTGGTAGATGCCCGCGTTCTGTCCCCAGACGCTGGTCAGCCAATCGGCGGCCACGCCAACGGGGCTGGAACCACCCATGACCCAGGCGTGAAACCCGGGGCGCGTGTTGCCGACAAGGCCGGGTTCGGCGGCACTTATCAGATCTGCTATCACATCCGTTTCATTCATGCCGTTTTCGGGAACCCGTCCGCCAAAGGACGCGCGAAGCTCCTCCGCGCTGGCGGTGGCATCGAGGGGCCTCATCTGGTTGCGCCAGATCAGGCCGTACTCTGCCGCGCGTGCCATCGCAGGCGCGACAGAGAGTTTGATCACATCCTGTTTCATCTCGGGTGCAACCACTTGGGCAGATAGCTGTAGGCGTTCTCGGCCACGGCGGCCATGCTGATCTGTTGGGCTTCGAGCATCTCGCCAAGCGTGCCGGCGTTATAGGCATCGAAGGTCTCTGTCGCGCCGCCGATGTGTTTCCCGCCCACGAAGACCTGCGGGATCGTGTGGGTGCCGCAAATCTCCAGCAAAGCTGCGCGAAGCCGCGCACCGTGATCGTTCTTCTGGTACTCGACTGCATCGAGTTCGACGGCGGTATAGGGTATGCCCGCGTCTTCGAACATCTTGCGGACTGACCAGCAGAACTCGCACCATTCCAGCACGAACATCAGAACGGGGGTTGCTTCAGCTGTCTGTCGGACTTCGGCCAACGCTTCTGCATCGGCCGCCGGGAAGGATGGTGCACCGCCGGCGGCTGCGACATCGAACCGGATGGTGTCCGTCGACCGGCTGATGGCGTGCTCTTCCTCGTTCATCTCTGCGCTGACGTCATCGAAAAGCGGTGTCGACAGGTAACGCTCGCCCGTGTCGGGCAACATCGCCAGGATCTTGGAACCCTTGGGCGCGGTCTTGGCCACTTCGAGGGCCGCGGCAAAGGTCGCACCGGCAGAGGTGCCGACGAAGATGCCTTCCTTCCGCGCCAGATCGCGCGCCGCCTGCATGCCTGCCGCGCCGCCGATCGGCTGGTAAGCGTCAATGCGGTTCTCGCACAGCGCTTCCTGAACGACCTGCGGGATAAAGTCCGGAGTCCAGCCCTGCATCGGGTGTGGGCGCCAGGCCGGGTGCGCAGCGGCGGCGCTGCCATCGGCGTTATAGGCTTGAACGTGATCGCCCTGCAGCAGCATCGCATTCTCGGGCTCGACCGCAACGATCCGGGTGGCCGGGCTGTCGGCGCGCAGCCGACGCGACACGCCGGTCAGCGTGCCCCCTGTGCCGAAACCGGTGACGAAGTAGTCCAGCCCATCGGGACCGAAATCTTCGATGATCTCGACCGCAGTCGTATTGGCGTGCACGTCCGGGTTCGCGGGGTTCTCGAACTGGCGGGCCAGGAACCAGCCGTGGGTCTCGGCCAGCTCGCGCGCTTTCTTGACCATGCCCGTGCCCTTTTCCGACGCAGGTGTCAGCACGACCTTGGCGCCCAGAAAGCGCATCAGCTTCCGGCGTTCCACGCTGAAGCTTTCGGCCATGGTCACCACCAGCGGATAGCCTTTTTGCGCGCAGACCATGGCAAGGCCGATGCCGGTGTTTCCGCTGGTCGCCTCGACCACGGTCTGACCTGGCTTCAGCGATCCGTCGCGCTCGGCGGCTTCGATGATCGAGAGCGCGAGCCGGTCCTTGACCGACCCGCCGGGGTTCGCCGCTTCGAGCTTGACGAACATCTCGACGCCCTCGGGTGCGATGTTGTTGATGCGGATAACCGGCGTGTTGCCGACGGTTTCCAGGATGGATTTCTTGATGGTCATGGGTCTGGCGTCCTTCAAGGATTAGCGCGCGATGACACGGCGCTGAAATTTCGTGTCCCTCCGGCTCGTCCGCCAGCGGTCACCCGCGACGGACGGCCTGGGGAAAAGGCGGTGTCGTTTGTCAAATTCGGTCATGCTCTCGCTCCGGGTATTGGACCTAGAAACGGCTGAAGGAGGTTTCGTGGCGCTCCGGCATGCCGATGTCGCGCAGCAAGTGGTTGTCGAGATGGCGCAGCGCCTTGCGGGTCGCCGCTTCTCTCATCTGGCTGCGAAAGGTGGTTATCATCCGGTTCATTGTCTTGTCCTCTTCGTGAGTTTTGCGCGCTTGGCGCTTGTTTCGATGCCAGCCTTGTGGCGCGCCAATGTTGCAGCCGTGCGTCCGAAACCGCGGAACAAGGTTTCAAATGCTACGATGTGAGAAGAGTCAGAACTTTTGGAAAAGATGTCTATTTTTCAGCGAGTTGCACTGGATTTGATGTCGGATCGTCCGAAGGGCCTTGTTACAATTGAAACAGAACGCCGACATGTGGAAAAACGATTGAAACACGGAAGGCCTAGTCTTGGTTTCATGACAGCGACCAGCACCCAAGCCCCACGCGACATGACCGGCCTTCTGGCAGACATGTTCGAGGCCCTGAGCGAAGGGATCGCGATCTATGACGAGAACGCCTGTCTCGTCACCTGCAATCGGCGCTACAAGGACATGTTCGCTCCCGTTGCCGACCTGATCGAACCCGGCGTGTCATGGCGGCTGATCAATCTCGAAAGCGTGCGGCGCGGTGTCTATACCGGGCGCGAAGGAACCGAGACAGAGATCATCGACCGTGCAGAAGAGGACCTTGCCGCGCTGGTTCAAGGCAAGGTCATCGATCACGCCGATGGCCGGTCCTACGAGGTGTCCTATAACAGCACCAGCAGCGGTGGGTTCGTGATCACCCGCACCGACGTGACAGAGCGGCGCCAGACCGAGGTGCAGCTTCGCGAACGTGACGCGCTTCTGACCACCATCCTCGATACAAACCCCACGCCCGTCGTCATGGCGCGCCTGTCGGACAGTAACATCGTCTATCGCTCCGCCGCGGCGCGCGAAATGTACGGCGAAGGGGACTACGCGCTGTCCTATTATTCCGACCCGGAGGCACGCGCGCGTTACGTGGCCGATCTGAAGCGGGACGGACGTGTGCGCGACCGGATCATCAAATCGCAGACACCGGATGGGCGGGAGTTCATGGCCTCACTGTCGGGCGGCTTGACGGAGTATAACGGGGAAACCTGCGTCGTCTCCTCCGTAACCGATGTGACCGAGGATCTGGAGCGCGACGCGTTGATCCGGCTTGTGGTCGAAGCCTGTCCGGCCCCGATCCTGATGATCCGGGCCGAGACGGGAGAGATCCTGTTTCGCAGCCCGCAAGCCACCGAACTTTATGGCGCGAAGGACAATGCGCGCGAGTTTTATGTCAAACCGGGTGACCGGAACGGTTTTCTGGGCGAATTGCGCCGTCATCGGGAGGTGACGGAGTATCGCGAGAAGTTTTTGAACGCGAAAGGCGAACCCTTCTGGTGTGCCGTGTCGGCGCGCCTTATCCAGTGGGGGGGCGAGGACGTGATCGTCTCGCACTCGCGCGACCTGACGGGTCAACTCGCCATTGAAGAGCAGCTGGCCCGCCAACGCGAACAGGTCTTTCAAAGCGAAAAGATGTCGGCGCTTGGCAGCCTGCTTGCCGGTGTGGCGCATGAGCTGAACAACCCGCTGTCGGTCGTTGTCGGGCACGCCATGATGCTGTCGGACGAAACCGATGACCCCGCCGTGTTGCGCCAGACGAAGAAGATCAGCGATGCCGCCGAGCGCTGCTCGAAGATCGTGCGCACCTTCCTGACGATGGCGCGACAGGAACCGGTCCGGATGGAGCCGGTAGATATCGCCGAGCTGGTGGAAACGGCGGTCGAGGTGGCGCGATATGGCAATCCCGGTCGCACGGTGCGGATTGAAACGGATCTGGAAGAGGGCCTGCCGCCGATATGCGCGGATATCGATCAGATCACGCAAGCCGTGGTCAATCTGATCATCAATGCCGAACAGGCCATCGAAGATGCATCCGTCGGGGATCGCATTTGCGTCTTTGCCCGGAAGGACACGTCCAAGGATGTCATTCGGATCGATGTGGAAGACAATGGTCCCGGCGTTCCGGCCGAAATCCGGGCGCGCGTCTTCGAGCCATTCTTCACGACCAAGGGCGTCGGGAAGGGGACGGGGATCGGGCTTGCCGTCTGTCACCGCGTGGTGACGGCGCACAAGGGCCGGATCGAGGTCAGCGATGCGCAGCCAACAGGCACCCGCTTCACGATTACGCTGCCCGTGGGAGATGCAGACATGAAGTGCAGGCACGAGGCCACGGAAGCTCTCGAAAAACAGGACACGGTCCGCGTGCTGGTCATCGACGACGAAGCCGATGTGGCCGATCTGAATGTCGAGGTGCTGGAGCGTGCCGGGTACAAGGCAGAGGCAGTTTACGAAGCGGCGAATGCCTTCGATATGCTCCGCGCGCAACGCTACGACGTGGTCCTGAGCGACCTGAACATGCCTGATGTGGATGGTCGTGGTGTTTTCGAGACCATCGCCGCGGACTTTCCCGAACTGGTCTCGCGCACCGGATTTGTAACCGGCGACACGATGGGAAGGGCGTCGCAGATTTTCCTGAAAGAAAGCCGCCGTCCTTATCTCGAGAAACCGGTTTCGCCCAAGGAACTGCGGGCCTTCGTGGCACAGCTTAACACGGAAGGACAATCCGAATGACCGCCAGCGATCAGCCGACGATTCTGGTCTGCGATGACGAGACCGATCTGCGCGAAATGCTGCAGGAGTACCTGCAAAAACGCGGGTACAAGGTGACGCTCGCAGGCGACGCCGAAGAACTGCGGTCTTCCATCGAGAGAACGGTACCGGAGCTGGTCATTCTTGACATCAACATGCCGGGCGAAGACGGATTGTCCGCACTCAGGCGGCTTCGCACAGAAAGCGACATCCCCGTTGTGATGCTGACAGCCGCAGGTGAAACGATCGACAAGATCGTCGGCCTGGAAATGGGCGCCGACGACTATCTTGGCAAGCCGGTGGACCTTCGCGAACTGGAAGCACGGATCAAGGCCGTTCTGCGGCGCAGGTCCGGTCCGGCGGAAGAGGCCGGCCAGAAGTCCCTGAACGGCCAGTTCGTGCAATTCGGCGACTTTCGCCTTGACCTTGACGCCGCGAAGCTGACCGACGCCGATGATGAGGAGGTACAGCTTACGGCGATGGAGTTCCGGCTGCTGAAGCTCTTTGCCGAGAACCGGTCGCGCGTTCTGAACCGCGACCAGATCCTCGAACAAGCGCATGACCGGTCCTGGGATCCCTATGACCGCAGCATCGACATTCGAATTTCACGGCTGCGCCGCAAGATCGAAAAGAACCCACAGAAGCCGACGATCATTCGCACTGTGCGCGGTATTGGGTATGTCTTCGACCCCGAGAGCTAAGGCGCGGCCGTCGCCTTGCGGCTTAACCTTGCTTGCCAGTCCGTTAACGCCAGCTCGGCGTTTATTGCCGCCTCCACCCACCTTTATTCTATTCGGGGGAGCGATGAAGATTTCCTTTCTGAGGCTCGTCTTGTGGCGACCTGCCTTCAGTCTGAGACAACGCGTCTCACGTTTTCGCGTTTGCGCGACGAGCGTTATGAGCCAACAGGGGAGCCAGGTTTAAGACCGGGATCTCCAGCGGCCAAGCCGACGGAAAAGGACCCAGCCAATCGGCAGGATGAGTGTAACGCCGCAGGCCGCGATCAGCAGCAGGACATTGTCCATCTTCGTCATGCCCGCGCCCAGCGCTGCGAAGGCAAAGCTCGCCGGCAGGACGCCAAGTGTTGTGGCAATCGCAAAGTTGCGCATGCGTATCGTGGTCAGGCCCGCGACATAGCTGACGGCGTCGAAGGAAATGAAGGGGATCAGTCGCGAGACCAGTATGGCGAGCGCAAGTCTCGTTTGTGTTCGCGGGCGGGTGATCCAATGGGCCAGGGGCAACTTCGAGGCTGACAGCGGACGGTACCCCAACCCGCGTGAAAGGCCGAAGGCAATCAAGGCGCCAACCAGTGCGCCGACTGCGGTCAACGCGCCGCCCTCGGCCGGGCCGTAGAGCGCGCCTGCTGCCATCGCGATGGGGCCGCTCGGAATCGGCGATACCACGACGGCGAGCGCCAGCAGCAGGACCACGGCAAAGGGTCCCACATGTTCGATGAAAGCGGCCAGATCGTCTGGATTTGACACCCGGGAAAGCTGATCGAATGTGCCGGTTTGAACGGCGATGTACGCCAAAGCGGCGGCAGCCGAGAGAACGGCCATTGTTTTGGCATTCAAACCCGGGGCCGATCGCAGATCGCGTTCGGCGCGGGTCGTGAGTTTCATGCTTGTCATCTATTGCTTCCGACGTTTCCATTGGATGGCGAACAGCGCCATTTGATTTCGTCGGTAGTACTGCCACATCGTTTCAATACGACGTCAGTCGAATGCGTCCGCTGTTTCAATTGTTTCCGGTGTCCGGTGTCTCTTATGGGCCGTCCGAGACCTGCTCTCGACCTGACTTTCGGGGGCGCAGGCTGTGGACCAATCGTCCGGAAAGGCGACATAGTAGCCAAGGGGATCGACAGCTTTCCACAGGCTTCGCCGACAACCATGGGCGCAACGGTGTTGAACGTTGAACGCCGTTTTTGGCTGGTAAAGCTTATGAATTACAAAGGCATAGAGGGGGAATTTGGTGGAGCCAAGGGGAGTCGAACCCCTGACCTCTTGCATGCCATGCAAGCGCTCTCCCAACTGAGCTATGGCCCCAAGCCATGGGCGGCGCACGCCGCCCGGCGTTTGATCTAGTTGCTCGCGTCCGCTCGCGCAAGCAAAAACGTGTCAGTCGTCGTCATCCGTGCTGACGTCGGCGATGTCGTCAAGCGAGACGTTATCGTCGTCATCGTCGTCGTCCAGAACGTCATCGCCCAGATCGACATCCGTTTCGTCGTCGTCATCTTCCAGAACGATATCTTCGTCCTCGAACTTCTCTTCTTCTTTCTTGGCAGAGGCCGCATCGGACTTGTCGGCGACAAGGCTGCGCTTGCCTTTGCCGGTTTCCAGGTTCACGACTTCGCCCGTGTAGGGGCTGACGACCGGGTTCTTGTTCAGGTCGTAGAACCTCTTGCCGGTTGCCGGACACACCCGCTTGGTGCCCCATTCCTCTTTTGGCATGGCTCGTCTTGTCCTTCTCGAATTCGGATTTGCGCGCAGTTGCCACATGCGGCGGCGGCTGTCAAAGGCTTTCGAAGTCGCGGTTATGCAAGTAGCATGGCGCCTGAGCAGAGGCAGGGCAGGGAATGGGCGTCTATCAGCTGAAGAACGCACCCGAGATCGACGTGGAATTGCGCCGCTCGTCGCGCGCGCGGCGGCTGTCGCTCAGGGTCTCGTCGCTGGATGGCCGCGTGACGCTGACCGTGCCTCCGGGCACGCCCGAACGCGTGGCGCGGGCCTTTGCCGAGGAGAAGGCGCGTTGGCTGAAAGCCGCGGTGGACAAGGTGCGGGCTCCGGTGCCGGTCGTGCCGGGCGCGGTCTTGCCGGTGCTTGGCACCGAGCGGCGCGTTGTCGCCAGCACGGCACGCGCCGCCCGGTTGGAGGGCGATGTGATCGCGGCGCCGACCGGGCGCGAAGGCATTGCCATTCGGGTGCTGCTGAAGCAACTGGCGCGGACCAGACTACAGGCCGCAGCGGCCGGTTATGCCGATCAGATTGGCAAGCCCTTTGGCCGGATCACGCTGCGCGATACCCGGTCGCGCTGGGGCTCCTGTTCGTCAGAGGGGAACCTCATGTTTTCCTGGCGTCTGATCCTCGCACCGCCGGACGTACTCGATTATGTGGCCGCGCATGAGGTCGCGCATCTGGCGCACATGGACCACAGTCCGGCGTTTTGGGATGCGTGTAAATCGCTTTATCCCGACACGGACACCCAGCGCCTTTGGCTGAGACAGCATGGGGCCGATCTTCACCGATATCGCTTTGATTGACGCCCCTGTGATTTTGTGATCACAATCCGCCATGACACCCAAGGCCGAGCCCCCCGTCGCTGCCCATGACCGCGTGTATCGTACGCTTCGCAGTCGCATCATGCATGGAGAACTGGAACCCGGGACGGCGCTGACGCTTCGGGGGATCGGGAAGGAATTCGAGGTCTCGATGACGCCCGCGCGCGAGGCCGTGCGCCGGTTGGTCGCCGAAGGCGCGCTCACGCTTTCGAATTCGGGGCGCGTATCGACGCCCGAGCTTTCCAACGAACGGATCGAGGAACTGGCCGCCCTGCGCGCGCTGCTGGAAACCGAGCTTGCCAGCCGCGCGCTTCCACGCGCGCATCTGGCGCTGATCGACCGGTTGAACATCATCAACTCGTCCGTTTCCGAAGCCGTCGCCAAAAGCGATGCGGTGTCCTACATCCGGCGCAATCTGGAGTTCCACCGAACCCTTTACCTGCGCGCCCAGGCACCCGCGATGCTGGCGATGGCGGAAACGGTTTGGCTGCAACTGGGTCCGACGATGCGCATGCTGTACGGCCGGATGCGGCAAGGCAAACCGCCTGCAAGCCACCGCCTGATCCTGGCGGCCTTGAGGGCAGGGGACGAGCCCGGCCTTCGGCTGGCGGTGCGCACGGATGTGACCCAGGGACTTCGGATGCTTGCAGCGTGAGTGCCAGTTACTACTAAAATTTTAGTTTGACAGGGCACGGTCCCCGACACTAGCGTCGGCCTTGGCTGGAAATTTCCAGCTGACAAAAAAATTATTGGGAGGAGAGAAAGATGCGGAAGTATCTTTTCTCCGCGACCGCGGTCATTGCCGTCGTCGCGGGGTCTGGCGCCGTGTTTGCCGACGAGGCAGCGGCCGCCAAATGGATCGACCAGGAATTCCAGCCGTCGACGCTTTCGAAAGATGAACAAATGGCCGAGATGCAGTGGTTCATCGAAGCCTCGGCGCCGTTTTCCGGCATGGAAATCAACGTACTGTCGGAAGGCATTCCGACACATGGCTACGAGTCGGAAGTCCTGACCAAGGCCTTCGAGGA
>JAAUYH010002389.1_pt1 | contig 14356 bp, 7 predicted proteins | sample 7278061 | NCBI WGS metagenome assembly JAAUYH01 (sample SAMN14350203, study PRJNA611818) | marine sediment metagenome | isolation source: surface marine sediment (0.6m) | place: French Polynesia: Moorea | collected 2018-08
CGTATGAGTTCAGTTCAGGCTCTATTTTGGAACTACCAGCAAACATAATGTTGCAATAGTAAAAGGATCCAAGGTCACCTAATTCGATATGCTCATGTCCGTTTGACACTGAATTCAAGGCTATATGTAAGTGGCAGATACCGAAAGAAAACTCAGTAGAGCTTAACCAGACTTTTTCTTGCAAGCTACCACGCCATAGAAGGTGCTTAGGCGCGGCAGTTTGTCCATGGGACGTCAAAGAGTGGTTATCCTGCTCGCTGCTTAAGTCATCACAAGCGACATAAAGCTACGGCTTCTTTTCTCAAAATTCCTTTTATTCTGCTTAGATTTTTCTTTCTATTTAGTTTTTTGTTCCTTTATTTTTGCATCTGATTTAATTCTTTTTTATAGACAGCCCACAGAATTTCTAGATAACATATCAATCCCTGATTCTACGTTTTCCGTTACCGTCATATACTCCGTCCATAGCTTATGTATTGTACAGAAGCAAGCACGAATTCGAGTTCGTAAGAGCGATCATTAAAACAGACGAGTCACAGGACCGAACGCCTCAGAAAATCTATAACTACAGTTCTACAGCAGAATATCAGGACTATCCGCAGACAATATAACAAGCAATTACCATCAAATCAATCACTAAAGCGTGTAATCTCGACGACCAACTAACTACTCGGTTACTAATATAATATCTTGAACGCATTTCAATAGTGGATCTCATGTGAGCAATGAAATGGTATCAAATATGTTTCAGCAAATCATCACCCTCCTCCATAATAGTCTCTGGCAAGTTTTTTGTCCCTACATTTGAATATCAGACAGCTCAACCTAATTTTATGCAACAAGTGCAGACTAATTCAACTGTAGGGGTCGATTTTGAAGTAAAAAGCAAGGCTTATTAATGGAAAAGCGCTCGAATTAAATTCAGAGCTTTGCTAAAAGTTAGGCACAGTACTCTTACGCGTGGCCGCAATTAAATTTTCGAGTATGGATTAGTGCGTCTTCATCCCTCATCCGTTGAATGATTTCACTATACTCAACAGCAAAGTACCTGAAAAGTAGAATAATACGGTCACTTGCAACCACAAGAAACTTCAGAATTGCGATAAATAATGGCAATGGGTCGTTATATAACGGATACAATTGAAAATATACATGAAACTGGAGGTTGATAGCAATTAAAAGCCCTGTTTGATTGGTAACGAAAATCGGAACCAAGTCAAAAATGTTCAAAAAATGAAAGATAACTGTAACCGGTTGCATATGGGCAGAACTGCGTTTGCCAGACTGTACATGTTATGCACAAAAAAATTCATGATTTCTACCTCCTACGAACTAAATATTTGCCTACCGAGAGCTGCAGTGTTACAATGAGCAATATCAAGTTGACTCCGTTAAGATTTTTGTAACACCCTGTATATGCTTCTGTAGATGCGTTGAGCACTGGAACCTTTATGTTCTTGCTCAGATAGCTTTCGAAATCCTAACATTAGAAGTATTTTCTTCAAAACTCGATTTTTGGGAAAGACTGTCCGAAGCCTAAAGTGAAACAAACTTTATTTGTGCTGTCTATGCTCACTACATTCTTGCATAAGCCGTTTTAATTCATTGCCACGTGACACAATGTTGCAACCTAAGAGTTTTTACCATACATGGGCAAATTGACCTGGGCAAAAATTTGACCATGCATGGTCAAATTTTTTCTGTAACCATTCGTTTGATTTTTATCCTATAGTAGCATCAGATCCAGATACACATTCTCACGGTTCATATCACCATCGTGACCACCTTCGTACTCATAACGCACTCCGTTGTGGGGGATAAACCAAACCTAGTGATCCTCCGTTTTTGGACGCTAGGGTCCTGCTATCTTTGCCTATACACGCGCGGTGTCCTTTTTCTGCTCCAACCTCTCTTCTCCTCCATTGCCGCGGCTTCGACGCGGCACTACTTCTATACACGTCAACAATTAGTGATTGGCAACTAGTATGGACGATTAAAAATGGTATCATTGCCTGTCTAACATACTAGACAGCCGTTCGACGCTCATGCAATGAATAAACCATTACGTTATAGACCGTGATAAGCAATTACTCTTAATACTGACGAAAATTTTCTGTTAGAATTATTTGCAAAAATGATACCTTGTAAAAATTCACAATTTCGATTATGCCCCTGAAATCAAAGATTGAAGGTTTTTCATAAATCACAAATATATGAAATAATTATATTTTTTATCTATGAATCAAGATAAACAAGGTGAAATTCAAATGGCAAATTTCATAGGTAATTACCAAGTTAAAAAGTATTTAGATACGCCAAAAAATAATTTCTGACTTAATAATTTGGAGAATCGAAATAATTAGGAAGTTTCCTATGATATAGAAAGTACAGCTAGTCTGAAGTAGTCCAAGCTACGGTGACAAAGCAGTGTGCATTGTAGTAAAGTTCAATAAATTTTATTCATTAGGCAATTTAGTGAAGCGAAATGGAAGTACTGAGCTCTGTGCTGGCAGATTGAAATTACATACCCTTAGTACGGCCGAAAGTAGAACGTCCAATAGCTCCTTCCGTATGGCAGGAATAATTTTTTGTGATTTATTGGGCTGTTCTTTCCTGCGAAAACTGCGGTACCCGAACTCACAAAATCCGCTGTGCATCCCATGTGTCCAGGGTGAATGTAATAGTTCAGAATTGAACGACACCCAATTAACGAAGAGCGTGCATATGGCGGCACCGATTGGGAGACGCAGAACATTGGTCAACATGAAATGTAAACTTACCTTGCGTTGTCTCGACCAATCGAGGCCAGTCTCGGAGAATGAAAAGATCGAAACAGAGTGAAGGAGGTTGAGTTGACACTAACTAGCTATTGTCAGAGTTTACTGAACTCTTTCGGAATATTGTAGTTGGAGAATGAGATCGGATACGAGATTTCACTGCTCCTACCACTTTTTTGGCACAGCATACCGATGGTCCAACTTTCCCAAGTTTCGTCGGGTATAGGAAACACAAGTACAAGCCACGTTTGAGCCATCGTTCCGAACTTCACGTCTCGTATCCACCGTCACTGCAATCTCGCATAACAGAACCTTCGAGCTGCAAAGCTTGCGATGAGAGAAAGATTTGGGAATTTGAGGCAAATTTGTGGACTGCGTGAGATCCACCGTGTTCCATCGCGACGAGTGGCATAACATCAGAACGTCCTCGATACACGACGGTCTTTCGTGGTCTTGTTCCAATCGAGCGAATTCGAATCACCGCGCATTTTATATACGCTCCACCACGTACTCCTACTAAACACCATTGCTTCTAGGCAACTTGGTGGCCAGGATGCTTGCTGTCCACAATGCCACATTCGTCGTTGCTGCCAAAATCGTGTGCGCACAACACTCATTTGAGATTAGTTATATTACAAGGGGCCCGAGAGCTCCGGTACTTGATGGGCAGGCCCTCTCAACTCGTGGTCCACACCCCACAACTGCGAGCAAAGCAAACGAAATGGTCAATAAACGAACGACAAACAGAATAGGCGCGCACGCGGTACTTACAATCACGGAATTGTCGTCGGAGCCAGAAGCGAACAATTGCGCGTCGGTGGGACACCAATGTACACTGTTCACGGTGGCCGTGTGTCCGTCCAATCGCAGCAATAGTTCGCCACTTTGCCGCTCCCACACATAAACCTTTTTGTCCTCGCTCCCGCACAACACGAACATTTGGTTGTATCCACCGAAAACACTGCGAATCACAAACCGACATTGCTTAAAGCCGGACAGTTTCTTGACGAGTTCACACTTGTTCACATCCCAGATATGGATTTCCGAGTCCGTGACGTTTGTCGGTTTATCGCTCGAGTTCGACGTCAGATTCACCAACAGACTAAATCCATCGTCTGCGAGCGAGCAACTCGTGATATACAATGCCTCCTTCATAGTGCCCAACAAAGTTTGCGTTTGAGTATCGAAAACCATAATTGAAGTGTCACTCGAACAGCAAACTAATCGCTTCCCATCTTTCGATAACTCCAAATCCATGCACTCGCGGGTCACTGGATACGATGCGATAGTTTCACCCGACGCAACATCCCATTCGTAAACCTTCTTGTCACCGCCCCCAGAATAGAACGATCTTCCACCGGGCGCCCAAACACAAGCCATGACTTGTTTGGTGTGCTTCTTGAAATGGCCCACACGGTCCCCAGTCGACATGTCCCACATGAGAATCGCGGCATCATTGCCACAACTCAACAATTTCGAATCGTCAGGGCTCCACGCGAGAAAGCCCACACAATCTGCATGTCCTTCCAGACGCCATCGTATCGCATCTGCGTTTCCATCGCCCGCGTATACCCTTGCAATATCCCAAATAATCACGGTCTTGTCTTTCGACGCGGATGCAAGTTTCATTCCGTCATGGCTAAATCGAACGAACCACACCTCGTCTTGGTGTCCCATTAACCGGTGTAAAACCTTTCTGGGCATTCGTTCTGGCTCATGTTCCAAATCCTCGAGCAGCCCGACACTCGTTTGCTTCGTATACGGAAATTTCGCTCGCCGTTTTTGCAATTCCAGCGCCTGCCCTAGTAGAGTTTCCAGTCGATTTTCCGCCAGTAAATGTGTCGTAGGGATAAAAGCGCGCAATCGTTCCAATACATCGAGTCGACTTTCCTCGCCGGTGCCACTCCAGTTTGCTCGATCTCGAAGTTCATCGGGCGAAGTGCACATGTGTAAGAGGGGTAGGCGATGCAACTTCTTGGGATTCGGCGCGCACGCGGTCAGCTGAGTGCGCAGGCATTCCAATGCATCCGAGGTGCGACCGGCTTCAAGCAGCTCGAGGAATTTCTGCTCGTATAGCACGAAGCGCGCGGCGCGCGCATCCGAATCGGTGGCGAACACATCGATTCCGGAGAGAACGCCTTCCAGGCGGTCCCAATCGCCGTCCAGCACGACCTGCCGCAGCAAGCGCATGTCCTCCGACATCGCCTCCACACCCGCCTCCTGTTCCAGCTTGGTCGCACTGGCCGCGAAGCCCAACGAACGCACGGCCTGCGCGATGACGCGCACCAATTCCGACCGGTCCAGCGTGGAGTGCGCCATCGCCGCCGACGCACCGGGCTTCGAGTGCCCATTTGCGGGCGGCGACGGTGCATCGACTTCCATCGCGCCCCCGTTCGCTTCATGAGCCGCCATCGCCTCACGGAAGGGCGTTTACTACTACGTCGCGCTGTGAGCGCGCTCCATCATCGATAGTGAGCGTGTGAGCTGTAAGGGCACGGCTGACAGTAACCTTCCCCCACTCACCACCCTACACTTGGTTTCCGCACACTCGTGCTCGAGCGTATGTTTTGCCATGTGAACCAACTGCTAGGGTAGATACTGTACGGACGCAACGATAGCTGCTCCTAAACTTAGCGTTTTCTGAGTATACTGAAAAACGGGAGTGAAATATTATTCGATTCTTCTCGCTCTAGTGCGTGATGTAGATGCTTTCGTTGCGAACGCATGATTCAGAGGACCAACATTCCGCCTTCGGTGCACCCGTGTGCTGCTGCTCCTTGTCTGGTGGCTGCGTTTCGTGAGTCCTCGGGACCCTGCTGTACACAATTGCGATTTCAACGTGGATTGTTTCCTTGATAAATCTCGAAACGTTTCCACACATGCAAAAACGATTGCAAGGCAACCAAAGAAATTCTGCGACATGGTAGCGAATTCGAGCGGCGCCAACTCATTGGGAGAAGTTGGCAGGAAATGCGACTGAGGTGGTGGACAATCATGCAGCCCACTGACGAAAGCAGTTGCATTCGACATGAGTAATACGCATTACGCATTGCGAATGGGTACATACACCAGACCTTGATTGGCACGTGCGATTCGGAAATTGGAGATTTCGGTAACGTCGCATGTTTATCTCCAGGAATCTTGATGGAGAGCTCGCCATCTCCGCGGACAATATCGATTCGAAACATGGATGCGTTTATTCCACCGTCAATATCGCACACCTCTCGTTTCACATCTGCGCGCGGTGCGGTTTCGCCGCTTCGTCGACAGCCCCGTGCGACTACAACAGTGAAGCGACCGACATGTTCACTAACTGCGCCAGCGCACGCCGCCGGCTCGATTACCGTGAATTGTGATGTCAATGAAATTGCGGTTGGCGATACTCTGATGATTGAGTACACGCCACCGGAAGGCTCTTCGCTTCTCGACAGCGCGGCGGGCACTTTGCTATGGACCGGCGGGTTCAATGGGTGGAGAGGTGAGTCGAAAGCCGAGGGAGCCCGTGAAGATGGTAGCGAACAAACACTTCATTTTCCATTCACACCGTTGCTCGACGGCCGATTTCGAGTAAGTGTGACGGTTCCTGATTATGCCAAGTCAGTGGATTTCTGCGTGACTTCGGCAAATGCGTGGTCATGGGACGACAATAACGGCAACATGTACACGTTGCCTGTGAAGTATCGGAAGAAGGTGGACAAAGACGGCCAGGTCATCGAGTTTGAGAGCAACGACAAAACGCAGGAGGTGAGGCGAGAGGCGAAACTAGAAGAGGACGCGCCGCGCGTGATGGTACCCGAAGAGGAAGCCAGACTACATCGGTTGAGAGGCGAAGCCGCGCTGGTTGGCGAGGAGCAAGGTTTGGGAAACATCCTTATTTCTCAAGCGAGAGATACGTTCGACATGCTGGACCGTGACAAAGTTGGCACGATTACTGCGCAAGATGTCGGCAAGGCACTAGAGCATTTGTCGTTTGACCTCAGCGACGACGAGTTGAATGATTTGGTCAAGAGATTTGTCAAGGACGAGGGCAAGGTGACCATGGTGGAATTCATGCTTCTGTACAGCGAGCTCGAACTGAACGATTATGGCTTGCAAATGGTATAAGACGTGTTTCATCCCGATGTTTTCCTAGCTTTTCTACACCGTAAAGGAGATATGCGGTACTGACGAGAAAATCTATCTGCTGTCGTCTTCTCCGAGAATGTATCTGGCACGATACTAGAACTTGGTGTGCCGATTGGCCGGGGTACTGTAGGAGGGGCTTGGAATCGGTTCCCATTTTTGAAACGAACAGTTCTTTAATTTCGTTAAAATAAACACATGTATTTCCTATGTTTTTTGCTTTCCACTTTTAGTCGTCGATGTGCCCCTCGTCGTGCGGAGATCAAACCAACGTGTCCCGAACGTCGCAAGTCGATCCCGGAACGCGGCGCGATGACTACTTCACCCACGTTTGTCACTCCCGCCTTGCCGACAATCAGACGGCAGTATGCCCCCCGTTCCCGCGTGTACATGGAGGCGACGCCTCCGTTGTCGACGCCGCAGCGTGTCGTAAGCAAGCCGGGGACGCGGACGCCGACGTTCCGCAAGCTGCAACGGCGCCACCAGGAAGGGCCGCGGTCGTTCCGGGAAAGCAGCCAGAGGGCTCAGGAACTGGCCGACCTGGCATCGAGAAGGAAGGAGGCAGAGGTTCAAGCGCGCCGTGAACGTGCTCAGGAACGACTGCGACTGCGAGCTGAAAACGCGCGTCCACTTACTGAACTCAAAGTCGGGGAGCAACTGGACGGGAGAGTGAACAACTTGGTGCGTCATGGCGCTTACGTGGATGTCGGGTCGACAAGGGATGGGTTAGTGCATGTGCGTGACATGGCGGTGCAGTTTTTGCATCGTCCGGAGGATTTGGTCGCGCCCGGCGATTCCGTTTCGGTTTGGGTCAAGTACGTGAATCCGAGCACGAACACACTTGGTCTTACCATGAGACGCCCGCTGCAGATTGGAGTCGAGCGCACGAAGCTGGCCGACCTGGAACAGGGGAAACGCTACAAGGGTATCGTGGAACGTGTCACGAACTTCGGCGCCTATGTTGACATCGGCGCAGAACGGCCGGCGTTCTTGCACGTTCGTAACCTGTGGGGAAGACGGCCGAGGGATACGCTCGAGGAATTCGTACTCGGTCAGGAGGTTTGGGTCGCACTTCTGAAGGTCGACAAAGTGAAGAGTTACCTCACGGTCTCTGCGCGCGGCGTTGGGATGATGCCGCTGGACAAGGACGGCAAAGTGTTGGTGGAAGAGCCGAAGCCGAAGGAGTCGAAGGAACCCGTGCTTCTGCGCAAAGTACTGGCGCGTGGAAACGAGGAGGACGCGGAAGAAATCGCCGAAACGAAACTCAACGCCGCCGACCAAGCCATCGCCATGCTGGAGGAGAAGAGTAGGAACGAGATGCTGGTGTCGAAGATTGGGCCCGTCACACAAATGGTGGAGTGGGATGAGATTCGCCACATGTTCGACGAAAACTCGGAAATTCTGGGCATTGACGACAGTTTTGCATCGGACGACGACGAGGACGAGGATGAGGACAAGTAGGAAGACGACGTTGGTAATGACTCCAGAATTATTAGGTACTAAACGGATTAATAAAGTGAAAAGCGGGTTTGTACTGTGTCAACGCGTCATCTGTTCGCCTTGAAATCGAGGTACAGTAAAGCTCTATAGACTCATAGGGTACAGTACTGCGTACCTGCGAATTGGCAGCTCATTCCGTCTCCAACTTATTGGTATGGCAGTGTCTCAGTAATGTACAGTACAGTACAGTACAGTACTGCAGCGTACTCGTAATGCTGTACAGCACATCTACTACGTCGCTGCGGATTGGCAGGTCGGAAAGTGCCGCCAAATTGTTTATGAGTGTGCTCATTTCTTGATACTGGTACTGTATTGTTTCTCAACTAAAGCCGCCCACCCCAATCGAATTTTAACGAAATCTTGTTTTGTCTATTGCTGCCTGCCCACCAAGTGCCGCACTGTACCAGTACGGCAGCGCCAACAGCTATCCGACTTGTTTGTTATGGCACAAAAAGGTGGTGATGCTACCCCGCCACGCGCTCCTACCGTTCAACTGGTTAGCGGTGATATCACGGTGCAAGAGGTTGATGCCATCGTGAATGCGGCGAATAGCTATTTGTTAGTTGGCGGTGGCGTGGATGGGGCGATTCATCGTGCTGCCGGAAGAGAGTTGGCCGAGTACTGTTACCGTCTCAATGGATGTGAAACGGGCAAGGCGAAGATAAGCCCTGGGTTCAAGTTGCATGCGAAACACATCATCCATACTGTCGGCCCCATTTGGGACGGTGGCGACGATGACGAGCCGCAGCTTCTTGAGTCGTGCTACAAAGAGTGTTTGGCGAGGGCGGACGAGGTCGACGCAAGGACTATCGCATTTCCGGCCATTTCTACTGGAATCTACGAGTATCCGCAGGAAGATGCTGCGAGAATCGCGCTTCGAACGGTTCTGAACACTCCGACAAAGGTTGAACAAGTACGGTTCGTCGCGTTCGATAAAGAAACGTTCGAAGCGTACGAAAAAATTCTGGCCGAGCATCAATTCACCAACAGTTAAGTGACCGTGAATTCTCGCATGCCTAACCCTGCTGCACAGTCCGCGACATGCTTGTACTACACCTTATCAAATGCATGTCCACGACGTTTGGTGTACCAATTCGGGTTGTTTTGACGAGGGTGGGAACTCGCCTAAAAAGGATGTGCAAAGGGAGAACAGACACTTCAAGGTTTGATGGGAAGCCAAGAGCTATTTCGATTGATAGAGACTGTTGTTTTACTGGAAACTTAAGTAGGATGAGTCCGCGTCCGGAGTTGAACGCAGCCGACGGCAGGCACAGAATATGTGTGCTCTCAAGAAGGAGTTGGACGTTCAAGACATTTTTAACAGACAATAAATATGAATGTTTGGGGTGAGATTTTGGATGGTTCACTACGAGGAAGCAATGGTCTGGCTGTAGGTAGGCCACCATCTAACTACCTATACTGGTAGTGAAGTTCCCACGCACTCTCACGTTGTATTGTCCTCTTTGCGTCGTGAGCGCATCTGATGTGCTTGTTCAGATTTCCGTGCTCCGAGAATTTACGGCCACAATGAGAGCAAACGTGAGGTTTCAGCTTCTCGTGCACTGAACGAATATGTTTCGTTAGCGAGCCTTTACGCCCGAATCTCGATGTGCACCGCTGGCACGAGTGAATTTTCCTTTTCAAGTGGACGACGTCGCGGTGTTTCTGGAGGTCGTATTTCCGAGCAAAACTTTTATCACAATTCTTCTCGGTACAGTGAAAGCGATTCGTCCCACCATTCCGCTTCCTTATTCTTTTGTTGACGCTTCTCTGAGAGGCTTCATCGCCAGTGGGCCGAGGAACTGCTGAATTGCGAGAAGGATCGCGCAGGCTTGTGCCGACGATGTCTGGTGCAAAGCTCAAGTACGGAAGTGGGCTTATGGCGGGGAAACTTGTTGGAAGGCCTGCCACCGACATCCCTGGGTGATTAGACAGAGACGGCAATGATTCTTGATTCCAATTACTCGGAGAGTTCGACCTGTAGTTGGAAGATAAAGGAGCAAAGTTTCCTCTCGAAAGTTGTTGTTCGCGCACCCGAGACTGATTTAGATGCGACAAAAAATCCGGAGCCATGTCGTGATCGGAACCATGGTAAAACAGGCGCTACGCAGAGAGTCTAGAATTGCTCGTGAGCAGAGATATGTTATTAAGAATGTTCGGCGTAAATGGTTGGGTGGTTTACTGAGAGGAAGTCAAACTCTGACGTCGTGTAGTCGTGGTCGTAATGTGAATTTGAGTTGGGAACTAATGCCAATTCTCAATTCCTGCCCTACACAGAAAGACATTGCGACATAATAATAACTACGGAGTACAGATATGTGCATGATTCACACTAAATGTCTTGGGATCGAATTTTATCGCGACGAATGTCAAATGTACAAAATGTGCCATGGCAAGTAGCGAGAGACAAATTTCGCATTAGCGAAGCGTATCGAGTGGACTGCCTCTTGTTTTCTTTGCGAACGAATCGAATCGAGTTGAATTGACAGTGAGTACAAACCATTCACTCATTGACAGAAAACAATCACGAATTGTCTTCATCCAGTCGAACTATAGAAAGTGCAACGGCGAGCAATCGGAAACAAGACAAGTCCTGAGACCAAGATCGTAAGTTAGCATCTAACATATTTCAAGCAGTTATTGAAGCTGCTACTGAGTGTGAATTGATGAATCAGCCCTAGGAGGGTAGTCTGAATCAAGTGACCAAGAAACTCGTAACACGGGTTCAGATGCATTTTGTTCTCAGTCAATGAAAATCGCGATCAGTCCAAGAAAGTTCTTATCGATATCATATTTTTATTGGATCGCTTATTTTTCTCTTACGTTTTTGACCAAGTTCTTTCCACTACTGCCAATGCATACAGACAGGACAGCATCAGGTTGTGATTCACATAACGTTTGGCGGGATCAAGAATTTTCGTTACCAAGTTCTTGATGGTAGCGATCGCTCGGACAAAGAGCAGTCGAAAAGAGGGCGAGCGGAACAAAATCAAGATGCGCAAAGGGCTTCAGCGGTGTCGCGATTGTCGCTTTAGTTGTTTCAGGTCAACTTGCACCGTGCAAGACATCGACGAGTAGTGATCATAAAAATATATCTTGGAGTATCTTTCACAGTATTGCTAAGAGTGCAAAGTAGCTTAGGGATTTTAATATGAAAAGGTAGGTAACCTGCATTTCTTGGAATATTCTGCAATGAAGGCGATCAATATAGATTAGTTCGTTAATGTCGGCGCTAGTTCACGAGTCCTGATTTAAATGCAATGATATTTGTGATTTCAGATTAGTCGGCTTCATTTTTCTACTTTCCGACAAGCCCAATATTACTTTCGAAAACAGGCTTTCACAAATGTTTGGTGACAGAAGAAGAAATTGAGTACCCACTACTTAATTACTTGGAACTTCCAATAATAGTGCCCTTCATCCTCTTCAGTCTTTGTAGTGCAAAAGAATGAACTCTTTCAACGGTAGTATCAGGGTCAATTTTCTATTGTAATAGGTTTGACACTGAAATCGTTTTTTTTGATGAAACACTTACATTGTTATTTTAATTTTCACAAAAGCGCTTTTGAACTTCCAATATAACATAGTAAAATACAATATGTGTACTGAGATTAATCGTTCGCTGGTATCCATCGTAAGACAAATAACAACTCCGTTAGCGATACCGTGGGATAACACCAGAGCACGACCGCTCGTAAGCACTCTCTGTGCTGGTTCTTTTTCGCTAACTAAAAATTCTAATAAACCTTACTGTTATAAGCACAAGATATTGCATCAACGCCATAGCTATGTAGTGCAACTGGACAGAAATGACGTTTAAACACACCCTAAAACATAGTTCGACTTCCCACTAGTGGCTGTGCAAAGATATTCGTTCTATGATGATTCATGAAATTGGTGATGCAGGTAGGTTGCAACAGACCAAGAACATCCTGAGTAGATTGCAAACTATGCCCTTGGAACGTTGAATCTACATCAAATCGCACAAGAGCATAAAGGGTGCGTTCAAGCGTCTTTCGTTATAACTTAAGATTTACGTCGAACTTGATCGCCATGGACTAACAGATGAATCTATTAGAGTGTGCAGTCCTTCGCTTGCACTATTTCGTATCATAGGCTTGCAATTAAACAATAGTTTGTCGCAAAAATAGATTGCCAATCACTTCCGCGAAGACACGCTTATCGCGCTTTTTGGAAAAAGACTGAATCAACCACAATATTCGATCTCCTTTTGAGAAGCTTTTCTGGAATTATCGATGTAATCCATGATACGCGAAAATCATCCTCCTTCACTGCCTGCACGGCATGTTTTCTAGAATTATATTCAGGAAAGTATCTTCAATTTTTGGAGGCTAGCAAAAGAAGTTTCGGGTAGCACTCGCTGCGACACATCTTATTAAAGTTTTTGTACCATATTTCGGTGTTTGAACTGTTCAAATTATATATATACTCTCCAATTATCTGATGGTGATGCCATGGAATCACGAAATTCTTCAGGTTTCGATAGAGATAGGAACTCTCGAAATTTTTTGTAGGACTTGGTCATAAAATATGTATAAAACCTATTATCTATGCTGCAACGTGGAAGCTTCGGGATACGGGAATTTATCTGTACGTATTATTCTTCATCTTGCAGCAAATCAAGACTTAATAAATTCAACATTTAGCATCTGTTAGTGACGAGGAACAATTTCATGGATTGGGGGAAACTTTCTTCCATGTTCTTTGATAGGGATGTATTAATTATTTCATAAACTCATAATTCTCAGTGGTATCTAAATGGCATTCATCAACCATTCGCAAAAGTGTAAGCAAGGGATTTTGGTGCACAAAGATGACACTTGACGGAAAACATGTGAATACTGCTAGACAATGTGCAGAAATGCTTTCCCGTTCATCGAAGGTCACGGCAGTATTGGCTAAACTAGATAATACTTCAGCAATTTCTTTTGAACATAGTCAGTGTACAGAATAATATTTTTATTGAATATATCTATATTAATAGCATTATATTTAATGTGTTCGATTAAAACTTTCAGCAAAACATAATGGAAAAAATTTAAGCCTTTAATAATTAAATTTATCCTAGAACATGGGGTTTTAGATTTATTCGTAGTATGCAAATTTTCTTGTTGCACTTGGTCTACGGAAATCGAAAGGAATCCAAATTAGGTAGGGTGTCCTCTTTGCGTATAATACTAATAAATTTCATTTTCGTGGATTACAAAATCTGCTTATAAAAAATATGAGCCAATTGCTTCGCATGCGAAGAACAAGTCAGTAGTGCATTTACCGTTAAGAGTGGCTAATCGCACGGAGCTGGAAAGAGTGTGTGAAGCGGATGACTCTCTATTCTAAGTTTAGACCGAGTATTAATTAGTTTCAAATCAATAGTATGTGAAAGATACATATTTTTATCCAATGATAGCATATAATTTACCATTTACGACATCGCACAGTGGATAGGACAAGCTTCTTACTGAACTTTGGCTTTACTTATTTACAGCTTATTTTTTGTAAACCCCACCTATCAGTATTTATAAACATGCCTTTTAGGCGCATTTGCTTGCATCCTAGAAAAATTACAATCAATTAAGTCGTCTGTGCATGTTACAGGTGGATAGTAGCACTTTAGCCCATTGATGGTAAATTAAACAGGCATTATTTCGGTTTTCGCAAAAATAATAGCTAAAACTTGTGACGACAACTAACATGAGGAGGATCATGTAGCGTACGCTTGATTATCGCCTACGACTTATTGTCGAGTACGTTCGAATATCGCATATGCTTTACATTGAGGTGCCAAATGTTGCGTGCATTCTATGTCTCTGTCACGCAATTGTCGTTGCGTGCTTGTTTCATTTCGTGTCATTTCATTAATAGCGGAGTCATAAGCTCTCTACAGATGCGCTGTGTTAGGCACATAGTCTTATCGTTGCAAAGATAGGTTCTACTCA